>OFMH01000194.1_pt1 | contig 44951 bp, 34 predicted proteins | sample 1541761 | NCBI WGS metagenome assembly OFMH01 (sample SAMN04209249, study PRJEB22552) | human gut metagenome | biome: gut; material: feces | host: Homo sapiens | place: USA: Oklahoma
ACCGAAGGAGCGTATGGAAAAAGCAATTAAAAATATTGAGATTGAACTGGAAGAACAGGTGAAATATTTCAAAGGTGAAGATAAACTTCTGGAAGCCCAGAGAATTGCGGAGCGAACGAATTTTGATATAGAAATGATGCGAGAGACAGGTTTTTGTTCCGGAATCGAGAACTACTCCAGACATCTGGCAGGGCTTGCACCGGGGCAGCCACCCAATACTTTGATTGATTATTTCCCGGACGATTTTATTATGATGATTGACGAGTCTCATAAGACAGTTCCGCAGATTGGCGGTATGTACCACGGAGATCAGTCCAGAAAGAAAACGCTGGTGGACTATGGATTTCGGCTGCCGTCTGCGCTGGATAACCGTCCACTTAGTTTCGAAGAATTTGAAAGTAAGATTGATCAGGTACTGTTCGTGTCTGCGACACCTGGACAGTATGAGGAAGAGCATGAACTTTTACGTGCACAGCAGGTGATCCGTCCGACAGGACTTCTGGATCCTGAAATCGAGGTGCGCCCGGTTGAGGGACAGATTGATGATTTGATTGGTGAGGTGAAGAAGGAGATTGCGGGAAAACATAAGATTTTGATCACTACATTGACGAAACGAATGGCAGAAGATCTGACCGATTATATGCGGGAACTTGGTATTCGTGTCCGCTATCTGCATTCGGATATTGATACGCTGGAGCGGACAGAGATCGTGCGGGATATGCGTCTCGATGTTTTTGACGTTCTGGTCGGAATCAATCTTCTGCGAGAAGGTCTGGATATTCCGGAAATCACGCTTGTGGCGATTCTGGACGCGGATAAAGAGGGATTCCTGCGTTCAGAGACATCTCTTGTGCAGACAATCGGACGTGCAGCACGTAATGCAAAAGGTCATGTTATCATGTATGCAGATAATATGACAGATTCCATGAAGAATGCGATTGAAGAGACGAAGCGTCGTCGCAAGATCCAGATGGCATATAATGAGGAACATGGTATTACGCCAACTACGATTCAGAAGAGTGTCCGGGACCTGATCAGCATTTCTAAGAAGGTTGCTGCCACAGAACTTCAGATGGATAAAGATCCGGAATCTATGAGTGAGAAGGAGCTTTTGAAGTTGATTGCCGATGTGACAAAGCAGATGAAGAAGGCAGCAGCAGAGCTGAATTTCGAAGCAGCAGCAGAGCTGCGTGATAAGCTGATCGAGCTGAAGAAGATGCTTAAAGAGTAGTAAAGATCATTCCACCATTGTGTAAGCATAGAAGGTTATTAACGGTTTCGAATCTTTTGAACCTGTTATCAATAAATGAACAGATATCAATAATAAAAGGAAATTTTAAAATATGGCAGCAAAAAATGAAAAAAGACAATTTATTAAAATACGAGGTGCAAATGAGCATAATTTGAAAAATATAGACTTGGATATTCCGAGAAATGAACTGGTAGTTCTCACCGGACTTAGCGGTTCGGGAAAGTCCTCTCTGGCGTTCGATACCATTTATGCGGAAGGACAGAGGAGATATATGGAGTCTCTGTCTTCTTATGCAAGACAGTTTCTGGGTCAGATGGAGAAGCCGGATGTGGAGAGTATTGAAGGACTTTCTCCGGCAATTTCCATTGACCAGAAATCCACGAACCGCAATCCAAGATCTACAGTAGGAACAGTGACGGAGATCTATGATTATTTTCGTCTGTTATATGCGAGAATCGGAATTCCACATTGTCCGAAATGTGGCCGTGAGATTAAGAAACAGACGGTAGATCAGATGGTAGATCAGATTATGGAACTGCCGGAGCGCACGAAGATCCAGCTCCTTGCGCCAGTTGTCCGTGGAAGAAAAGGACGCCATGAAAAGCTTCTGGAGAGAGCGAAGAAAAGCGGATATGTACGTGTGCGTGTGGACGGTAATCTGTATGAATTATCCGAAGAAATCGCATTAGATAAGAACATCAAGCATAATATAGAAATTATCGTGGATCGACTTGTGGTAAAGCCGGGAATTGAGAAGCGTCTGACGGATTCGATTGAAAATGTACTGCATCTGGCAGAGGGGCTGATGATTGTAGATATTATTGACGGGGAGCCGATGAATTTCAGTCAGAGCTTTTCCTGCCCGGACTGTGGAATCAGTATCGATGAGATAGAGCCGCGAAGCTTCTCTTTCAACAATCCATTTGGCGCATGCCCGGAGTGTTTCGGGCTTGGATATAAGATGGAATTTGACGAGGATCTGATGATTCCGGATAAGAGACTGAGCATCAGCGAAGGGGCGATTACCGTAATGGGATGGCAGTCTTGTACGGATAAGAAGAGTTTTACCTATGCGATTCTTGACGCGCTCAGTAAAGAATATGATTTTTCTCTGGACACGCCATTTCAGGACTATCCACAGGAAATCCACGATGTGATCATCCACGGAACGAATGGACGCGAGGTGAAAGTTCATTATAAAGGCCAGCGCGGAGAAGGTGTCTATGATGTTGCATTTGAAGGACTGATCCGCAATGTGGAACGCAGATACCGAGAGACTTCATCTGAGACAATGAAGGCAGAATATGAAGAGTTTATGAGAATCACTCCGTGTAGAAAATGTGGCGGCCAGCGACTGAAGGCGGAAGCGCTTGCAGTGACGGTCGGTGGTAAAAATATCGCAGAAGTGACAGAGATGTCCATTGAAAACCTGCAAATATTTATGGGCAGTCTGGAGCTTACGCAGCAGCAGAAGATGATCGGAGGACAGATTTTAAAAGAGATCCAGGCGAGAATCAAGTTTTTAATGGATGTAGGTCTGGATTACCTGACTCTCGCCCGTGCTACCGGAACATTATCCGGAGGAGAAGCGCAGAGAATCCGTCTTGCGACACAGATTGGTTCCGGTCTGGTGGGAGTGGCTTATATTCTGGACGAGCCGAGTATCGGCCTGCACCAGAGGGATAATGACAAACTGCTCGGAACACTGAAGCATCTGCGTGATCTCGGGAATTCTGTCATTGTCGTGGAACATGATGAGGATACGATGCGTGCGGCAGACTATATTGTGGACATTGGACCTGGTGCCGGTGAGCATGGAGGAGAAGTAATTGCATGTGGAACCGCAGAGCAGATCATGAAGAACAAAAAATCCATCACAGGGGCTTACCTTAGTGGAAGAATGCAGATTCCGGTACCGGAGCACCGCGCGGATCCGTCAGGCTGGATTAAGATTAGAGGAGCAAGAGAGAATAACTTAAAAAATGTGGATGTAGAGATCCCGCTTGGTGTGATGACCTGTGTGACAGGTGTGTCTGGATCTGGAAAGAGTTCGCTTGTAAATGAAATCCTGTACAAACGTCTTGCAAGAGATCTGAACAGAGCAAGAGTGATTCCGGGAAAACATAATGCCATTGATGGCCTGGAGCAGTTGGATAAAGTGATTGCCATTGACCAGTCACCGATTGGAAGAACACCAAGATCAAACCCGGCAACCTATACGGGAGTATTTGATCTCATCCGTGACCTTTTTGCATCTACAGCAGACGCAAAAGCACGTGGATACAAGAAAGGAAGATTCAGTTTCAATGTGAAAGGCGGACGTTGTGAAGCCTGTGCCGGAGACGGAATCCTGAAGATCGAGATGCATTTCCTGCCGGATGTTTATGTACCTTGCGAGGTTTGCCACGGAAAGAGGTATAACCGGGAGACACTGGAGGTAAAATACAAAGGAAAGAGTATTTATGATGTACTCAATATGACCGTGGAAGAGGCATTGCATTTCTTTGAAAATGTACCAAGTATCCGAAGAAAGATGGAGACGCTTTATGATGTAGGACTTTCCTATATCCGTCTCGGTCAGCCTTCCACACAGCTTTCCGGAGGAGAGGCGCAGCGGATCAAGCTGGCGACAGAACTGAGTCGGAGAAGTACGGGAAAGACCATCTATATATTAGATGAACCTACGACAGGATTACATTTTGCAGATGTGCATAAACTGACAGAGATTCTGCATAGATTATCAGCGGACGGCAATACAGTCGTAGTCATTGAGCATAATCTGGATGTGATCAAGACAGCAGATTATATTATTGATATGGGACCGGAAGGCGGTGACAAAGGCGGAACCGTTATTGCAAAGGGAACGCCGGAAGAAGTGGCTGAAAGTCCGGTATCATACACCGGAAAATATATCAAGCCGATGCTTGAAAAATAAGTATCTTCACAAATATTTAAGGAAAAAAGGGTTGCACTTCCTGAGAAAACGAAAGATAATGATATGGATAAAAGGGATAGCAGAAAGAAAGAGGTTATATCATGGCAGTAGATATTGGAATAGATCTGGGAACAGCCAGTATTCTTGTATATGTGAAGGGAAAGGGAGTCATACTCAAAGAACCTTCTGTCGTTGCATTTGACAGAGACAGCAATGAAGTGAAGGCAATCGGCGAGGAGGCACGTCTGATGCTGGGAAGAACGCCAGGCAATATTATCGCAGTGCGTCCTTTGCGTCAGGGAGTTATTTCCGATTATACTGTGACAGAGAAGATGATCAAGTATTTTGTTCAGAAAGCACTGGGAAGAAGAACATTTCAGAAACCACGTATCAGTATCTGTGTGCCAAGCGGTGTGACGGAAGTTGAGAGAAATGCGGTACAACAGGCGACATTTGCGGCAGGAGCCAGAGATGTCTATTTGATCGAGGAACCTGTGGCGGCAGCAATCGGGGCAGGTATTGATATTTCCAAAGCATGTGGTAATCTGATTGTAGATATCGGGGGAGGTACGACCGATGTGGCCGTGATCTCTCTTGGAGGTACGGTAGTCAGTACCTCACTGAAAGTGGCCGGAGACGATTTTGATGAGGCAATTGTACGTTATATGAAGAAAAAACACAATCTGCTGATCGGAGACCGGACCGCAGAAGACATCAAGATTAAGATTGGAACGACGTATCCTCTGATTGAAAATGAAGCGATGGAGGTCAGTGGACGGAATCTGGTTACAGGACTGCCAAAGACAGTTACGGTGACTTCGGCAGAGACAGAACGGGCACTTCAGGGAACATCCAACCAGATTATTGAAGCAATTATCAGCGTTCTGGAGCGTACGCCGCCAGAGCTTTCCGCAGATATTCTGGAACGCGGGATCATGCTGACCGGAGGCGGAGCAAAGCTTCGCGGGCTGGAAGAGATGATCGAGGAGAGAACCGGAATCAATACAATGACTGCAGAGGAGCCTACGCAGGTCGTAGCAATCGGAACCGGAGAATATGTGGAACTTATGAGCGCAAGACGGGAACTGTAAAGAATGCCGAGGCATTCTTGAACTGTCGGGCAGATTTGGGACAATAGATGGAAGAGATTAAGGGATATGTAGAGCACATTGTATACCGGAATGAAGACAACGGGTATACAGTATTTAATTTGAATAATGATGACGGAGACCTGACCTGTGTAGGAAAGTTTCACTACATTGAAGAGGGAGAACTGTTGGAACTGACGGGAGAGTACATTGTACACAAAGTGTATGGAACCCAGTTTCAGGTAGAGACTTCGAAGGTATGTCAGCCGGAAGATAAGGTGTCGATTGAACGTTATCTTGGTTCCGGAGCCATCAAAGGTGTCGGACCGTCGCTGGCAGGACGGATCGTGAAGAAGTTCGGTGGTGATACATTCCGCATTATTGAAGAAGAACCGGAGCGTCTTGCCGAGGTAAAAGGGATCAGCGAGCGGAAAGCCAGAGAGATCGCCATTCAGGTAGAAGAGAAAAAGGATATGAGGGAAGCCATGATCTATCTGCAAAAATATGGCATTTCTACGACACTGGCGGCAAGGATCTATCAGCATTATGGTCAGAGCGTTTATCGCGTAATAGAAGAAAATCCATATCAGATGGCAGATCATGTGCCGGGAGTTGGCTTTAAGACGGCCGATGAGATTGCGTCGAAGGTCGGGATACACACAGATTCCGATTACCGGATCCGAAGTGGTATTTTCTATACATTGATTCAGAGTGTCAGTGAAGGACATGTCTATCTTCTTCAGGAGGTTCTGCTATATCGTGCCAGTCAGCTTCTCGATGTAGAGATTCAGCATATTGAAAAATATGTGATGGATCTTGCTATGGAGAAAAAAGTTGTTCTGAAAGAGTCTGATGAAGGTCTTCGTGTTTATTCCGCCCATTATTATTATATGGAACTCACGGTTGCAAAGATGTTGCATGATCTGAATGTAGATTTTGATGTGACACCGTCTGTTTTGGAGCATCGCATCCATATGATAGAAGAACAGGCAGAACTGGCACTGGATGACAGACAAAGAGAAGCTGTAATGGAAGCAGTGCGGCACGGAATTCTGATTGTGACTGGAGGACCGGGAACCGGAAAAACAACGACGATCAATGCAATGATCCATTTCTTTGAGGAAGAAGGAGCAGATATCCTTCTTGCAGCACCGACCGGACGTGCAGCGAAGCGTATGACAGAGGCGACCGGCTGTGAGGCTCAGACCATTCATCGCCTGCTGGAAGTCAGCGGCAATCCGGAAGATGATGATAAGAGAGACAATGCCGGATTTGGAAATGGATTTGGAAGAAATGCAGAGAATCCGCTGGAGTCAGATGTGATCATCATTGATGAAATGTCCATGGTAGATCTGCCGCTTATGAAAGCACTACTTGACGCAATTATGCCGGGGACCAGACTAATCATGGTCGGAGACGGAAATCAGCTTCCAAGTGTAGGTCCTGGAAGAGTGCTCAAAGACATGATAGCATCGGATTGTTTTCCGGTTGTAAAGCTGGAGAAAATCTTCCGGCAGGCAAAAGAGAGTGATATTATCGTAAATGCACATAAAATTAACCGTGGAGAACCAGTCATACTGGACAATAAAAGTATGGACTTTTTCTTTTTAAAACGATCCGATCCAAATGTGATCATCAGTGTTGTAATTACATTGATCCAGAAAAAACTTCCAAAGTTCGTAGATGCCTCACCTTATGACATTCAGGTGCTGACACCGATGCGAAAAGGAAATCTGGGCGTGGAGAGGCTGAATAAAATCCTTCAGCAGTATCTGAATCCGCCATCACCCCAAAAGCAGGAAAAAGAAGTGGGAGACCGCTTGCTGCGTGAAGGTGACAAGGTGATGCAGATTAAGAACAATTACCAGTTAGAGTGGGAAGTCTGCACGAGATACGGGATGACCATTGACAAAGGACTGGGCGTGTTCAACGGCGACATGGGAATCATCAAGAATATCAACACTTACGAGGAGACAATTACGGTTGAGTATGACGAACAGCGCCAGGTGAAGTATCCATACACGCTTCTTGATGAGCTGGAGCTTGCTTATGCGATCACGATACATAAAGCTCAGGGAAGTGAGTATCCAGCGGTTGTGATCCCGCTTCTTCAAGGACCAAGACAGCTTTACAACCGGAATCTGATCTATACAGCAGTGACAAGAGCAAGAAAATGTGTCACACTTGTGGGCAGTGATTCAGTATTTCAGAAAATGATCCAGAATACCAGCGAGCAGCGGCGAAATACAAGTCTGGCGGAGCGAATCCGAGAACTTGCATAGTGATCATAGAAAAATATAATAATAAAAAGAATGTAAAATATAATAAAAAGTACGAAAAAAGCAGAGAAAGACAAGGAGAAATATGGTCAGAAAAGGTGTTGGGTATTTTCTGGCCTTCCACCTGCCCTTTCTGTGGAAAGGTAAATCGTGGGGGAGTATGCCTTTTGTGCAGGAAAGCTGTGGGGAAATTAGAGATCCATGAACCGCGATGCCTAAAATGTGGGAAACCAATCCGCTGTGAAGAGAGGGAGTTTTGCCATGACTGCTACAATACAGAACACATTTATGAAAGAGGGCTGTCGGTGTGGCTTCATAAACCTCCGGTGAACCAGGCCATTTACCAGCTAAAATATCATAATCAGAGATATGTTGCGAAGTATTTTGCACAGGAAATCTGTATAAAATATGCAGAAGAGATCCGAAGATGGAGACCGCAGGCACTTGTCCCGGTGCCTCTGCACAGAAAAAGGCGCAGGAAGCGTGGTTACAACCAGGCGGAGCTTCTGGCAGAAGAGATAGGGAAAATACTTGGGATTCCGGTCGTTGCGAATCTTGTAAAACGGGTTCATTACACTGGTTATCAGAAAAAGCTGGATCCCATAGGGAGAAAAAAGAATCTGGAACATGCATTTGCTCCGGGAGGAGATCCGGACAGACTTCCGACAGATTTTCGACGTGTCATTATTATCGATGATATTTACACAACAGGGAATACCGTGGATCAAGTGGCAAAAGTATTGAAAACTATGGGGTGCCAAAAAGTTTACTTTTTGACTATAAGTATTGGACAAGGGTACTGAGATTTGCTATACTGAAAATGATGTTTCATCGATAAAAAAGGATTTTGAGGTGCATATATGTTAGATGAGCGAAAAGTCAAGCTAATGACTCAGCTTGCTCTGTATGATCAGACGCAGGGAAAAGAGGATTTTAAAATCAGTGAATACTATCGAAAAGATTATGCCGGAGTACACATTTTATATACGGTTCTGTGGGTGACAATAGGCTATATAGCAGCTTGGGCAATTGCGATGATCGCAGGACTTGATACTCTGATGGAGAAGATGTCAACAGCATTACTGATTACGTTGGTTCTCGCGGCAGTTGTCGGATATGTGGTAGTTCTTGTGTCTTATATTGGAATTGCAAGCCACCTGTATAATAAAAAGCATCAGGAAGCGAGACAGCGGGTAAAGAGATATAATCACATTCTGACGAGATTGTTGAAGATGTATGAAAAGGAGACAAAGTAATGGACAGTTTATATGTAATACGGGAGAGAATGCAGGATTTGTATTCCAGATACTCAATTGTGGCTGATAAAGCAATACAATTTGTTCTGGCGGTCATGACATTTTACATGATCAACAATAATGTAGGATTTATGAAGACACTGGCATCGCCGGTGGTGGTACTGGCACTTGCAATTATTGCAACTTTCTTTCCACCAATCATTACAGTGATTCTGGCAACAGCACTGATCCTTGTACATATGTATTCAGTATCCATCGCAGCACTTGTTGTAACAGCATTGATTTTCCTGATCATGTATATTTTTTATCTTCGTTTTACACCGAAGATGGCAATCGTTGTACTTTTGACACCACTGGCATTTGCACTTAAGATTCCGGTTGTTGTTCCAATCTCATGTGCGCTTTTAATGTCACCGATTTCCATGGTGGCAGTGGGATGTGGAACGGTTGTATATTATATGATGGCTTATATGAAAAAAGCAGCCTCCGGTATGCAGGGCGGTTCTGTGAAAGGTATGATGGGACAGATTGGGAAATATGCAAAACAGGTCTTCCAGAATAAAGAACTGTGGATCGTCCTTGTTGCATTTATTATCTGTACACTGGTTGTTTATACGCTTCGCAAACAGGCAATCGCACATGCATGGACTATTGCAGTTATAACGGGAGCTGTTGTGAATATTGTAGTAGTGGCAATCGGAGATGTTGCTATGGGAGTCCATGCATCTTATGCTTCACTGATTTTTGGAAGTATCGGAGCAGCGGTTATCGGAGTGATTCTGGAACTGTTCTTTTTCTCCGTAGATTATTCAAGAAGTGAGAATCTTCAATACGAAGATGATGAATACTATTACTATGTAAAAGCAGTTCCGAAGATTGTAGTATCTACACCGGAGAAGACGGTGAAGCGGATCAATGAACGACAGGAAACGGAGATCATGGATACTGCGGAAGTTAGAAAAAAAGCAAAAAAACAGGCACAGGAAAAGGCACGTCAAAGCGAGCAGGGACAAAAAAAGAAAAAACGTCCGGCATCAAAAAGACGTAATGTTATGGACGCTGATGTGGATCAGGAGCTTTTAAGAAGAAGTTTTGAAAATGATCCTGATATGAGATAAAAAAGAATTTTAAATGGGAAGATAAATAATTATAGCAAAAGGGGGGTGACCGGGTGAAACAGTATATTATGCATGTATTAGGATCTGTCAGTCAGGAACTATATTTTCCAGATGCGCATCTGACAGATATTATTGAAATCCTGATTTTGACATATCTGATCTATCATATTGCAATGTGGCTGATCAATACAAAAGCATGGATGCTGATGCGAGGAATTGTTGTACTTGGTATCTTTGTATTGCTTGCAGCAGTTTTTAAGATGCATACAATTTTATTTTTGGCAAGGAATTCGGTAACGGTACTGGCTACGGCGGCAGTTGTAGTATTTCAGCCGGAACTTCGAAGGGCTCTGGAAAAGCTTGGGGAGAAGCAGTTCCTGAGTTCGATCGTACCATTTGAGACGAACAAAGAAAGCAGCAGGTTCAGTGAAGATACCATGGACAGTATTATCGATGCAGCTTACAACATGGGACGCGTGAAGACAGGAGCACTGATCGTGGTGGAACAGGCAATACATCTGACGGAGTATGAAAGTACAGGGATTAAGATGGACTGTCTCGTATCCATGCAGGTACTGATGAATATATTCGAGCACAACACACCACTTCACGATGGGGCTATCATTATCCGTGGTGACAGAATCGTATCTGCAACATGTTATCTGCCATTGTCTGATAACATGGGGCTTAGCAAGGAGCTTGGAACAAGGCACAGAGCAGCGGTAGGCATGAGTGAGGTCAGTGATGCTCTGATCATCGTTGTGTCTGAGGAGAACGGCAAGGTATCTGTAGCACAGGGAGGTGTGCTTGACCGGGCAGTAACGAGGGAAGAACTTCGCGAGAAGCTGACTTATATACAGAACAGAAAGCCGGAGAATAAGAATTTCCTGCAACATATATGGAAAGGAAGGAATAAAGATGAAAAAAGGACTGATGAATAATTGGGGCCTTAAGATATTATCCTTCCTCCTGGCAGTGATGCTGTGGCTGATTGTGGTAAATATCGATGACCCGGTAACAACCCAGACATTTAATAATATACCGGTAGCGGTAACGAATGCAGAGGTGCTTGCGGCGACCAATCAGACTTATCAGATTGAGGATGGCACGCAGAATGTCTCTGTGACAGTACGGGCAAAGAGATCTGTACTTAATAAGATAAAAGCAGATAATATAAAAGCGACTGCAGACATGAAAGAGCTGACGCTTCAGACACAGATTCCAATCAGCGTTGAGATTACAGGAGTCAACTATGAAAGTGTAGAAGTATCTCCACGTAATCTTCAGGTAAAACTGGAAGATGAAGAGACGAAGAAATTCCCGATTGTTCCAAAGACGACAGGAACCGTCCGAGACGGCTATACACTTGGAGAGATTCAGGCAGTGCCGGAGATGGTATCTATCCGGGGACCGAAGTCTGTCATTGATTCCATCAGTAAAGTTGAGGCATCTGTCAGTGTATCCGGATTATCTGAAGACGTTGTGACAAAATCAGAGCTTGTATTATACGATAGTGATAACAATGTGATCGACCAGTCACTTCTTGCCAATAACCTTGGTACGGAAGGTGTATCTGTCAGTGTACAGGTGCTTGAGACGAAGAGCGTTAAGGTTGAATTTGATACTTCACAGATTACAGCAGCAGACGGATATTCCGTCAGCGATATCAAGTATGAGCCGGATCATGTAAATGTGACCGGCAGAGCGGAAGAACTGAAAAAGTTGAAGAAGATCTCAGTTCCGGCATCGGCACTTAATATGTCCGGACTGACTTCTAAGACAGAGAAAGTTGTGGACATCACAGATTATCTTCCGGAAGATATTTCGCTGACAGATGAAAATGCCGGATCTGTAGTTGTGACTGTAGGAATTGACAAAGATGGAACAAAATCTTATGATATTTCTATGGGAGCCATCAAGATAAATAACCTGGCAAGCGGATTGTCACTAAGCTATGAATCAGCAGATGTACTGGAGATTCAGATTCGCGGGCCGGGAGATATACTGGATCAATATAAGATCAGTGATAATGTAAGCATTGATCTTAAGAACTACCAGACGGCCGGAACTTACACAGTCCCGGTAACGGTAGGCGTTCCGGATGGCTGTGTGCTTGAGAGCACGGTATCTGTAAATGTTATATTGGAAGAAAAATAAGGAGCAGAGCTATGGTAAGTCAGAAAGTTAAAATCACAAATCCAACAGGACTGCATCTGCGTCCGGCTGGAATTTTCAGCAATATCGCAAACAAATTTGAGTGCCGGATCACATTTGAGTATGAGAATTCTATTGCCAACGCCAAGAGTGTATTAAGTATCCTTGGTGCCGGAATCAAATCCGGAGATGAGATTTTGCTGATCTGTGAAGGGGAAGAAGAAGAAAAAGCATTAAAAGCAATGATAGAAGCTGTAGAAAGTGGATTAGGGGAGTAAGAAATTGATTCGAAATATTTTATGCTATGCAGAGGAGTCTGCCCGGAGATTTCCGGGTAAGATTGCCTTTGCAGATGAGGAGACAGCGTGCACATACGACGAACTGATCAAAAGTGCCAGAGCAGTAGGAACAAGACTGGGGATGGAAGTAACTCCTGGAAAACCGGTTCCTGTACTTATGGAGAAAGGCGTAAAAGCTATTTATGCATTTATGGGAATCGTATCTGCAGGCTGTTTTTATATTCTGTTGGATCCGAAACTTCCAACAGAACGTCTAAGATCAGTGTTGGATACATTGCAGGCAGAAGTCCTGTTGACGGATCCGGCCTATGATAAACCAAGAGAGCGTCTGGAATTTGACGGCAAAGTCATTATGATGGAAGAGGCACTTCAGACACAGGAAGATACGACATATCTTGATAATGTAAGAAAACAGAGCCGGGATGTGGATCCGCTCTACGCAATCTTCACTTCCGGTTCCACTGGTGTACCAAAAGGTGTAGTTGTAAGCCACAGATCAGTCATTGACTTTATAGAAGAATTTACGAGATTATTCAACATTACGGAACATGATGTTATTGGAAATCAGGCACCATTCGATTTTGATGTGTCGGTAAAAGACATCTACTCTACTTTAAAATGTGGAGCAACTATGCAGATCATTCCAAAGAAGTTTTTCTCATTTCCGACAAAACTTCTGGATTATCTGGTCGAGCGGGAAGTAACGACTCTGATCTGGGCAGTCTCTGCACTGTGTATCATATCCACATTAAAAGGATTTGATTACAAAGTGCCACAGAAGATCCGTAAAGTCATATTCAGTGGAGAAGTAATGCCGGTGAAGCATCTGAACATCTGGAAGAAATATCTGCCGGAAGCTATGTATGTGAATGTTTACGGTCCGACTGAAATTACATGTAACTGTACGTATCATATTATTGACCGCGAGTATGAACCGGGAGAAAATCTTCCGATTGGAAAACCATTTCCAAATGAAAAGGTATTTCTCTTAGATGAAGAAGACCGGGAAGTGACAAAACCAGGAGAAAAAGGAGAAATCTGTGTATCCGGTACTGCTTTGTCACTTGGATATTACAATAACCCGGAACAGACGGACAGAGCATTTGTGCAAAATCCATTGAATCAATCTTATCTGGAGCCAATCTACCGGACAGGAGATCTGGCATATTACGGCGAAGATGGAAATCTGTACTTCGCATCACGAAAAGATTTCCAGATCAAGCATATGGGACATCGCATTGAACTTGGAGAGATTGAGACTGCGCTGGAGACAGTGGAAGGACTAGGTCGGAGCCTTTGTATGTATGATGAGGCAAAGGGGAAAATTCTGGCATTCTATGAAGGAGACCTGGAAAAGAAACAGATCGTTCGGGCAATCGGGACAAGACTTCCGGGATTCATGATTCCGAATGTATTTGTGAAAGTAGAAGAATTTCCACTTACGAAAAATGGAAAAATCGACCGTAAGAAACTGGAGGAAGATTATGAATCAGGAAATCTTACAAGCTTATCTTAGACAGGAAGAGACGCCTGCGTATATCTTTGATCTGGATGTGTTAAAATCCAGAGTCCGGATGATGAAAGCAATATTGGGAGAACGGGCAGAAATCTGTTTTGCAATGAAAGCCAATCCATTTCTGATCGGACCGTTAAAGGATACGGCAGACAAATTCGAGGTATGCTCCCCGGGAGAATTTCACATTTGTGAGACAGTAGGAATTCCAATGGAGAGAATTGTACTGTCCGGTGTGAATAAGGAAAAATGTGACATTACCCATGCGATGCATACTTACGGGAATGCAGGCGTGTATACAATCGAATCCAGGAAACATTTGGAACTTTTGGAAATGTGTGCAAAAAAAGAAAACATTACGATCAATGCACTGATTCGTGTGACAAGTGGAAATCAGTTTGGCATAGACGAAGAAGAGGTTTTTGACATTGTTTCTAAAAAGAACTACTACCCGCACGTGCGAATTGAAGGGATCCAGTGCTATTCCGGTACTCAGAAAAAGAAGTTTTCTAAGATTGAAAAAGAGCTGCATTGGCTGGATGACATACTTACCCGTCTGAAAGAAACGTACGATTATGATGCTGAAGTTCTGGAATATGGACCGGGATTTTATATCCCTTATTTTGAAAATGAAGATGAGGTAGATGATGAGTCATTGTTGCAGCAATTTGCAGATACGCTTGCAACATTAAAATTCCAAGGGAAAATCACTTTGGAAATGGGACGCTATATTGCAGCATACTGCGGCTATTATGTGACTCGCATTGTAGATCAGAAAGTCAATCATGGACAGAACTACTGTATCGTAGATGGAGGACTGAACCATCTGAATTACTATGGACAGGCAATGGCTATGAAGATGCCGCATCATAAACACATTCCGGATGCTCCATCGGAGGCATCGGACGAACAATCAGAAGTTCTTTGGAACATCTGTGGCTCGCTGTGTACGGTCAATGATGTACTGGTGAAACAGATGCCGCTGAAACAAGCAAAGATTGGCGATGCTCTTGTATTTGAACGGGTGGGTGCTTATTCTGTAACAGAAGGAATCTATCTTTTCCTGAGCCGACGCATGCCAAGGATTCTGTTCTGGTCTGAAAAAGACGGATTTACAGAGGCCAGAAAAGCAACAGAAAGTTACCCAATCAACACGGAATGTACAGAAAAAATGAAAAATTAGAAAAGGAGATAATAACTATGGAAAAATTAATTGAGATTTTAGAGGACATTCAGCCGGATGCTGACTATGAGACATGTACAACATTGATTGATGACGGAATTCTGGATTCTTTTGCAATCCTGTCTATCGTAGGAGAATTGGAAGACGAGTTCGATGTATCAGTAACACCTGCTGACATTATTCCGGAAAACTTTAACTCAGCACAGGCACTTTGGGCTATGGTACAGAGACTGCAGGCTGAATAAGAGAACAAACGGGGACACGAGAATGACAAAAAGTACCATGTTGACACGAGAAAATGCCTGACATGGTACTTTTTTATGTTTTGCGATAACATTTTTTTATCGCAGATAGTCCGGCCAGTCTTTGGCCGGATGATACATCAGAAAAGTGGAAAGGCTGGCTAAAAAGTCTCCGACAGATGGTCTTGCGGTCATGCGATATCCAACAACAATCTGGAATAAAAATTGGTTCTTCTCCCAGATGACTGCAATCATTGTACGGATATTCCGTTCAACGCAAGGAAGCGCAATTTCGCAGGATTCGGCAACTTTTGGGTAAAGTCTGGTGGTAAGAGATGTCAACAGCTGTTGGTCCGCCAGAACATATTGAAGCGCTGTTACGGCTGGCGTAAAGCCGGCATAGACCGGAGAAGCACCAAGAGTCCGAAGCAGCTGTTCAATATCCTGTGCTGAGACATCAGAACCAGATAAAGGAACCAAAAAAACCCCTCCTTTTCAACAAATCTCACCTTATTATAACAAAAACGAATAGGTATGCAACATTTAAACTAGAAAAAGAATAGTTCCGTATTATGAGACAAAATGTTATAATTGAAACAGTGCCAGAGGATTTGGTTCATAAATTGACGAAAGAGAAAACAGGTGACAGCATGCAAGTAGGATTGAACATTAAGATTAAAAGAATCGGAAGAGGGTATACACAGGAAGAGATTGCAGATGCCATCGGTGTCGCCCGTTCTACATACACAAGATACGAGTCAGACAAGAGACTGCCGGACATATACAAATTATGTGCACTGGCAGATTATTTTGACGTATCATTGGACGACCTGGTGGGAAGAGACTGGAAACCGAAAAAAGATCACAAAGGACGTAACATCGCGATCAAACCACAGCCGAAATGCATATAAGGTAAGAGGTGGAAACAGAATAAAGGCAGAGGGACAAGATATCCAGTGATTGTTAAAAGACGAAAAGACATTCACTGGATATGTTTTATTGCGGGAAAATACAGTGTGTGGTATAATCATGGAAGTTTAACAGGTGTTTGTGGAGTAGAAAGAATTTTATATGGAAAAGAATACAAAGGATAAAAAATGGTTAAAAATCACAGGTGCGGTGTGTTCATTTATTGTTATAACAGTAGCTGTTTTAATATGTTTCAGCATAAAATGGATGTTTGATACGTGGACGAATCTTTCGATGGAAGAGCTGGTCTATCATCTGACAGCACCGTTAGAGGGAACGAATGAAGAAATGATCTGGCAGTATGTCAGAGTCTGTGTGGTGCCGACCATTCTGATCATGGTTGGAATTAGTACACTGGTAGTTTTTGGACGTAAGAAAGAAAAACCATACTGGAGAATTATTGCCGGAGCAGTTGTTATCTCAGTTTTAGCGCAGACTTGTTCTGTATATGGAGCATGGAAAAAACTGGACATAGGCGGCTATATGGCAAATCAGGGTGAAGTATCTACATTTATCGATGATAATTATGTGGATCCAAGAAATGTGGAGATTACTTTCCCGGAGCAGAAGAGAAATTTGATTTATATTTTCCTTGAATCTATGGAAACAACTTACGCAGATACAGAGAATGGTGGAGCATTTGAGAAAAATGTAATCCCGGAGCTCACAACGTTGGCTCAGGGAAATGAGGATTTTTCCGGAAAAGATGACACGACACTGAATGGTGGATATTCTATGCCGGGAACAACCTGGACTATGGGAGCGATGTTCGGTCAGACTTCTGGTTTGCCACTTAATATTTCGATTGATGGAAATGATATGGACACGCAGGATGATTTCTTCCCGGAGATTATTACAATCGGTGATATCCTGGAAAGCGCAGGATATTCCCAAACATTGATATTAGGCTCTGATGCAACATTTGGTGGAAGAAGAACCTATTTCACTCAGCATGGGAATTATAATATCAAGGATTATAATTATGCAATCGAACAGGGATGGATTCCGGAAGATTACAAAGTATGGTGGGGATATGGGGATCAGAAGTTATTTGATTATGCGAAAGAAGAACTTCAGAATCTCGCTGCAGGCAGCGAACCATTCAATCTGACGCTTCTTACAGTAGATACACATTTTGAAGATGGATATCCGTGTGAGATATGTCCAACTACATATAGGGATAATCAATATGCAAATGTTATGGCATGTTCCAGCAAGCAGGTGGATGAATTCGTAAAATGGATCCAACAGCAGGATTTTTATGAGGATACTACGATTGTAATTTCAGGAGATCACCCGACTATGGACAGTGACTTCTGCGAAGATGTAGATGAGGATTATACAAGAAAAGTGTACACCACATACATCAATGCAGAAGAGGATGCATTATCGTCACGAAGAGTATATACAACATTTGACAATTTTCCTACAACATTAGGAGCGCTTGGCGTTCAGATTGAAGGAGACAGACTGGGACTTGGAACGAATCTTTTTTCCTCTACACAGACACTGGTAGAACGCTATGGAATTGATATGGAAGAGTCCGAGCTTAAAAAGAAATCAGAGCTGATTGACAAGCTGGCAGATATCGATGAGAATAGCGAGGAACTTTTATTAAGACAAGGAAAAGTGCCAACAGGTGAAATAGCAGTCGGAGAGTATGATTATCATACCGCGGCGTTACCGGTTATTGCTTATAATATTGCAAATGATGACAGTATTGCATCTGTGACAGCAGCGGTTTGGCACAACGAAGATCAAAGTGATTTGCAATGGGTGGAGTTACCACAGAACGAAGATGGGACATATTCGACAAATGTGAACATTGCCAATTTTAATTTTGTATTGGGAGAGTATCATATACACGTATATGCTGTAAACACAGATGGACAGCAGTATTTCCTCGGAGAAGGAATAGGAAGTGTGCAATAAAAAGATGAAAAATATAAAACAGTATTTAGACTTGACTTTTTGGAAATTTATTTTAGTTGGAATTATAAACACACTTGTGGGGACAACAGTAATGTTCGTAGCATATAATCTGTGCCATCTGAATTACTGGGTATCGTCAGTATCCAATTATGTTGTGGGCAGTATTGTGAGCTACTTTTTAAATAAATATTTTACCTTTCAGGATAAGAAAAAATCCTGGAGACAGGTGGGGATATTTGTAGTTAATATTACAATCTGCTATTTGCTGGCATATGGATTGGCAAAACCGTTTGTCAACTGGATACTCGCCGGACAAGCGACTGTTGTTCGCGATAATGTTTCTATGCTAGTTGGAATGGGAGCATTTGTAGTGTTCAATTATTTGGGACAGAGAATAGTAGTTTTTAAAAGATGAGTATATAGAGGAAAAAGTGGAAAAGAGTAAACGAATTTATTGGATTGATGGTTTAAAGTGAATTGCCAGTATAATGATATTTGTACATCATTTCTTTGTCGGATTCATGCCGGCCTCCTATTATGGTGTCGGTGCAATGCAGCATGGAAACGATGGTTGGGAAGTATTGCTGAGTCAAAATCCTGCGAGTGTGCTGATAAATGGGAAATTCTGGGTCTGTGTGTTTTGTGTATTGAGTGGACTAGTACAAGGATATAAGATATTTTCAATGGAAGGTTTGGATAGATTGCCGAAAGATATGGTGAAAAGATATTTCAGACTTTCCTTGCCTGTATTTTTTATTTCACTGATTGTGTATTTAATGATGAAGGCGAAATGTTTTATAATGTTCAGGCAAATCAAATTGTACAGTCTCCGTGGCTTGGAACATATTATTCGGAAAAAAAGACGTTGAAAGATGTATTTTATACTTCTTTCATTTCTGTTTGGTTTGTGAGAGAATCTACATTTTCTAATGCATTTTGGATGTTAAAAGAAATTTTTGTGGGTTCATATCTGACATACATTCTTTCAATGATTGGGTATAAGAAAAGAAAAAATGTATTGGTAATTTATGCTGGATTAGGAATTGTATTTTGGATATTACAGAGTTATATGTTAGCATTTGTTGCAGGGGTAATTATTGCATATATTATTGCAAATACAGAAAAAATTAAAGTATCAGCCAATCATTGGAGGACTGGAAATACTTGTAGGCTGCTTTTTGGGTGGATATCCAACAGGGGTAGTACCAACAAATATTTATCGTTTGTTTAGTTTTCAAAGTTATGTCATCTGGCATATATTGGGAGTTTCTTTCTTGGTTTTGGGAATATATCATTGCAGAATCGTACAAAAAATATTAGGTATGAAAAAATTCTTAGTATTAGGAGAAAACTCATTTGCAATATATCTTGTACATATTCCGATTTTATTTAGCTTTTCTTCATGGGCATTTGTGAAGATTTATGAAAGACTGAACAGATATCAGTTCAGCGTAATGCTAGTGTTTATAATGTCATTATTGGTGGTATTTGTAGGAGCATATTTGTATCATAACATAATTGAAAAAATATGTGGAAAGATAGAATATAAGATAATTGAACAAGTGTAACAGATAAAATGATATTAAATATTTAAAACTTAATAAATGGTCTCTTTAATTTATTTATAGTAAAATATGAAGAAATTTGACTTTTGTTGTTGTAACTAATATAATAAATTAGTTAAAGTAAACAGAGAAAGGTGTAAGAAATGTATACAGCAGAAAATCACACATTTGTAATATGTGCATATAAAGAAAATCCATATTTGGAGAATACCGTAAAAACATTGTTGAATCAGACTGTCAAAAGCAAAATTATATTGTCTACATCAACACCAAATGATCACATAAGAGGTGTGTGTGAAAAATACAAAATACCAATTGTAGTTAATCCAACTCCTCATTTAGCAGGAGATGATTGGAACTATGGATATAATCAGGCGAATACAGAATTGGTAACTATTGTTCATCAAGATGATTTGTACGCAAAAGAATTTTTGGAGCAATCATTGAATGCGCTGAACAATGCAAAAAATCCGTTATTTTGCTTTACAGATTACTGTGAATTGAAACAAGGAAAAAAAGTGGAAAATAATCTTCTTTTGAACATAAAAAGACTTATGAATACACCGTTAAGATTTAATTCTATAAATGAAAAAAAATGGATTCGAAAAAGATTATTAGGTCTTGGCTGTGCAATTTGTTGTCCGGCAGTAACGTATGTGAAAGAACGTTTAGGAGATTCAATATTTGATACGACTTACAAGAATAGTTGTGATTACAAAACTTGGGTTGATCTTGCAGAGCGAGATGGAAGTTTTGTATATGTTCCTAAAAAGTTGTTACTGCATAGGATTTACGCAGAGTCAGCAACAACACTAAATTTGAGTGAAAATATAAGAAAAGCTGAAGATCAGGAAATTTTGTCTACATTATGGCCAAAACCGATTGCAAGTATGATAAATAATGTATATGCATTAAGTGAGAAAAGCAATAAAATATAGATGAGGAGTTTTATATGAAAAAGGTGTTAGTAACAGGAGCTGCCGGATATATAGGAAGACATGTTGTGAATGAATTACTGCAAAAAAAGCAGAAAGTCATAGTGACAGATTTAGATATGTCTTGCTTTGGTGATGAAGTTGAAAAAATAAGTGTGAATCTTTTCGAAAAAAATGAAAATATTTATGAAGAATTAGGAAAACCAGATGTATGTATTCATTTGGCCTGGAAGGATGGATTTTCACATAAATCACATGCACATATGGGCAATTTGTCAGGACATTATGAGTTTATAAAAAATATGCTTGCTGGTGGATTACCTCAAATAGTAATCATGGGATCTATGCATGAAGTCGGTTATTGGGAAGGCGCTGTAACAGAGGATACACCAACTAATCCATTATCATATTATGGGATTGCAAAAAATGCATTAAGAGAAGCTGCGAGAGAGTTGTGCAAGGAATATAATGCAGTTTATCAATGGACAAGAGCGTATTATATTCTTGGTGATGATTTGAAAAATCATTCTATTTTTTCGAAATTGATTGAAGCTGAGGAAAATGGGCAAGAATATTTTCCATTTACAAGCGGAAAAAATAAATATGATTTTATGGATATTGATGAATTAGCAGAGCAGATTGTATTAACTGCATTACAAACAGAAATAGATGGTGTGATTAACTGTTGCTCTGGTATACCGATGAGTCTTGGAGACAAAGTTGAAGAATTTATTAAAAGTCATGACTTTAAAATTAAATTGAAATATGGGGCGTTTCCAGATCGCCCATATGATTCTCCAGGAATTTGGGGAGATAATACGAAAATAAATAAAATAATAAAAAATTATCGCAGTACTAAGGGAGAAAGAACGGGTGAGTACTAAATTAAGCAAAGCACATGGAATGAGTCATAATTTACATTTTTTAAGATTTGTAGCAGCAATTTTAGTGATTATGAGTCATTCTTTCGTGCTGTCTACGGGGGATTTTGAAAAAGAGTGGTTTTACCGAGGCTCTGGTGGACAAATTACAATGGGCGCATTTGCTGTTGCAATATTTTTCCTATATTCAGGATTTCTTATAGCCAGAAGTTTTAGAAAAAAACCTACAGTAAAAGAGTTCTTGATGGGAAGATGCGTTAGAATATTTCCGGTTTTGATAGTTACAGTTATATTATCAATTGGAGTATTGGGACCGCTATTTACAGGATTTTCATTAAAAGAATATTTCAGTAACGCTCAGACATATAAGTATATGTTGAATTCAATTTTTTTATTACAACATAATCTGCCGGGTGTTTTTGAACAGAATGTATATGCAGCTACTATAAATGGAGCGTTATGGACGTTACCTGTTGAATTTTTTTGCTATATATTATGTCTGATCTTATATAAAACAGGATTGCTTCAGAAAGAGAAAATGTGGATTACAATACCTATTGTTACAGGTGGAAGTATTGGAATATGTATAGTTGCTTCGAAAACAGGAATAGAAATGTTAACGACGGTTCTTTTCCCAATGATATGCTTTTATATGGGAATATTATATGAAGTGTATAAAGAAATGATTATATTAGATTCAAAAATATTTGTAGCCTCAATAGTACTCTTTGGTATGGCTTCAGTTTGTGGATTTTTGAAAGTAGGATTTGTTTTATTCTTAAATTACAGTTTGATTTATTTTGCTTTCGGCTGCAAAGATATGTGTAAGCGAGTATGGAAAAGTGGAAATTGGTCATATGCCATGTATTTATGTGGTTTTCCGATTCAACAGGCAATTATATCAATATGTGGTGGTGAGATGAACCCATATATAAATATTTTAATATCCATACCAATTATCATAGTAGTATCAATAATATTGTATGGATTTGTGGAAAAGAAAGTAACGGAATTGTACAAGATAAAAGGAAATAAATAAAAGGAGAACTAGAGATTATGGAAAAATATATACAGCAGGTAATAGATGAAGAAAAAGAGTGTTTAAATAAATTTGAACAAGAAGAAAATAAAAAGACATTAGCTCAAATGTCCGAAAAAGTTGTAGAAACTTTAAAAAATGGTCATAAAATTTTGATAGCAGGTAATGGTGGGTCGGCAGCAGATGCACAACATTTTGCGGCTGAAATTGTAGGAAGATTTACAACAGAAAGACAGGCTCTTCCAGCATTAGCTTTGACAACAGACACTTCTATACTAACAAGTGTTGGAAATGATTATGCATTTGATAAAATTTTTTCCAGACAAGTAGAGGGGCTTGGTGCAGAGGGAGATTTGTTTATTGGAATTTCTACAAGTGGAAATTCTGGGAACATCATAGAGGCAATTAAGGCGGCGCAGAAAAAAAGAATTTATACAGTAGGAATGCTTGGAAAAGATGGTGGTAAAATAAAATCTATGTGCGATAATTCGATTGTAGTTCCATCTAATGTGACAGCAAGAATACAGGAAATTCATGGTATGTGTATTCATATAATGTGCGCATTTGTTGATCAGGCTTATGATAATTAATAAAACTTTGGAGAAGTGTTATGAAAAATAATTCATATAATGTATCTGGAAAATTTTTAAAAGCAAATCAAATGTTGTGGAAAATGTCCTTTTTACAAAAAGGAAGAATGTTGTTCTATTTTATAGATAAAATCCTTTTACTGGGAACTGCAAAAAGAGCAAAAAAGGAACAATACAAATGCAACAGCAATAGAAAAAAAGTATTGATTGTATATAACATGGCTCTGGGTGATGGGATCATGTTTTTGGGGGTGGCAGACCATTTTAGAAAGCTATATCCTAAAGAACAGTACGAATTAACTATCGCATGCCAGACAGCGTTTAAGTCATTATATGAAGAAACAGGATTGTTTGATTATGTGTTACCGTTTGATTTTGCAGGTTCTATTGTTAATCTGAAAAATCGCAGAAATTTATTAAAAAAAATAAGAGAAAAACAGTATGATATTGTAATTGACCCGGTTGGTTGTGATAATTGTACTACCAATGTTTTTGTAACAAATGCTGTTATAGCTAAAGAAAAAATAGGAGTATTAGATTGCACACTTCCACATGTTCAAAGTCCAAAGTGGATGTTAAAAAATATATATACAAAAATTATTAAATTACATGAAAAAGATGCGCATTTAATAGAGTTTTATTCGGAGTTTATAAGAATGCTGGGAGATAATACTTGCGAAGCACACCCTGCTAAATTCTCCCAAATTACATTGCCATTCGAAACACCAGAAAGATTTTTTATAATATTTCCTACGGCAAGTATGGCAGTGAAAAGATGGCCGTTAAGCCGATATGCATATTTAGCAAAAAAGATACAGGAAGAAACAGGAATGCCATTAGTTGTATGTGGTACCAATCACGATAAGTCGACAATAGATCAATTCTTGAAACTAGTGCCAGATCTTGAAGTAATAGATTATATTGGAAAAACAAGTATAAGAGAGTTTATAGAACTGATAGGAAGAGCAGAAATGGTTTTGACTAATGATACAAGTGCTTATCATATAGCGGTTGCAAAGCAATGTAAAGTTGCTCTTATTTGTGGTGGATATACATATACGAGATATGCTCATTATGATTATGAGAGCAAAGGGTATAGGAATCCGGTTCTTATATGTGAAAAAATGAAATGCTATGATTGTAATAATTATTGCAAATATAATAATCGAGATATATTTCCGTGCATTGAAGCTATTACAGAAGAAAAAGCATGGAATGTTGTTAAAACTATGATTGAGAAGAGGTAAATATGAACGTAGAATTGTTGCACAATGTGAAAAAATTAAGAGTTTTGGTAATTGGAGATTTCATGATAGATAAATATATTGAAGGATCCGTATCGAGAATATCACCTGAAGCACCAGTTCCGGTTTTGGCTGTAAAAAATAAAATCAGCAAGTTGGGTGGGGCTGGAAATGTAGTGAATAATCTAGCTATGCTAGGTGCAAGTATCAGAGTTGCTGGCTGTATTGGAACAGATATAGATGGAATCTGGTTAAAAGAAGAGTTGTCTAGACGAAATATAGATACCAGTTATTTGAGACAGGAAGATAATACTCAGACAATTGTTAAAACGAGACTGGTTTCTAAAAAGCAACAATTTTTAAGATATGATGAAGAAACGATACAGGATGTTTCGGATACTTTTGTTGAGTTTATAATTGCTAATATAGAAGATGTTTTCAAAAAAATAGATGTATTGATAATTTCAGATTATGGAAAAGGAACTATACGTGAGGATCTTGCACAGGTTTTAATAGGATATGCGAATAAAAATAATATTATAAGTATTGTAGATCCGAAGGGCAAAGATTATAAAAAGTATAGTAATGCTACCGTATGCACTCCAAATCTGAATGAATTACGAGTTGTTACTGGAGAAAAAATTGAAACAGAAGAAGAAATTAGTATATATGGAAAACAATTAAGAGAAACAATAAAACTAAAAAATTTAATGATTACAAGATCTGAAAAGGGAATTTCGATTATTACAGAGAAAAATGAAAAGAAAGATTTTCCTGCCGTGGAAAAAGAAGTAATTGATGTCAGTGGGGCAGGTGACACAGTTGTTTCAGCATTAGCAGTATGTATGGGAGTTGGATATTCTATTGATGATAGTTGTATAATTGCAAATATTGCGGCGTCTATTGTTTGTTCTAAATTTGGAACGTCTACAGTATCGTTAAATGAACTTATTGGTGGAATTGTTTCTAGCGGTGAATTTAAAGAAGTTGATGTACAAGTAGCAAAATATATTACATTGGGATTAAAAGAACAAGGGAAAAAAGTGGTTTTCACAAACGGTTGTTTTGATCTGATCCATGCAGGACATATTTCGTCTTTTTTACAGGCTAAAAAATATGGTGATATTTTAATTGTTGCTGTCAATAGTGATTCATCAGTAAAAAAAATAAAGGGTGATAAAAGACCTATTGTTGGACAGAAAAATCGTGTGAAAATGTTATGCGGTTTAGAATGTGTAGACTATGTTATAGTAATGGAAGATACAACCCCAGAGAGAATTTTGAATATATTACAACCAGATATTGTTGTGAAAGGGAAAGATTGGGAAGGCAAAGAAATGCCAGAAAGAAAAATTATTGATTCCTATGGTGGAACTATGAAATTTATTGATTTGGAACAAGGACTTTCGACTACTAACATTATTAAGAAAATATCAGAGGTTTATTAATAAATGAATGGAAAAATAAAAGCTGTTTTTCTTGATCGAGATGGAACTATTAATGTTGATTATGGCTATGTATATCAAAAAGATAAATTGAAATTTATTCCAGGAGTATTAGAAGGATTAAAAAAGTTACAAGAAGCAGGTTTTAAGTTGTTTATAGTGACTAATCAATCGGGAATTGCGAGAGGTTACTATTCAGTAGAACAGATGAATGAATTTCATGAATATATGACAGAAAAACTTAAAGTAGAAGGGATAGTAATCGAAAAAATTTATTATTGTCCACATTTATCAGGGTGCGACTGTAGAAAACCTAAGTTGAAATTATTTTATCAAGCTGTAGAGGAATATAATATTGATCTTTCAAAATCATATGCGATTGGAGATCGAATGAGAGACTTGGCATTGTGCAATGTTGAACCTGTAGAGGGATATTTGATAGGAAATGAAGAAAGTGTATTGGTAACATCCCCGATAGTAGTATGCGACAATTTGTTACAAGCAGCAGAAGATATTGTGAGAAAAGAACATGATAAATAAAGTACTAAAAACAAGAATTATAGAAAAACAACCCACTGACAGACAAAATTTTTTGTGGAATATGATAGGAAGTGGAATATATTCTGCATCGTCAATGTTGTTGTCGTTGATTGTTATAAAGATTATAGGAGCTGATTCAGGTGGTGTCTTTTCGATTGCATTGACAATCAGCCAAATGTTAGTTTATATAGCATATTTTGAGATGCGAACATATTTAGTCACAGATGCAAATGATGAGTTTAAGTTTGAAGAATATCATACGACAAAAATATTGTTGTGTATATTGATGCTTGGAATTAGTATTTTGTATACAGTGATTAAAGGATATGGAAATGAGAAGGCTGTTATTGTAATTTTAGTATGTTATTCGAGATTTCTAGATGGATATGCAGATGTCTATGAAGCACAATTTCAAAAAATAGGTCGTTTGGATATTGCGGGAAAATCATTGACGTATAGAACAGGTGTATATTTTGTCGTTTTAGTGGGCATGTTGATCTGCAGTAAAGACATAATTATTTCTTTGATAATTGCGAATATCTTTGGAATGATAGGTGTTTGGATATGCAACATAAAAATCATGCATATGATAGAACCGATACACTTGAGTTTTGACATGGTTAAAGTGAAAAAAATAGTGGGAAAATGTTTTCCATTATTTATAGGGGTATTTTGCTGGACATATATATTGAGTGCTTCGAGAATGGCAATAGATGGGAATATGAGTAGCAATTATCAGTCATATTATCAGATTATATTTATGCCAGTCTCAGTAATTAATTTGTTTGCTGGTTTTGTTTTAAGACCGTTGCTTCCACAAATGGCAGAAGATTATGCGAAAAAAGAATTAAAAAAATTCAAAAACATTATTTTAAAAATACTGGCAGGAATAACTGGAATAACAGTTGTGTGTATGGCAGGAGCATGGTTGTTAGGAATACCGGTGTTGTCGATTCTTTCAGGATGTGATTTGAAAGAATATAAGGGAGTATTAGTATTTTTATTATTTGCAGGAGGAATAAATTCTGTATCATTTACATTATATTACGTTTTAACAGTTATGCGAAAAATGCGAAGTATTTTAATAGGTTATGCTGGAGCTGCTCTGTTTGCGTTTGTGATATCAAGTCCGTTGGTACGACTGAATGGAATAAATGGGGCTGCATTTAGCTTTTTTGCAACAGTTGTATTGCTGTGCATATTGTTTTGTGTTTCAATTTTCGGTGAAGTAATTAGAATGAAAAATAGATAATAAAGGTAAAGGGTAATGGTAAACAATATGAAAAAATTGGTAATTATACCAGCGTATAATGAAAGTGAAAGTATTGAAAAAACAGTAAATGAAATAAAAACGAAGGCAAAAGGATTTGATTATGTAGTTATCAATGATTGTTCGACTGATAATACAAAAGAGATTTGCGAAAATAATGGATTTAATATAATAAATCTTCCGATTAATTTGGGAATAGGTGGAGCAGTACAAACGGGATATCGTTATGGATACAATGAGGGATATGATATAGCTGTTCAGGTCGATGGAGATGGACAACATAATCCAGAATTTCTGGTGAAAATGGCAGATTATTTAGAACAAGAAAATGCGGATATGGTCATTGGATCACGATTCATAGAAAAAGAAGGATTTCAGTCTTCGGGAACAAGGCGGATTGGAATTAAGTATTTTACTATTTTGATTAAGCTTTTAACAGGAAAAACGATTACTGATCCAACATCAGGACTTAGAATGGTTAACAGAGATGTGATGAAAATTTTTGCATATGACTATCCTAAAGATTATCCTGAACCGGAAAGCGTGGTAGCAATTTTAAGAAAAAAGAAAAAAGTTGAAGAAATTCCGGTAATAATGAGGGCACGTAATGGGGGAGTGTCTTCAATTTCCTTAAAAAAATCTGTTTATTATATGATAAAGGTTACATTGGCGATTTTAATCGAAAGAATCAGAAAGTAGGTTTATAATGAATATTAGAATACAAATTATTATTGCAATACTAATTATTGTTGCTTTGACAGTAATTGTAAATATGATTCGAAAAAAAGGACTGGAATTAAGGTATGCTTTATCTTGGTTGATTGTGGGAGTTGGGGTATTAATATTAGATATCTTTCCACAGTTAATAGAATGGATAGCGCACACTATGGGAATTGTAAGTCCGATAAATATGTTATTTTTTGTGGGATTTTGTTTTTCACTTTGTATTATTTTTGTATTAACAGTGGCTGTGTCAAGGATGTCGATAAGAATAAAAGAATTAGCGCAGGAATTAGCATTATACAAGAAGGAAGAAGAATAATTTTAAAATAAAAAGGAAAGTGCATATGGCTGATAAAGTAAAAAAGATTTTTCCAAGGTTAATATTTTTAATTTGTGTATGTTTAGTTGTCGAAATATTATGTAATATAAAAGTAATGACATTGGACAAAAAAGAGAGCGGAGAACATATCATAACAGAGGCGGTATCAGAAAAAGAAGGCTTTGAAAAGAAAGAAGAGGGGTATGAATTAGAAGAATCAACAGGGACTATAAAATGGGAACTTAATGATAGATATGTTGATAAATTTATATACTATTTTAAAAGTACGAAGGAATTAATGTCGACACAAATAAGAGTTGGATATAAAAATGGATTTGGCAAAGAAGAGATAATGGAGATTAATGATGCTAATCCACAGGTGTTGTCAACAAAGTCGGTAGTTAATATTAATAAAAATGTATCGTGGATTACGTTAACGATTAATAAAGAACGTGATGATGAAGAATTTCAAATATTAGCGGCAAAAATAAAAAATAATGTATTGATTAATCCATTAAGAATTTTAATGACATTATTAATTGGAATATTATTTGTTACAGCATGGGATTCTCGGAAAGCCTCCCGAATAAGAATAGAAGTAGGATTTGCATTAATTGCTAGTGTGGCAGGTATAATTATGGCAATATCTTTGCCAACGAATAAGGTTGGTTGGGACGAGGAAACACATTTTAAATGGGCATATGAAATATCAGTGTGGCCGGGAGGAGAAATGGTATCTTCGCAACCGGCGGGACAAATGGCTGTTACAACATATAATTGGCCTTATAATCAGCCAGAAACTTATGAAGAAAAAGTGGAATTGAACAATACATTGGATGACATGTATAGTAATGGTGATCATGCAGTACCTGTTGCTGGTAGATTACACAAAATGTATTTTACGGGGTTGGTTTATCAAGCGATAGGTATAAAATTAGCAAGGGGAATAGGATTGCCATTTCATTACATGTTTTTAGCTGGTAGATTGGCTGGATTAGTAATGTATATTACAATTATGAGTCTAGCAATTTATTTTATACCAATTGGAAAAAAATGCTTGGCATTTATAGGAGTAATGCCTACTTCTTTATTTATAGCTATTTGCTATTCATATGATACGGCTGTAATGGCATTTATATCGTTAGGAATAGCATTGTTGTTACGTGAATGGTTAGACAAAGAAAAAGAGAATATAGAATTAAAAAATATGTTTATTGCGTATTGTTGCTTGGCATGGGGAACATTACCAAAAGCAATATATGCTCCAATAGCTCTGATTGGATATGCCATACCAGAAGAAAGATTTAAAAATAAAAAGCAGGCAAGAATATTTAAAATTTGTATAACGTTGTTATTTATAATGCTTATGGCAAGTTTTATAATACCTCAATTATTGAATCCAGGAGCGAGAACTGATGCAAGAGTACAAGGTACAGATGGAGCGAGCCAAATGGGAATGATTATAGGTCATGTTTTTGTTTACGCAAAGGTATTGCTGAAAAATGTTTGGGATTCATTAGGTTCATATACTATTGGAGAAGGAACATATTTATTAATGGGGCATTTGGAAATGAGTGGTTATAAATATTTAATTCCAATTATGGCTGTTTTGGTAATAGTTACAGATCAGATATACGACAATGTATATGAAATAAATATGAAGCAAAAAATTTGGCTTTCTGTTTTGATTATGGGTATGGTTGCGATGATTTGGACAGCTTTATATATCTCCTTTAATGAAATAGGGGCTACGTCAATACAAGGTGTTCAAGGTAGATATTATCATCCATTGCTTATATTATTATATATTGTTTTAGGTGGAAGGTATATAACTGTCAATATTGAAAAAAGGAAATTTGATTATCTTTTTTTAGTAATGTGCGCAATTATAACTTGCACTACTGCAGAAAAAGTATTTGTTACATTTTGTGTATAGGGTATGTGTAATTCAGAACTAGAGGAGGAGAAAATGAAAAACAAGTGGAAGAAAGTGTTGGCTTCGTTTATGTGCGGTTTACTAGTGCTTGGAATTGTACCAATACAGAGTACATATGCGGCAACAGATTCAAGTGTCAGTAGTATTAAGGATTCAATCAGTGATAATGAGACTTTGGATAGTCAAGATGTCGAAAATGTTGAACAGGCAGATGAATCAACAGATGCCCAGACAAATCAAGATTTGACTGAAGAAACAGAAAAAAGTACGGATGCAAAGATAAATTATCTGTATGTTGAAAGTCCGTATTTAGAAACACCGGCACAGGAAAATATAGTATTATCAATTGGTGATGGTACACAAAATGTGTTAAATGTACGTTTGATTTATAGTGATGAAAATGGTGTTAGTGAAGAATGGGGGTGTAGTGAACAAAAAGAAGAAACTTTTCTTTTTAAAAAAAGTTTTGAAGGTTCAGAACAAAATTCTTATCAGATTGTTTCAGTAAAATATAATGAGAATGGTGAAGAAAAGGAAGAAAATTTGGCATCTATAGGGATAGATGCCCAGTTCGGAGTAAATAAGACATATGAAGGATATCAACCATATGAATCAAGTGAAGAAGATGTATCTGATTCAGAAGTTGAAGCATCAATTGTTACGATTGATGGAGATACAAGTGTTGAAGAAGCTGCACAGGATGTAACAGAAACGTTGGTAGATACACAAACATTAGTTGATGGTATTGCGGTTCAAAGTGGAATAGAAGAGAATGCTTCAAGAAACAAAGATTTGGTAGTTGTGATTGATCCTGGACATGGAGGAAAAGATTCGGGAGCAACTGCAAACGGATTATATGAAAAGAATCTTACACTTTCAATTGCTAAATATTGCAGGGAAGAATTAGAAAAGTATGCTGGCGTGAAAGTATATATGACGCGAGAAAGTGATACGTATCCAACTTTAACAGAACGTGTAGAATTAGCAAAAAACTGGGGCGCAGATGTATTGGTGAGTATCCATATCAATTCGGCAGATGCAACTGGAGCTAACGGTGCTGAAGTCTGGTATCCAAATAGTAATTACAATGCAGAAATTCATAATGAGGGACAGGCATTAGCAGGAAAAATTCAAAAGGAATTAGTAGCACTGGGGTTAACTGATAGAAAAATTACAACAGGTAATTCAAAGGATTATAAATATCCAGATGGTTCAGTAGCAGATTCGTTAAGTATAATACGAAACAGCAAGTTGAATGGATTTCCGGGAATAATTGTTGAACATGCCTTTATTAGTAATCCAAGTGATGCAGCAAAATTAAAGCAGGATAGTTTCTTGAAACAACTTGGAATTGCGGATGCAACTGGAATTGCTAATACATATGGGTTGATAAAAAAGACGGCTCTGAATTTGCAAGTTAGTAATAAAAATGATTTTGTTGGTACAGCTAATATTCAAGTAAGTGGTATTGGAACAAATGGGAAAATAGTAGTCTCTAATGAAAATGGAACAACACGCCAGTATAGTGTCTCGACAGGAAGCACAACAGTAGCATTTGATATTAAAGATTTTAATAATGAAAGAGGAACATATAAAGTACAGGCATATACGGCAACTGGTGAATTAAAGAAAGAAATTACCTTTTATGTTTCAAAAGATGTATCAAGAACGATAAGTGCGACTTCTGTAGATGATAAAGATATGGAAGTTTTGTTAAAAACTAAATTTGCAGATATGCCTGCAGAAGTAGTTGCAGTGAACTTTGCTGTTTGGAGTGTGGAAAATGGACAGGATGATATTATTTGGTATAATGGAAGCCAAAAAACATCAGGGGAGTGGACTGCAACAGCAAATATTCAGAAGCACAAGACAGCAGGGGATTATAATGTGCATGTATATGCAACATTATCAGATGGTACACAACTATTTTTGGATAGTACAAATTTTGAAATCGAAAACCCGACAGTATCAGCTAGTATAAGCAATTATGATAAGGATTTAGGGACATTTGATATAATTATAAAAGCAAATTCGAAGTCTGGAATAAAATCAATTAAAGTGCCGGTATGGTGTGCGGCAGATCAAAGTGATATAAAAGAATATTATGCAGAAAAGCAAAATGACGGAACATATAAAGTACATGTTAGTGTAGCAAATCATAAGTATGCAGTAGGAACCTATACTGCACATGTATATATGACAGCAGGAAATGGCTTGACAGGATTTTGCGGAGCTGGACATCAAGATGTAGTAATGCCAGAGGTTAAAATTAGTGCTACGAATAGTGATGACAAGGAAATTTTGTATAATTTGAAAGCGGCAAATACAGGATTGTTAGGAAATGTTCGTGCTGTGCAGTTTGCAACATGGAGTGCGGAAGGCGGACAAGATGACATCATCTGGTATGGAGGAAGCCGGAATAGTGCAGGAGAATGGACAGCAACAGCAGATATCCGAAAGCATAAGACGGCAGGAACATACAATGTGCATGTATATGCAACGATGACAGATGGAAGTATGAGATTTTTGGGTTCAACAACATTTGAAGTGAGCAGTCCGAAAGTGACAGCGGAAATCCGTAACTATGATGAAGGAAAAGGAACATTCGATGTTGTAGTGACACCGGAGAGTAAGAGTGGAATTCAAATAATACAGGTGCCGGTATGGTGTGCGGGCAACCAAAGCGATATTAACTGGTATACGGCAGAGAAACAGAGTGATGGAACGTATGTAACGCATGTAAGTATGTCAAACCATAAGTATGCAGTAGGAAGCTATAAAGTGCATGTATACATGACCTGTGAAAATGGATTGAAGGGATTTGTAGTAGCAGGGCAGCAAGAAGTTACAATGCCGAAAGTAAGTATTAGTGCCACTAATAGTGATGGAAAAGAGATTCTGTATAATTTAAAAGTATCAAATGCAGGATTAATGGGAAGCGTTCGTAATGTGCAGTTTGCAACATGGAGTGCGGAAGGCGGACAAGATGACATCGTCTGGTATGGAGGAAGCCGGAATAGTGCAGGAGAATGGACAGCAACAGCAGATATCCGAAAGCATAAGACGGCAGGAACATACAATGTACATGTATATGCAACAATGGCGGACGGAAGCATGAAATTATTAGGAACAACAACATTTACAGTCTCTAATATATCGTTGGAGTCAGGTGTTCTGATTGATAATTACGGTAATGTAGATGGAAGTTTTGAAATTATTATTCCGAAAGTAAATAGTGCGTCAGGAGTGTCGAAAGTTCAGGCTGCTGTATGGTGTGCCGCAAACCAAAATGATATTGTTTGGTATAATGCCAAAAAACAAAACGATGAAACTTACAAAGTATACGTAGATCCAATGAATCATAAAGGAAATTCAGGATTATATAAAGTACATGTGTATGTAACAGGAGAAAATGGTCTCGTACAGAAAGTAGATACAGCATCTCAATTGGTTACAGCAAGCAAGTATTATACGATTATGGGTGAAACCAGTGTAACGGTAGATCAGATGGTGAAATATTATGAGAGCACAGGTAATCAGTATCCGGCTGCAAAATTAGGCGCAAGTGGAGCAGCTACATTGAAAGAGTTCTGTGAAATTTATTTGCAGGAAGCAGAGGCAGAAGGTGTTCGGGCAGAAGTTGCATTTGCTCAGTCAATGAAAGAAACTGGCTGGTTAAAGTATGGTGGAGCAGTGAAAATTGAACAGAACAATTTTGCAGGAATAGGTGCAGTAGATAATGATCCAGTAGGAAGCAGCGCATGGTTTCCTGATGTGAGGATTGGTGTGAGAGCCCAAATACAGCATTTAAAAGCATATGCAAGTACAAATGATTTAAATAATGCACGTGTGGATCCAAGATTTAACTTGGTTACACGCGGTTGTGCGCCGTATGTGGAATGGCTTGGTACACAGGAAAATCCTAATGGGTATGGATGGGCAACAAGTGCAAATTATGGCGCATCTATAGTAACGATGATAAAAAAATTAAAGACAATGTAGAGTTGCAAATACTATTATAGAATGATATAATATCTGAGTATTATGAATGTATAGACAGGATATTTTATAATTATGGATAATAGTGGAATGTTAAAATATAATAATTTATACATGAAATAGTGAAGCGGACAGCAGTATCGAAAGATACTGCTAGTTTGCATTATAGATAAATTATTTGGAGGTATATTGTGAATAGTTATATACAGAATTTTAAAAAATTTAAACCGTTATTAGGAGAATTGGTTGCAAGAGATGTTAAGATTAAGTATAGACGTTCAGTGTTAGGCGTATTATGGACATTATTAAATCCACTATGTATGATGATAATTTTATCATTGGTTTTTTCAAATATTTTTAAATTTGACGTGGAAAATTATTCGTTGTATATATTAAGTGGACAAGTTGTATTTAATTTCTTTTCAGGGGCAACGACTGATGCAATGTCATCGATTATAAGCAATGGACCGTTGATTAAGAAAGTATATGTCCCGAAATATTTATTTGTTTTATCAAGAATAATATCTAGTTTCATTAATCTTTTAGCATCTTTTACAGCACTGTTGTTAGTTATGATTGCAACAAGAGCAGAATTGCACTGGAAAGTAGTACTTGTTGTGATACCATTAATTTTGTTAGTGGTGTTTTCACTTGGAGTTGGATTAGTGCTTGCTGCAATTACAGTTAAATTTAGAGATGTTATGCATCTTTATTCTGTTTTTACAACAGCTTTGATGTATTTAACACCGGTTATTTATCCGATGTCTATATTGCCTAATTGGTTATATAAGCTGGTAATGTTAAATCCATTGACAAATATGTTGATGATGTTTCGTGATGTTATGATTAATAATAATATATTTGATTTGAAATCCTTGATTATAGCAATTATTGAAACAGCGCTCATGTTTTTAATTGGATTGTATGTATTTTACAAGAATCAAGATGAGTTTATTTTAAATATTTAGAGGTGCATTATGGAAAAGCAGGAAGCAATTATAAAAGTTGAGAATGTTTCTATAAAATTCAATTTATCAACGGAGCGATTTGATACTTTTAAAGAATATGTGATTAAAAGTCTTAAGAATCAGGTTTCATATGAAGAATTTTGGGCATTGAAAAATGTTTCGTTTGAAGTATACCGAGGAGATTCGCTTGGATTAGTTGGATTGAATGGTAGTGGAAAAAGTACAATGCTAAAAACTATTGCAGGTGTTTTAAAGCCGACCGAAGGAAAAGTTACTGTTAATGGTGGAGTAGCACCGCTAATCGAATTGGGAGCAGGATTTGATCTTGATTTGACTGCTCGTGAAAATGTGTACCTGAATGGAGCAATTTTAGGTCATTCAAGGGAAGTCATGGAACAGCATTATGAGGATATAGTTGAGTTTTCGGAGCTGCGAGAATTTATGGATGTACCAGTGAAAAATTATTCATCAGGAATGGTTTCAAGATTGGCATTTGCAATAGCAACGATAGGGACACCAGACATTTTGATTGTGGATGAAGTATTGTCTGTTGGAGATTTTAGATTCCAAAAGAAATGTGAAGAAAGAATTCATGCAATGATGGACAAAGGAACGACGATACTTTTTGTGTCTCATAGCATTGATCAGGTGAAATCCATATGCAACAAAATTGTATGGCTTGAAAAAGGGCATGTGAAGCGTTTTGGAAATGCGGAAGAAATCTGTGAAGAATATAGAAATTCATAAAGGTGAGGCGTAATATGAAATATATTAAAAAAATTATAATAACAATCATTGTTTTAGTTCTCGCATTTGTATATGCACATATTGCGAAAGCGAATGATGTATATGATAGAAATATAGATAATAATCAGTATCAAAGTACGGGACTAGTTCAGAATGGAACGATTGAACAGTCATTTGTCAGCGTAGAGGATACACTGGATGGTGTAAGTGTAAAAACTCAGACAATCGGGGATGTTACTGATATTGTAGTTAAATATACATTAGAAGAGGTAGATTCTGGTAAAATTGTTGCAGAAGGAAATGTTGATGCGAAAGATATCAAAAATGGGAAGTTTCAGAAATATAGTTTTGATACAGTGGAAAAATGCAAAGGCAAAAGTTATAGAATAATATTCGAAATTTCAAATACAACAGAAAATAATGGAGTTGGTTTTTATTTTGAACCTCAGGTTGAAAAATCAACAATATTTACAGTTGCAGGAAATAATACACAGGGTACGTTAATTTTAAAGACTATAACAAATCGTTTTGATTTTGAAACATTTGCAGTATTACTCATTTTTGTTGTGTATATTGTTTTATTTATGAAATTCTTATATAAATTATTTAAATAATGATGGAGAAAAGTAAAATGGAAAAAACAAAAAATGAATTTCAAATTGTTAAATACAGATTGAAGATTGATAATCCTAATATTCTGCTTGTTCAATGTTGGTTTACAGAAAATGAAGTGGAAGAAAGTGACATTTTCTTTTTACTGGGAGAACAAAGATTGATTCCTAAAGTTTCAGTGAAAGAAGGAATTGAGATTCGAAAAAAACATTTGAATGAGAGTTATAATATTGATCGAGAGTATTATTTTTGGATTCCTCTTCCTGAAGATATTAATGCGAAGCAATGTGTGCGGGTTTTCCAGAAGATTGATAATAAAGAGAAACTGGTATATGCAATTCCGTGTGCCAAGATTATAAGTAAGCAGAAAAAGATTGATAAATACATTGAAGAAACTAAAATTGCAGATGACAAAATTAATATAAAGGGTTGGTATGTAGCGGATAAGGATGATGTAGAAATCTGTATTTTGGATGAACGTAATAGGAAGATTGAATTTGCGATAAAAGATATATTCAGGAATGATGTTGTAACAGAATATCCAGAGGCAAAGCAGGGACAAGTGCACGGATTCAATATTGAATTTATGGATAAAGGATATAAAAAAGTTACGGTTGTTATGATTGATGGTCAGAGAAAGTCTGAATTCCAATGTAATGTAAGACCTAGTCTCATATCTAAAGGAACAAAAAAAGTAGTTGGTTTGAGTAAAAAAACTTTAAATAGTTTGTCACAAAATGGAGTGAAGACAACTACAAAATTGATTATAAAAAAAATCCTAAAAATTAAAGAAAATGATTATATGACTTGGAGAAAGAAATATATACTTTCTTCAAGCGATTTGGAAAAACAAAAGGCAAAAAAATTTGAATATCAGCCTAGGTTCAGTATTGTTGTACCATTATATAAGACTCCTGAAAAATATTTGAGAGAGTTTATTGCATCAGTTGAAAATCAGACCTATTCAAATTGGGAATTATGCTTATCGGATGGTAGTGGTGAGAATTCACCGATAGAAAAAATTTTGAAGGAGTATGAAGAAAAAGATGAACGGATAAAGATAGTCAGAAATGATAATGCATTACAGATATCGGAAAACACAAATGAGGCAATTGCTATTGCTAGTGGTGATTATATAGCTTTTGCAGATCATGATGATTTGTTAACCCCAGATGCATTGTTTGAGTGTGTAAAAGTGTTGAATCAGGATCGAAGCGTTGAAGCAATCTATTCGGACGAAGATAAAGTTACAATGGATGGAAAAGAATATTTTGAACCACATTTTAAGACTGATTTCAATATAGAGTTGTTATGTTCAATGAACTATATTTGCCATTTGTATGTAGTAAGTAAACAGATAATCGATAAAATTGGAGTTTTAAATAAAGAATATGATGGTGCGCAGGATTATGATTTTGTATTAAGAAGTGTTGAAGTGGCACAAAAAGTATATCATATTCCAAGAGTTTTATATCATTGGAGAGCGCACAAAGATTCGACAGCAGAAAATCCAGAAAGCAAAATGTATGCATTTGAAGCAGGAGCAAGAGCAATTCAAGCGCATTATAATCGTGTGGGGATAAAAGCTAAAGTACATCAAGGAGAATATTTGGGGCTTTACAAAACGGAGCATATTATAGATGCTAAACCTATGATTTCCATTATTATTCCGAATAAAGATCATATAGATGATTTGGAAAAATGTATAAATTCAATAGAAAGAAAAAGTCACTATGAAAATTATGAGTATATTATTATAGAAAATAATAGTGAGGAAGAAAAAACATTTGAGTATTATCAGAAAGTAGAAGCTGAGAATTCAAAAGTACATGTTGTATATTGGAAAGATGAATTCAACTATTCTGCAATTAATAATTTTGGTGTAAAATATGCAAAAGGTGATTATTTATTATTTTTGAATAACGATACGGAGATTATAAATGATAATTGTTTGGAAGAATTGGTTGGATATTGTATGCATGAAGGGGTAGGAGCAGTAGGAGCCAGATTGTATTATTCTGACAATACAATTCAACATGCAGGTGTGATAGTTGGATTCGGAGGAATTGCAGGTCATGCATTTTTAGGTTTGGACAGAAGTGCAAATGGATATTTTTCTAGAATTATTTGTGCGCAGGATCTTAGTGCGGTGACTGCAGCATGTATGATGGTGAAGAAGGAGGTGTTTGAAGAAATAGGAGGGTTTGATACGGATTTAAAGGTTGCATTCAATGATGTTGATTTATGCATGAAGATAAGGACAGCAGGATATCGAATTGTATATAATCCATATGCAGAATTGTACCATTATGAATCTAAATCTAGAGGATTAGAAGATACTCCGGAAAAGGTAGAAAGATTTAATGGAGAAATTGCAACATTTGCACAGAAATGGCCGGAAATATTAAAACACGGAGATCCCTATTATAATCCTAATTTGTCAATGGAGCGAGGAGACTTTGGATTAAAATAACTGAGAGGAGAGGCCTATGAGGAAAAGAATTGAAAAATTGATAGTTGTGTTTTCATTAGTGTGCATGATGACTGCTGAAAGTGTATATGCGGAAGGGATAACTGAAAATCAACAGTTAATCAGCAATGAAACCACACAGGGTGTTAATGAAGAGCAAGAAGCTCAAGATAGAGTGGAAAATCAAAATGATGTTAATGCAGAAAATGAAGAACAGATACTAAATCAAGAACAGATTACGGATAGAAGTGCGGAAGTAAATGACAACTTAGAAGTTGTTCAAAAAGGAGTGGCACAATATATAATAAAGTATACTTTTTCATCAGAACCGATTTCTGTAAAAAAAGTTAAATTTGCGGTCTGGAGTGAACTGAATGGGCAAGATGATCTCGTTTGGTATGATGCTTCAAAGAAAGAAAATGGAATATATGAGACAGAGGTTTCATTGTTGAACCATGTAGGGCTTGGAAAATATTTAGTGCATGCTTATTATGTGGATGAAAATGGAAATATGAATTTCTTAGAATCTACAGCATTTTCAACAGAGGAGCCGAAACTGAACGAGCCAAGTGTTGAAATCAAAGATTTCGAAAAAGGAATTATTCACGCTACTACAGGTATAATAGAAAAACGCGAATATGTTCAAAAAGTCCAGTTTGCGGTTTGGAGTGAAGATGGCGGACAGGATGATCTTATATGGTATGATATTTCGCCTAATGCAGATGGAGAATATGAAAAAGATATATTTATTAGCAATCATAAGTATGCACTAGGAAAGTATTATGTACATATATATATTACTGATATTACTGGAAGAAGATATGGAGTATGCGCGTTAGAGCAGGAAATAAATGCGCAACTTGGAACTGTATCAGTAGAAAATAAGACTGGCAGTTATGAATATAATATTTCAGTTAAAGGAATGGTGGTTCCAGGAGGAATAGAAGCAGTCCAGTTTCCTGTCTGGAGTGAAGTGAATGGACAGGATGACATTATCTGGTATAATTCGACTAACGTAGGAAATCAGTATGAAAAGACAATTTCTTTAATGAATCATAAAGGATTTGGAACATATGCAGTACACGCGTATGCCAAAACAAAAGGTGGGAAACTGCTATTTCTTGGAAACCATTCTTTTGAGGTGGAAGGGCCTGAAATTGGTAAGGCAGAAATTACTAATTATGATTCGAAGGCTGGAACATTTCAAGTTGTTTTTTCGGATGTAAAACATGACGAATTGATAAAAGAAATTAAAGTTCCAACTTGGAGTGCGATAAATGGACAGGATGATATTGTCTGGTATAGTGCAAAAAAAAGTAAAGATGGAACATATGTAGTAGATGTTAATATAAAAAATCATAAGTATTCAATGGGCACTTATATTTCGCATGCATATATGACCGATATAACTGGGAATACAACAGGTATGGTTGTAGGAACATTGGAGGTAAATATTGAAAGTGGAGCATTAACATGCACACAAGGGACCAGTGACAAAAAGCAGTTTAAGATAGAACTCGAAGGATTAAAAGTCCCGGGAGGAGAGATTGCAGTACAGTTTCCGATATGGAGTAAAGTTAACGGTCAGGATGATATACGGTGGTACACAGCAAAGAAAAATGGCGATGGAAAATATTCTTTGACTATGTCAGTCGCAGATCATAAGGGATTGGGAGCATATGCAGTACATGCATATGCAAAAATGGCAGATGGAAGCTTGAAATATATCGGTAATACGGAGTTTAAAGTAGATGCTCCTACAATTGGTGCGATTGAAGTAAATGATCAGAAAAAGAAATCTGGGGAATTCCAAGTTAAAATTACGGGAATTCAGCATAATGAATTAATAAAACAAATTCAGGTACCGATATGGTCAGAAGGAAACCAAGGGGACATTGTATGGTATAATGCAACTAGAAATCAAGAGGGTGATTATGTTGTAAATGTAAATATAAGTAATCACAAATATAATCTAGGTCTTTATAAGATACATGTATATATGACTGATATAACTGGAGCAAAACAATGGATGGGCGCTACAAGTTGTGATATATCATCTACATATACAAATTTGAAAGTTGAAGATATAGCTGGAACAGAGAGTACTTACAAAATAACATTAAGTGGTTTGGAAGTTCCGGCTGGAGAGAAAGCTGTTTCTTTTGCAGTATGGGGAAGCAGTTCAGGTCAAAATGATATTATATGGTATAATGCATCGAAAGATTCTAATGGAAATTATACATGTGATGTGAAAATTAGAAATCATAAAGAATTAGGATCATATAATGTACATGCATATTGTATAACAAAAGGGGGAAACAGAGCATTTATAGGAGCAACAAGCTTTGAGGTGCAAAGTGTTCCTAATACAATTGTATCAGTGACGGATATAAATGGAACAAAAGGTAGTTTCAAAGTTACAGTATCCGCTGTTGGTGCAGCATCAGGTATTGAAAAAATTCAAGTACCGGTATGGTGTGCAGCTAATCAAAGCGATATTGTGTGGTATACAGCAATTAAAGATGGATCTGGAAATTATGTAGTAAATGTACCAGTTTCGAATCATGCTCATCATTTTGGAACTTATAAAATTCATACATATATTACTATGGGAAATGGTGTCACTGTATTTGGTGGTTCGAATCAGTGCAATATCATTGCTAAAGATTATGTATATAATGTTTCTCTTAGTGCGACAAAAAGAGAAGTTGGAATTATGGGGGCATCGGCAAGTCGAGTTCAATTTCCGTCATGGAGTGATGCTAATGGACAGGATGACATTATATGGTATGAAGGTGTAAATCAAGGAAATGGGAAATGGAATGCAGTTGTTGATAGTACAAAACATAATAATGGTGGAAATTATACCACACATATCTATGTAACTAGTAATGGAACGAAATATAATGCAGGAGCGACACATTACTCATTAACAAAGGCACCGACAGATCAGGGACTGATGCAGGCCAGAGCAAATTTATATGGAAGTTCTACCCCATATATTATTTTAGTAAACAGAAGTACACATAAAGTAGGAGTATTTCAAGGATGGCAAGGTAACTGGACGTGTATTCGATACTGGGATTGCAGTGATGGAGCACCAAGCACACCAACAGTAGAAGGAACTTTTACGGTTGGAATCAGAGGATATTATTTCGATTCCGGGGCTTCGAGATGTTACTGGTATACACAGTTTAAAGGTAATTATCTATTCCATTCCGTTTTATATAATAAGAACGGAACATTGAGAGATGGAAGATTAGGAATGCCATTATCACATGGTTGTGTCAGGTTGGATATCAATAATGCAAAATGGATATATGATACAATACCGTCAGGAACAACTGTTGTAGTTTATCATTAAGGTGTAATATAAAGGAATTGGATAACATGTATTGAAATATGTTATCTGATTCCTTTTTTAGTGAAAATGTTCAGAATATATGATATAATGAATAAAATATTTGTTGGAAAAGGAATAAAATATGAAGAGAGTAATAACATATGGAACATTTGATTTAATTCACTATGGACATATTAATTTATTGGAACGTGCAAAGAAGCTGGGAGATTATTTGGTAGTAGGGTTGTCCACCAATGAATTCAATGAACAAAAAAATAAAAAGTGTTATTTTTCTTATGAAGAAAGAAAAAGGTTATTAGAGGCATTAAGAGTTGTGGATTTAGTTATTCCAGAAGAATCTTGGGAACAAAAAAGAAGTGATATACAAATGTATCATATAGATACATTTGTTATGGGAGATGACTGGAAAGGGAAATTTGATGATTTGAAAGATATATGTGAGGTCGTGTATTTAGAACGGACACCGGAAGTATCTACAACAAAAATAAAAACGGAATTAAAGAAATTTTAGGAGAAAGAGGACACTTATATAATTAGCGTGCGGTATAGTAAGAATGAGAGAGAGAATAGAAAAAGATTTAATGGTGTTTATATCAAGCCCAGATTTTGCAGATAATTCCAGGGGATTATGGGAGTATGTTGTAAAAAATACAAATTATAAAACATTTTGGATTATAAGAGACAAAGAAATATATGATTTGCTATTAGATAAGGGTATTGAATGTGCATTAGAAGGTTCAGAATTAGCTAAAGAGACTATTTCTAAAGCACATTATTTAATAACATCATCTTTTGATTTGGCATATGAAAAGAAAGTTGGTCAAGTTCATGTAGCAGCATGGCATGGATTTCCACTGAAAGTAATAGGCTTTTTTGATAGCGCAGCCTCGAATACTGAAAGCTTTGATGATTTAAAAATAATCACAACACAGACAGATCTTATTACAGCTACATCGAGATTTTCACATCTTACATTGAGTGGTATGTTTGCTGTTGACCCAAGAAAAGTTAAGGAAACTGGATATCCAAGAAATGATATTATGTTTTGGAGTAATGCGCAGGAGGAGTTGCAGAAGTTAGTTGATATTGACGTAAAGAACAGCAGATTGTTTTTTTATTTACCAACTATGCGTAAGGGATTAAAAGATGAAGGAGAGCATTTCGAAAAAAATATTTTTAATTATTCGGATTATGATGTCGAAGAATTGGATTGTTTTTTAGAAAAAAATAATGCATACATCATTGCAAAGGTACATTTTGCAGATAACGAAATGTATAAAAGTGAAGATTTTAAATTGCCTAAGAGGCTTTTATTTCTGGATACACAAATTATGAATACAAAGTTATGTACAATTTACCATATTATGTCTGCTTTTGATGGTCTAATTACTGATTATTCGTCGATATATGCAGACTATATGTTATTAGACAAACCGATTTTATTTTCATGTCCGGATATAGAAAAATATAAAAAAGACAGAGGATTCGTAGTTGATGATCCAACGTTACTGATGCCAGGAGCAATTATAAAGACTCAAAAAGAATTGTTAGAAAATTTGGGTAAGATATTAAAAGGAGAAGACGAGTATAAAGCTGAAAGAACTAAGAAAATAAGTATTTTTCATAAATATCAAGATGCAAATTCATCAAGAAGAGTGTTAGAGATGATGGAAAATATAGCTGTTGAAGGCAGTGTAGATTCATCAAAAACGATGGGAAAATTATTTCAGAAATTTCAGTCTCCATTAGAACAATATGTTGTTCAAGAAGTTAAAGCGGAAATATTCTTTGACAGAGGGGCAGGATATAGTGAAAAAAATAAAGAAATAAAAAAATACTCCTTGATGAATAAAGAAGATAATGTAATCATAGTCCAGATGGAGCTTCCAGATGACATTTGTAATATTCGTTTTGATCCGGATGATTATGGAAGAGTTGTAATGAAATCAATGAAAATATATTTGGATGGAGTGCGTCAGGAAAAATATACCATAGTTAATGGACAGAAAATTGGTGGAGATATTTATTTTGGTAAACTGGATCCTCAAATTATAATTCCTTTGGAAGGGAAAAAGGCAAAAACG
>OFMH01000195.1_pt1 | contig 44862 bp, 44 predicted proteins | sample 1541761 | NCBI WGS metagenome assembly OFMH01 (sample SAMN04209249, study PRJEB22552) | human gut metagenome | biome: gut; material: feces | host: Homo sapiens | place: USA: Oklahoma
GAACTTTGAACTAGATAATCTTTTGTAGACTTTACACAACTGAGTAGATACATATTGACAACTCTTTTTATTTTATAATTATTTTTTGAAAGTTATTCATTAGTTCTTTTTTAATATTTTCTTCCACAAGTTGGGCATCTTTTTGAAGAAATACAAAAACTTTTTTTCAATTTAGTAGCTTTGCTATTTTCTAGTTGTTCAAGTTGTTCAATTTTATTTAATATGTTCAAACAGTATTCTTTTAATTCTTTTCTTTTATTTTCATCTGTTAATATATTATCCAATTCATCATTTTCCATTTTTTTATTCCTTTATATTTAAAATTTTTTCACTTTTTTTATAAAGATTTGTAGCTAATTTTATATCAACTAATCCGCAAAGTATTCCAAATAATAAGCTTTTTTCTTTTGTTAAAAAGAAACCCTTTAAAGAGAAATCACTAAATAATATTGTGATAATTTCATTATTTATTATCATTGCAAAAATTACACTAACAATTCCAATAAAAATTAACCGAATAAAATAAGGCATTAAATCTTTTTCAAAATGGACTAAATCATCAAATTTTATTTCTAGTTTTCTTATACAAAAAGATATCCAACTTCCAATGAAAGTTCCCATAAGTACAATAAGATATAATTTAAATGTTGGATTAGGAATTGTTGAGTATAAAATATAAGTAATAATGTCAAAAAATAAAGCAGTTTTTCCTAAATTATAAATATATTTTGTTTTTAATTTTTGTCCATAAACAGTAAGAATATCATTTTTTAAACTATTTAGTGATTTTTTAGCCATTTGAGGATTTCCAGTTCTTCCTGCCAAACCACCTTGTGCTAAAGATAAAACTAACTTAAAATTTTTTTTTAATTCTTCATCATTATCTTTAAAAATTACTTTTAAATCAGATAATATTTTTTCTATTTCATAATATAATTGAGCACTTTCTTTAGGGACATATCTACAATTTGGATTAATTAAACTAAATTTTATGTCGTATGGAATATCTGGATTCTCTATAACCATAAAACCTTGATATTTATTTTTAGTAAATTTTTTCATAGTTAATCATCAAGTTTATAATTTTTTTCCACAAGTTGGACATACTTTTGGGGATGGGGAAAAACTTTCTGCCATAAATATAGTATTGGTAGAACTTGTTGTTAAATAGTTTATTAAACTTTCTTTTTCTTTTTCAGATAATTTTTTTTCTTCTATAAATTTTATAATTTCTTGAATTTTATTATTCATTTTAACTCACCTCTTTATATTCTTTCTTTATCACATAATCTCCAATAGTGTCTTCCAATGTCAGTTAAAATACATTTGTCACTATAGATAGCTCCATAAAACATATGTTCTTGAGTTTTAGGTTTTACAAATCCTACTTTATTTAATTTTTGTAATATTTTAAAGATTTTTACTTTTTCAGGGTTTGGTACAATATCTCTAGTAATAAATGGAAACTTTGATAAATCAACATCTTTATTTATATTTGGTTCATGTTCAGGAGATAATTGATATTCACTATTTATATTTGGGAAATATTCTTTTAATCTTCTTAATATACTTTTCTCTATGCTTGGTTCAACCATTCTTAATATAACACTTTTAGAAATATTAGTTTTAAATAAAGGTCTTTGTTCAAAACTTCCTAATGAACTATCTATATAAGAGTATATTTGAGAGGCTGAAACTTCTCCAAATATATTCTTCGCTTCTCCCTCTAAAGCGTATGTAAGTAATTTTGTAAAAATACCTCCATCATTATCAGCATATGCAACCTCAGAATTTCTAGAAGCTGTTAAAATAGTTACTCCCATATCTAAATTTGAACTTTTATCTGTTTCTTTTTCACCCAAAGTTCCAGAAAAACAACAATCTAAAATAATGACTTTATTTTTAGCTTTTGAATGTCTTATAACATTTAAAATATAAGACATTTCTATTCCTTCTGAAAACTCTTCAAAATCATTAGTTACTATATATCCCCCATAACTATTTAAATATCCATGTCCAGAAAAATAGAATAAAATAGTTTCCATATCTTCTGAATTTTCCTTAAATAGATTTTCTATTTCTTTTTTTAGGGTACTTTTCTTTATCAAATTTTCTTCATCAGTTAAAATTTTAACATCAAAGTTTTTACTTTCATCTTTATTCTTTTTTAAAAGAGGAGCTAAACTTTTAACATCAGCTAAACAACCACTTATTTCATTAGGAGTACCTTTATACCCTAATCCAACTAATAAAGCTCTTCTCATAGTTAATCTCCTAGTAATTCTTTGATAGCATTTTCTAAAGATGAACTTTGCCATTTAATAATTTTATCGGCATTTTCTTTTACAGTTGTAGATGTTTTTTCAGAACCCCAGTATTCTATTGCAATTATTTTTTTCCCTCTATTTTTAGCTATTTTTATTTCATTTTTTATCCATTTACTATAAGTAGCATATACTCCTGCTAAAATTAAAACAACACTAGTATATTTTATTTTATTATCAATAGCTTCATAAAGTTCCTTATCATTTTTGGCATTATGAATAGGGTCATCTTTTGGAACAGAATAGTTTTTATAATCTATGTTTGTTTTATCTAATAATTTAATTACCCCTTCGTATTTATCTGAATAAGACCAAGAATGGCTTATAAAAATATTAATTTGTTTTTTCATAACTTCTCCTTATATTAAATATTTTCTTGTAATAATAAAATATGTAATTCATGAATAAATTTTTTATAAAAATTTATATAGTCTTCAACTATTTCTTTTGTTATTGTTTGTTGCTTTTTAGTAGAAAAATTATAGTCCATTTGATGAACGATAGAATTTCTCCTTTCAAATATTTCTGTTAGCTTATCAGTAAGTTCTTCCGCTTTTGAAAAGTTTAGTTTTTGGAATAAGTTTTTAAATATTTTTTTTCCACTAATTAATGTAAGTGCTTCTGTCATTTTCTTAGGAGCTAAAAATGATTTAAAACTATTCCTATAAACAATCTCTTCTTCTAAAATTTGATTATTTATATTTAAAGAAGAAAGATAATCTAATAAAGCTTGAACAGAAATCATACAATTCTTTAAACTAGGAGTTTGTTTTCTTTCTCCTTTTATAATATTTAAAAGTTCTATTTTTATAATTTCATGTATATAAAAATCAACAGCACTTAGTAAAAGAGAAACTTGACTCCTTAAAATATTTAATTTAAGTTCTTCAGAAATATTTAATCCTAAAAGTGAAAATTTTTCTTCAATGGAAGAAATAGCAAAATCAAATTTATTTATTAATTCCATTTCAAGAGAATCTCCTGTTAAATTTTCATTTGGATCTATTTTTTCCTCATGGAAATTTTTAATTAAATTTATCTCTGGCATTACTCATCACCATATAATTTAGTTATATAAGCTCCAGTTAAAAAAGGAATTTTAGTATATTTTCCTTGTAAAAATCCTTTTTGAATATTTTCATCTTTTCTAATTCCTTTTATTTGAGATAAACAAACCAACTTTGTAGAATAATTAGTTTCTTTCCCCTTTTCAGTTATCCATATTTGATCTCTTCTTAAAAAATTTAAATCTAGTAAATTAGTATCATGAGTTGAAAATAATAATTGAGCTCCTTTTTTATTGTACTTTTTATTAATAAATAACTCAACAATTTTTCTAGCTAGTAAAGGGTGTAAACTTGTTTCTAGCTCATCAAAAATTAGTACTTCTCCTTTTAGAAGAATATCTAAAAGAGGACCTCCTATTTCAAATAATTTTTGTATTCCTCTTGATTCTTCTGATAAGTCTAAAACTAAATTTTCTTTATCATAGATTATTTTTATGTCTGTTTGAATTGTCTCTCCTTTTCCCATTAATAACTTTAATTCAATAGGTAATTCAGAAGGAAACTCTTCTAAATTCATTTTTTTTCTAATTATTTTACTTTTTATATTTTTAATAGTAGGATTAATTTCTTGTAACAATTTTAAAAACATCTTCTTTAATTCTTCATTTTTTTCAAGTTGTTCTGTTGTATAATGTTGCCAATTAGGGTTTAAATAATCAGTATTTATTACTATTTTATTTTCAAAAAAATCTATAGAATTTTTAATTTCAGGTAATTCTGACCATTCTGCCACAGTTGATAGAAAAAATTTATTAGGTAAACTTTTTAATTCTATATCTTTTAATATTGATAGATATTCTCTTGAGTATGAATATTCATATTTACCATCTAAATACTCTCTTTCAAAAACTTTTTTTTGTTTACCTTTAGGATATGTATATAATCCTTCAACTAAAATTCTTTCTTGATTAAATGTTGTAAAATAGCCATATCTTATTCCTTCAGAAATAAAAATAATTTCAAAAGTAGTTGGTTCATCTTGAGAAAGTTTAAAAGGTAAAAAAGGAATAGGGTCATTTACTTTTCTTGTAGATGATGTTGTTAGTAAAAATTTTAAAAAACCTATTGCTTTTAATAAATTAGTTTTTCCAGAGGCATTAGCTCCATATATAGCACTAACAGGTGATAAAGTAAACTTTTCATTTTCTATCTCTAATAGATTATTTTTTAAACTTTCATCACTTGAATTAAAAAAAACAAAAGTTTCTTTATCCATAAAGGATAAAAAATTTTTTAAACTAAATTGAACTAAATAATTCATAATCACTCCTAAAAAATAATATGAAAATATTATAAACTATATTTTATATATAACATACTTTTTTATAAAAGTCAATTTTTTCACAAATTAATATACAAATTCGAGAAAATTTTATTAATTTTAATTTTTTTTTGTAAATAATAAACATTTTTAATTTTTGATTATGAAAGAATCATTTAAAATAAAAGTCATATAACTTATAAAAATATAAAAATTATTTAAGATAAAGAACGGTAACTACTCAGCTATTGTCTAATAAAAATATCAACTTATTATAGTTTGTTTATCTTGATTTTATTACTATAATCTACAAAAATACATATTATTTCTTTAAAAAATAGATTATTTTAGAAAAATACGTTGCTTTTTTAGTTTTAAAAATATTTAAAATCCTTATTTTTTATATAGCTGAGTAGTTACCTTGTATAATTAATTAGAATCTTTTCATTTTATAATATTCAGAAGCTATTGATTTAGGTAAAGATAAATAAGCTGGTACATCCATATTTAAATGTTGGCAAATGCAAGCTCTATGTTGTCCATCAGTTATTCCACAAAAACCTTCTTCACATTTAGATATATAAATTGGAGAAAGAACTCCTACATTTATAAAATCTTCAGCTAATATTTTACAATAATTAAAAGCTCCACAGCATCCTTCTTTATCTATAAATTCCTGAATAGGCTCATTTAATTCCAAAGAACAAGTTCCTGTAAGTGCTTTATAGCAAGAATACCCATCTAAATTATACTTAATTTTTTCATTTTTTACATTTAAATAAATTTTAAAGTTACACCATTCTTCAGTATTTTTTTCTTCAATATTTTTATTAATTGAAGAATTATATTTTTTCACAAAATAATATTTTTTTAAAAATTCTAATATATTCATGTTATTCTCCTTTATATAAATTTATATCTAAAATTATAAATATATTTATTTTTTAATTCTATCTCTCTGGATATTTTATCCCAAACCTTATTTTACTACTTATTGGGTCTAAAATTATAAATTCATTTTTATTTCTTGAAGCAGTTATAACAAAATTTTTTTCCTCTAAAATGTTATAACTATAGCAGAGAACTTCTCTATATGGAAATTCTATTTTAAGTAAGTTATTCTTCATTTTTCTGATATGAGTTATCCACTCATAATTTCTAAAGAAGACAATAAAATCAAATTTTTTAGTAATATCATATTTTTCAATAACTCTATAAAGATTACAATAAACACACTCTTTTTCATATTTATATAAAATTTCTTGGATAGGAATTTCTAAATATAAAGCAATATTATTCAGCAACTGCTTGAATTTATCTAATTTGGTTATATAGAGTTCTAAGATATTATTTTTTTTAGAATAATATCCCTTTATCTCATTTTGATGATTGAATATTCTATAATCACTATACAAAATATTTTCTTTAGTTAATGGATATTCTCTATTTCTTAATATGATATTGTAATTTAGAGAGTGGAGTATATCTTCATCACTCAAAGTAATATTTTTATCTCTTTTTTTAAACATATCATTAAACCTCATCTATAATTTTTAGTCCAAAGTATATTTTCTTCTCTAAAAAATCTATTTTAATAAGCTCATCTCTAAAACTTCCTAAAATATACCTATCATTTTTCTCAATAATTTTATATCTAATCTCAATATCATTATTATCACATAAATCAATTTTAATAGATATATCTCTATAATTTTCACAATTTCTTACCCATTCAAATCTGGAGAAAAATTTTATAAAGTCAAATTCTTTTGTATTTTTTTGCTCCTTAGCTATTAATTCAAAAACATTAGCATATAGAGAATAATTTCTACAATCATACATAAGTTTATTGCCATTACTTAATTCTAGGTAAATAATTATATTATTTATTAATTGCTTAAATTTCTCATATTTATCAATATAAAAGATGAGGCATTCATCATTTATATCATAGAAAAGCTTCATTTCTTCTAAATATTTAAAGCTTTTATATTCTTCAAATATAGTATTATCTAGTGTATTTGAATAAAATCTTCTCCTAATGATTATATTATAATTTAAAGAGTAGAGAATATCTCTATCTGTTATTTCTATATCTTTAGATTTATTTTCCTTTTTTTTAGAAATAGTAAAAATATTTTTTAGTTTATCAAAAAATCCCATTTTTTTCCTTTCTAAATAAAATAGAGACACAGATGAGGGGAAACTTTCCCCTTATCCTAACTATTTTAATTTTTTTAATTTATTTTCAAGTCTAGTAATAATAGCATCATATCTATCTTTAGGCATATAATTATTATCAGCTAATTTTTTATTCTCATTTAAAGCTTCTTCAAAGTATTTTTTAGCTTTTTTAGGATTTCTTTTCTTTTCTAAATATTCATCTCCTTTTAATTCTAATTCAACGGCTATTAATAATTGCTTATTCATAGCTATTTTACCATTCAAATATTTCTTTTTCTCTGTAGTATTAGCTCCTTTTAAAGCATTTTCATATGATTTTAAAGAATCATAATATCTAAATTCTCTAAATTCTCTATCCCCTCTATAAGTTGGAAGTTTTACTACCTTTTTAAACTCTTGTTTCTTTGGAATAGCTGATATAGTCTTATTTTCCTCTTCATATTTATTTATTTTCTCCATTATTTCATCATACATAATATTTTTATTATACTTTTTATAGACGGGTGCTATATTTTTATATAGATCTATCGCCTCTTTTTGTTTAGCTTTTCTAGTTTTAGTATTTTTATTTTGATAATTATATAGTTCATCAGCTTTAATTTTTATTTCTTGAGCTTCTAAAAGCTTTTCAGATACGTCTAATTGTTGATTTAAAGTCTCTTTTATAGTTTTGTCTAGTGAAATATTACTAAGAGTTAAAATTGCCTCTTTATAAATTTTAACTGCCTCATTAAATTTATACTCCTCTAACTTATCTTCTCCTTGTTTTGATAAAGTTTGTACTTTTATTAATGTTTGTACTTCCATTAAGATAGAATCAATTTCTCCTATTTTATCTTCTGGATTGTTTTGATAAGTTACTAATTGGGCATAAAGTTCTTTTATTTTTTGATAATTATTAATTGCATTACTATAATCTTTTTCTTCAATTCTTACTTTCCCTTGTTCTAAATTAAAAGAAATTTCTTTTTTAATAGAATTTATTTGATTATTTAATTTAATTTTTTGATAAGTTGAAATACCTCCTCCTATTAAAATAAATAACGCTAATATAATTAATAGCTTTTTCTTTAAAGAATCTTTATTTTTAGAAATTTGATTTTTTAATTTTAAAATATTATTTTCTGGTGGTACTGGAATATTTAAAGGTCTATTAACATAAATTCCACAAAGAGTATAATTTCCCAAAGATAAAAAACAATTTCTCTTCATTTTATTTACAATATTTCCAATAAATTTTCCTGGTCTTTCAGATGTTTCAGAAATTAATTCAATATCTTCTTCATCAAGATTTTCCCAAGCTCCCTGAGTATATAGTAATACTCTGTCATTAGGTCTTAATACAAATATATCTGAAACATTAATCTTTATACTTTTATCTGCTCCAAATTTTTTTGTAAAAATATTTTTATCTTTTCTAAATCTAATTTCATCATAAAGAATATTTCCAGCCTCATATTGTAAATAAGCTAAAGTATCATCATTACTTTTTTTTACTAATTTATGATCTCTTAATACTCCATATCTTGCATTTCCTATGTTAGCAAATGTTGCTACAGCATAATCTGTTACAAACATAGCAATAGAGCAACTACTATAATCTTGTTCTATATTAATTTCTTCAGATTGCATATTTCTATATTTTTTATGAATAGAAAGCAACATTTTTTCTATCTCTCTTTTATCAATAGTAGGATTAGCTATAAAACTTTCAATAATACTTTCCCCTATATATGGAGCTATTTTATTTTTAAAAATTCCTCCATTATCTCCATCAACTACTACCCAACAACCAAAATTATCTAATTCAATATATGAAATATAGCCATTATTCTTAGGTTTCTCCCCTCTCTCAGAAATAAATGAAGTGATGAAAACACTTTGATATTTTCTTCCAATAAAATTAATCTGAGTTGTATTTTCATTTTCATGTTCTTTAATTTCTTTATTCATCTCTATTTCTCCTTTAGATTTAATTTTTTAAATCATATTTTAGTGTCTTATATATAATATTTAATAAGATTTTAATTAAAAATTTCCTTACTAATTGTATGATTTGACAGAATATTTCCTTCATCATCAACCTTATCAGCAAGATTAGCAAATTCCATTTTTAAATTACTTAGGTTACATATAGCTAAAAGTTCTTTATCTGTTATATTCATAGTTCACCTCAATATTGTTCAAATGTAAACTTTATATCTGATACATTATCATAATTTTTAATTTCTTCATATACATCGGGATCTTTTGACTTATTCCAACCTTTCATTTCTATATATTTTGGAGAATATATTCTCATTCCTAACAACTTATTATAGACAAATATTTCGTCATTTCTATTTCCAACTCCATAAATATCACTCTTTATATAGTTATTAAGAATCTTATCTTTTTCTTCTTTAGTTAGTTTTTTCATACTTTCATCTGTTTTTTTCATAAGTCTTTTTCTTTCATTAATAAATTCTTTATCATCATCCATTATATTTCTTGCTACTAAAATTGCTTTTCTCAAATCTTCATTTGTTCTAAATTCTTCACTTAAAACTCTCTCGTCCCAAATTACAACTCCTAAATCCACATACTCAAAAGTTCCTGTCTCTTTCATAAATTGCACAAATTCGTAAATCTGTTTCCTATACCATTCTCTATCTTTATCGCTTTCTACTCGTCCAAATATATAGATTCCTCCTGATATTGTTTTACTTACTCTTGAATATTCTCTTATAAAATCTGTAAACTTATATTCTCCATCTATCTCTAATACTGGTAATACATTGTCTCCAAATAATTCCTTTAATTTCTTTCCATAAAATTCATTAGCTGATTCATTAAGTAATACTCCTCCATAGCTGTCTCCTACATCAAAACCAAATGCTTCTATCTCTGCAAATCCTCTTCCCCAGTAATATCTATCATTTTCTTTTGGTGTATCTATATAACTTTTAGGAAATACTATTCCTGCTTCATACCATTCTCTATCTTTTAACCTTCTTCTTCCTATACCTTTTATTACAAACTCTTCTCCATAAGTTTTCTTAAAATAACTATCTAGTGCTTTATATGCCTTACTTGGACTTGTTAAATAACTATTTAGAAGTATTCCGATTACAATAACTAAAACAATTTTCTTTATTATTTTGATTAAATTCTTTTTTTCATTGTATTCCATATATTCCATGATAATTTCCTCTACTTTCTTATTATTTAAGTTTTAGTACTAACAAAAAAGTCTTATCCTAAAAAAGATTTTTACTATTTATTCTTTATTTTACAATTAGGATCTAATATTGATATAATACCCCCTATTTTACATTCTATTGTACTTGTTGATAACAAACATTTCTTTCCTTCTATCATTATCCCTTCGCTTACTCCCACCCAATTTTTTAGTTCTGGTTTACAGCCTCCTTTTCTTTTAGAACATTCTATAAATCCAGGGGTTGTTTTATCTTGTTCTGTTGCGTCTAAATAGCCATCTGAATATTCTACTGTTTGTGATGTAACATTTAATACATTTGGCTTTAATCCACAATTACATTTTAAAATTGCTTTATCACATACTCCATATGTATCTATTTCTTCTAAATCCTCTTTATATTCATAGTAATATGGTACATCTATTGCTCTTCCTGATAACTTATCTTGATTATATATATAACCTAAATCTTTTTGAGAGTATATATTTTTTTCTAAATCTAAAATTCCTACTTTTAAATTTCCTCTTTGATATCTTTCATCTTCTATTTCTATATTATAAAATCTTTCTATTATAGAAGCTCTTCCTGACAAATTCTTTTCCTTTAATAATTTCATCACACTATTATAGTGTACCCAAAAACAATATTTATAGCCATATAACTCTATTTGTTGTAAAAAGTAGCTATTTAACTCCTTATTTTTCTTCCCTAATGTTCCATAAAACTCATAACTTTCAAATTCTGCATCTTCTTTTGTTTCTTCTAATGCGTCATACTTTATTTCATATCTTAAAATACTTCTCATCAAAGTTCCTATAAATTTTTCATCTATATCTTGAGTAATATTTCCTTTTGAATCTATATATGGAAAATAAATATATTCAGATATTGGAAATTCTTTAGGTAATGCTAAAAATCCTTCTAATTTAGATAAAAGCTTTGTTTTTTCAGGTGTTTTTTTAGATAAGATTATATATTGTTTGGTTTGATAATCAATAGAATTTATATTCATATCTTTCCTTTTTATTTTTGGCTCATAAACTATATTCTCATTTTGAATAACTTTTGTTTCTTCTTCTACTATACTTTTCTTTTCTAAACTAACTACTCTTTCTAAACTCTTTTCATAAATAATTTCTGGTTTAATAGTAGAATCACGCTTAAAACTATCACTTATTTTTTTTAAAGTAGCTTTATCTTCTTCGCTTAAATCACTTTTTAAATAGATATATTCAGAATTAACAATTTCATCAGAAGCTTCTTTATATTTTTCTTGAATTTTTGATGAGAAATTTAACATTTCTACTATTTCCATTTCTGGCATTGATGTAATTGGTCTTATAGTATCCTCCTGATAAACTGGAAAAGAACCTAAAATATTTCTTTCTCTAATAAGAATATATTTAAACTTCCCATTATCATCAACATAAAGTATATATGATAGGAAACTTATTAAATTTTTACTTCCAAAATATTTTCTTTTATGGGATAACTCTGAAAATAAAGCAATTGTTACATCTAATGGAAGATATAGTTTTCTATTTTCTGATTCTATCTCTATTTCTTTAATTTCTATTAATTTTAATTTATCTATTTCTTCTTTATTTTTTAAATAAAAATCCTCACATAACTTTAAAATATAGTTTTCTTCCTCGCTTAACAACATATAATTTAATGTTTCAGATAAGTTCTGCTTAGAAATTTCTATTAAATCAAATGAATACTCAGTTTTATCACTTTCTTCAGAAATAATTAACTGTATCTTCATAGGAGGAAAGCTTTTTAGTAGTGGATATTTTAAACTGATACAATCAGATTTGAAAATGTCTTTTTCTATCTTTAAATATTTATTTGATTCTAATAAAATTTTATTATTAATAAATCCACTCTCTATATCATTTAACCTTTTTCTATTTGCATATGCGTATGCAAAATGTATTGCTACTAAAACTACAAAAACTGGCTTTCCTATTCCTGAAACTGCTCCTATAAATCCTTTAAATATACTTCCTTTTAATAAGATAGGAATAATTAATCCTACATTACTTGTTGAACGTACATTATCTCGTATAGAATAAAGAAAATTCAATACATCTTGTGAAAAATTTGGACTATATGAAAAAGAACCTGGTGAAATATTTTCTATATCATAAACATTGAAACTTACTAAATCTAAAAAATTAGGATATTCAGCTCCTATAAATGGTCTATTGTAGTATTTTTTCTCTATTATTTGAGTATCCTTTTTGTCATTACTATTACTACTATTATTGCGTGGAACAAAATCAGACAATAAAAAACATCCTGTTGCCAATAACGCTCCATCTCCATAACCTGTAAAATAAATATTTGCTTCTGAACCTTTAGAAAAACGACTATTTATTATGGTTTCTATTAATGCATTAAAGGTTAATAAGTCTAAGCTTAAAACTCCTTTCTTTAAATCATCAATAATTTTGTTAGAATCATAACTTTTAAAAGATACTATAAAATCATTTGAAAAAGTATTTTTTGCAATTACTATTCTAATATCTAAAAGATCTAAAGTAATAGAAACTTTTAATTCTCCTAAAATATTATTATCTACTTTCTTTAAAAGATTATATAACTCTTGTATTAGATTTGTTTTTTCTAAATTTTCATCAATAGTTTTTATCTGTAAACTTGGTGAAATTATCTTATTTAAAAGTTCAAGCATTTTAATTACCATAGGTTTAGTAAAATTTTTATTAACGTAACTTGTAAATTCATCTGCTGATAAAAGAGAAGTAATAATATCAAAACATACATTTATTCTTTGTATGATTTTTTTCTCAGAACTAATATCTTCTCGAAAAGGAAAATCTTCATTAAATTTAAAATCATATTTTTCTGTTTGGGTTTTTATTCTATTTGATGTTTCTTTATTCTTGCTCTCAATATTCGCTTTATTTAATATATGATAATCTAATAGCATCTCATAAAAGTCGCCACCATAAATTATTTCCCATTCTTTTAAAAAGTTTCCTTCTGTATTTCCATAATTTAATCTATCATAATATTCCATTATTATTGGTGCTTCTTTTTGTAACTCTTCTTTTGTATTATAAATATTTTCTCTCTTTTTAGACTTATATATGTCATAGAAAACACCTAAATGTTTATCTTTTGTCATAGCATTCTTTACTTTTTCTTCTTCTTGTCTAAGTAACTTTTGTTCCAAATATATTTTTTTAGTAGAAGAATCCATATTCTCTCCAAAAGTAGAATAAATTTTTTTTAGATTCTCATAATCTCCGTCAGGAATTTTATTTCCATATTTACTACTATGTTCTTTTTGAAGCTCTTTTCTAGATTGGATCGAAGTTATTTCTTTCTCTAGTAGTGAATAGATTGTATGATTTGACAGGATTTCATTTGTTTGTTGGTCTCTAGTTTTTGCTACATCTGCAAACTCCATTTTTAAGTTAGAAAGATTACAAATTGCTAAAAGTTCTTTATCTGTAACTAAATTTGACATCATTACCTCCTAATATTCTTCATATGTAAAACTAACATCAGAAAGCTTATCATAATTTTTTATTCCATACTCTTCTTCTAAACTATTACTTTCTACATATTTAGGACTATATATTCCTGTTGTTAATAAATTATTATAAACACTCCATTTTACTGAATTTCTAATTTCTGTTTTATTTATTTCTTCTAATTTAACATAAGGAGTTAAATTCTTAGGAAGTTCATTCATCAATCTTCTTCTTTCTCTTCTAAAAATCTCAACATTTTTTCTTTTATTTTTTAACCCCATATCAACTAATTTTTGTTGTAATTCAATATTTTCTTGAAACTCTTTTGATAATACTCTTTTATCTAATACATTTATTGGAAGTGCAACATATTCAAAAGTTCCTGTCTCTTTCATAAATTGCACAAATTCGTAAATCTGTTTCCTATACCATTCTCTATCTTTATCGCTTTCTACTCGTCCAAATATATAGATTCCTCCTGATATTGTTTTACTTACTCTTGAATATTCTCTTATAAAATCTGTAAACTTATATTCTCCATCTATCTCTAATACTGGTAATACATTGTCTCCAAATAATTCCTTTAATTTCTTTCCATAAAATTCATTAGCTGATTCATTAAGTAATACTCCTCCATAGCTGTCTCCTACATCAAAACCAAATGCTTCTATCTCTGCAAATCCTCTTCCCCAGTAATATCTATCATTTTCTTTTGGTGTATCTATATAACTTTTAGGAAATACTATTCCTGCTTCATACCATTCTCTATCTTTTAACCTTCTTCTTCCTATACCTTTTATTACAAACTCTTCTCCATAAGTTTTCTTAAAATAACTATCTAGTGCTTTATATGCCTTACTTGGACTTGTTAAATAACTATTTAGAAGTATTCCGATTACAATAACTAAAACAATTTTCTTTATTATTTTGATTAAATTCTTTTTTTCATTGTATTCCATATATTCCATGATAATTTCCTCTACTTTCTTATTATTTTTTCTAAAGTATCTTTTAATTTAATAGTATAAAATAGAAATTCTACTTGATCAAAAGGCTCTTCTTTATCTGTTATTTGAGCTTTCTCAATAGATTTATTATCTTCTTTTTGAGGTAAATATTTTAATATATTATCAAATTCAAATAAAATTTTAGAAAATTTTAGATAATCATATTTTTTTTCATCTATATTTTTATCAATAATATCTACTTCTTTTTCTTTTAACAAATTTCTATAAAATGCTTTATCTATTTTTGTAAGATATATTCTAAAATTTAAAAAATTTTCACAAAATGTTTTTTTTCTTTTCAATTATTTTCACACCCTTATCATAGAAATTACGTATTCTTTTACAAAGTATTTACCTCCATCTATTGTTAAACATATATTCATTTCTTTAATAAAATCATCTTCTAAGACATAATTTCCCTTAATATTAGTATCTAAATTAAATAATTTATCTTTAGTTATGTTGTATTTTTGCCTAAAAAGATTTTTAATAGCCACCATATCAAAATTAGGAGTTTTCCCTCCTTTAAAAGTAATCTCTCTTTCTCCAGTTAATTCTTCTAAATAATTTAATTTTATTTTATAATCAAATTTTCCATCTGGAACTATACTATATATTTCTAAAACTTTTTCATCTGTATTATTTTTAAAATTTTTAAAGTCAATTAATCTAAAAAAGGGAATAATACTGAAATTTTTTAATAAAAACTCTAAAGATTCATAATTTTCAAAATATTTTGAAATATTAAGAATATAATTTACTAACATCTCATTTTCAACATTAAAAACAATATCTTTTTTTAAATTTTCCCATTGATTAATTAACTCACTAATATTTATAATTTGATTATTTTCTTTTGATATTTTTATAGTTTTAAATACATTTCCAATTTTAACATAGCAACTCTCTATAAAATCATTTTCATGTTTAGGCTTATCATCTTCAAAAAAAATAGTAAAGTCATGTTGAGTATTATCTATAATTATTTTACTGATACTTTCTTCTTCCCTTACTTTTTCTTTTCTTTCTATTTCTTTTAATTTTAACAAAAACTCCATACATTCCTCCAAAATTATGATTTTTTAAAGATTTTAGGAGCTTGAGTAAAGTTCCTTCCTTGAACAACCGTTTCCATATCTTTAGCATCTATCTTATATGATGAAAGATATCTACCTGTTAAATTTTCAATAATTTCTTTTCTTTCTTCTAAAACTACTTCTCTTGTCCTATTTGATTTAACTGACATATTTTTTCCTGCAATGCTCATATTTTCTTCTACTGACATAATATATTCATTTTTACTTCTCATTGTCATTAAATTATTTGACTTTAAGTTTAATTCTTCTTCTGTTTTCATTTCTATTAATTCCTTTGAAAAAATATTAAACTTATCATAATTTAATTTAAAATCATAATATGGTACTTCCTTACTTTCTATTGGTAAAGTATAATTCCTTATATTTGGATTACTAAATCTTCCATTTCCTGGATTATTTATAGCCCAAAGTACATATCCATATTCTTCTTCGTCCATTGGGAAATATACAGCTACTACATCATTAGTTTCTGGAGTACAAAAATATCCTGTGTTACTTTGAGAGTATGGTGTTGTATAAGGAAATATGAATCTTCCATTTTTATTATCTGGATATTCTTTTAAATTTTCATTAGTTCTTGTTTTAGTTGAAGCATATTTTGCTAATCCTTTACTTAAATTTACTTCCATTACAGCTATATTATTTCTTTCAAATACTCTTTCTACATTAGCTTCTAGTACACATCCTGCTATATTCTTATTTGGAATATATGGATAAATATAGCTCTTTTGTTGTAATATATAACTTCCTACAAATTTTCCTTGAATATATTCTATTTTTCCTGAAATAATATTTCCTATTGCTTCTAAATTAGGTGCTACTATTTCTACTACATCCCCTAAACTATAACTTTGTTCGCTTTCTATAAAATATCCTATAGATTGATTCTTTTCTCTTATATAACCTACTTTTCCATATTCTCCATCATATTTTTTCTTTCTAACTTCTGTGCTTATAAATCCCAATGATATACTTCCATTAGCTAAACTAAAAGCACAAAGTCCTATTCTTGATAAAACTCTTACTAAAAATTCCCAATCACTTTCTTTAAATTGAATTAATGGAGCTTTAATAGTTTCTTTTAGCCTATCACTATTTAAAAGATAAGGGATATTAGGATAGTCATCAAATATTTGTTTAATAACTTCTTCATATGTCAAAGTTATTTTTTGAAATGCTCTGTATTTTTTTACTCTATCCATCTTCTCACTTAAAGAAGTAGCTCCTATTTTTAAGAAATATCTACCTTTTCCACTATTATAAAAAACTGAATTTAAAACATGTCCTGTAAAAAATATAATCTCCTCTTTTCTTTCCTCAAATAAAGTATTCATAGCAATAGTAAATTCAGGATCAACTGTTCTATTAAATTGGATATAACTATTTAATTCATCAGTATACAATTCTAGTTCTAGTTCTATTTTTGTATGTTTATTTGCTTCAAAATTTATAGAAAAATTCTTTAAATTATATTCATTATTTGGAAGTATTCTTTCTCCAGCTTTAATGATTAAATCTTTTAGTTCATAGTTTTGATATGATATATTGCTCATTATATCTCCCTCCTACTACTATCTATTTTTGCTTTTTATAAATTTCAATAACATTCTCTTTAAGATTAAATCTTTGATATAATAAGAGTTCAAATTCCCCTATTCCTTCATCTATTGAAACTGATATAGACATCTTTTTTACAAAAACTGATGGAATCTCTAAAAATACTGGTGATTCATTTTCTGGAATAGTTTCTATTATCATCTTCTGATAACATTCTTTAGAATTATTACTCCATCTTATTATTTTTCTTATATTCTCTCTATTGTATTCATATATCTTTTCTTTTAAATTTTTTTCCATTTCATTTATATCTACAAGAGAAAAATTTTCTTGTAGAATATTTTTTGTCATTTCTGGAAAATAATCCATACTTTCTTTCTTTGATATAGCAATCATATCTGACTCTTCTATTTCTTTGTCTGTTAATCCTGTAAAAATCTTTCCTCTTATTTTAAAACTTCTATGATGTCTGTTTCTTCCAATATATTCTTTTCTCAATTCAATAATTTCATCTGAAGATAATACCAAATTTATTCCTGATATATAAACTCTTGTCTTCATAGATTCTTACCTCCTCTTTGAGCAACTTCAATATTCTCTTTTATAATTGGATTTTTTCTTAATATAACTTCATAATTTCCAAATCCCTCTTTAACATTTAAAGTTTCTATATAACTATATATATACATATCATCTAAATATAAAATAATAGAATCTCCCTCTGTTGGAGTAATTTCTATAATAACATCTCTATAATCTACTTCTTTACTAAACTCATTCTCATATTCCCAATTAATTATTTCATGAATATTTTCTCTATTTAAAGCTAAAATATTTTCTCTCATTAAATTCTCTTTTTCTTTTAAATTAATAGTTTCTCCAAATTTTGTTTCTAAATATTTTTTTAACTGTTTTCCTAGTTCTCTTTCTTCTTTTTCTTTTTGAATTTCAAAATTAGAATAATTAAAAATCTTTCCAGTTATAATTATTTCAGGCTCTGCTTCATATCTAATAGTATCTTTTCTATTTTCAGAATAATATTCATTATATACTTCATTTAATGGCTCTTTACTCATAGAATCATATGATAATGTATTTATTTTTACATTTTTTATTTCTGCTTTAGATAATAGTATATGATTTCCTTTTGATAAATCATTTGATTTTATTATTATTATAGATTTCATATATTTTTCTCCTTCCTATCCCTTTTTTAAAAAATAGCAATTTCTCCTATTCTCATCGTTATATCTACTCCAATTACTCCAAAATGTTTTTCCCAAAATAAATCTACTTCCAATCCTAAAGGCAAAAACATTTCTTTTATGAAATTAACTTTAAGAATATTTTCTTTTGTTTGCTTATAATTTAAATATATTACTATATTTGTTTCTGAAGTTAATCTATCGTAAATTATTGAATCTGAAAAAATAGTTTTAAAAACCTTTTTAAAAGCTTCTAACATATTAAGGTAGTTATACATACAATACAATCCATCTGCTATTACCACTTTTTCATATTCTTTGAAAACTTTAAAATTACTTTTTATATTCTCTCCAAAAGCCCCTTTTTCAATATTTTTTACCATTTCTTTAATAATTATATCCTTCTTATTTTGTCCTAAATACAAATCCAATTCTCCTAAAAAATGAATCAAAATATTAAAAATGCTATCCCGTATTTTTTGATTGTATTTATATTTATCTGGATCTAATAACAAATAAAATATATCTGCAAATCTTATAAAAGGATTAACTTCTAAAGTTTGGCATTTCATGCTCTCAAGATTACTTTTAACCTCATTTATTGCCTCTAAGTTAAGTTCTGTATATGGCGATAAAATCTCTGAAAGACAGAATTTAAAATTATTACTTGGTATCTCTACAAAATTTGTCAAAGGATACCAAATATAATTATATCCTTTATTATCCATAAATAAGCTCCTTTTTATTTAACTCCATGTTTATTTCTTTCATAAATATTTTTTTTGGGAACAATAGTATTGTTATCTTGATTCTCTTCTTCAATTAAATCAATATATATTTTTATTTCTAGAGGTTCTCTTCCTTCAATTCCTCCTAAACTTCCTATATTATTATATTCTCCTAATATTATTTTCCCTTTATACCTTCCTTCATCTGCTTTTTCCACTTTCATATCATATCCTTTAAAATTATTTGATTTTTCAAAACTTTCTACAAATAATAAATCTTTTTGAATTATTGCACTTGTTGGGACTATTAATAAACCTTTACCTATTACTCTATTACTTGGATGTAGAATTTCATTGTATATATTTAATGGTTCATTTGCTTGTTTCCTCAATTCAATTTCTGAACCTTTTGATATTAAGCTACTATATGATTTTACTCTCTTTCTTACTACACTTTTTAAAGCATTTTTTCTAAATTCCTGCCTAATGACACAAGGCATTAAATTTCCTGAATCTCCCATAAAGACTAAAAAATTATTTAAGTTATGAAATCTTTCACTTGATTCTAATTTTTCTCCTATTCTATTTTCTCTTATTTTTGCTTTTGTTCTTCTATCTATCTTTTCTGTATTAACATATAGTCTATCTAATAATGTCTTTTCTTTTACATTTACTAATACTTTTTTTCCTATCGAATCTCCATTTAATCCCCCAGCTACAAAATCTTCATCCATATAATAATTTATCAAACTTTCTATATCTTTTACTTTTTCTCTTTTTTCTTTTAATATATTTAAACTTGTTCCATAAAATTTTTTTAATCTTTCTTTAGAATCAAGAAAGGATTTTTCATCTATCCCATTTATTTTCTTTTTAAAAAGTGTTAGAGAAATTCCATTCAAGAAAAATTCATCTTTATGTAAAACACTTCCATATGTTCCTAATCCATTCCATGTTATTGTAACTACTTCCTTTCCACTACAATAAGCATAAAAATGTACATATTGTGCTAATGCTCCTGCTAAGCTATGTCCTGTTATGTGAATATTCTTTTCTGGTCCATATTTAGTTCTAATATATTCATAGAAAAAAACTGCTTCAATTTGTTGAATATCTGTTTCTTTAAAATATATATTTGCATCTGTTATTGCATCTTCTGGAATAAATTTATTATTATGTTTTATACTTGGTTCAGTTCCTCTATATGCTATTATTATGTCATTACCTCTTTGAAAAGCTACTCCAAAGAAACCACTTTCTTTATATTCTTTTAGAAGTTCTGCTGGAAAAAATCTATTTTGAATAATTTCACCAGTGGCACAATCTAAATATTCCCAGCCATTAATTATACTTTCAAAAAATGGTGTTCTTTTTTCTGTTTTATCCAATGAATAAACTAAAAATAGCCTTTTATCTTCTTCATGATAAGTATAATTTTCTAATTTCCCTACTTTTCCATCTATAGTTTCATTCTTAGGATAATGTGAGGGATCATTATAGAAATCTGTTTTTATATCTTTTAAAATAATCGTATTTAATACCATATCCTTTATAGAGTTTGTTTTTAGTGGAGTTCCTTTTTCATCAATAGTTACTAATTTTTCTTCTTTTAAATTATTCCAATGTAAATATGATAATTGTGCCATTAAAGCATAATTTATATCTGGTAATTTTTTCTCATTTTTATCATTATCTTTCATGGTTATCCTCCTCTAAAATATATATTTTATTCCTCAATTATCAATCCAATTCTTAGTGCCGAATCTCCATATTTTCTTAAAGATTTATCACTAAAATTTGTAAAAATTGTTTGATATCTACTATTAAAACCTATATCCTTATAAAATACATTTATCAAAGATATTTTCTCTTGTTTGCTTATTTCCTCTTTGGTTTTTATCTTCTCTAATATTTTCTTTATCTCTTCTTTTTCTCTAAATGGAGGATATACTTGATAAAATACTAGCTCATAATCTTCAAAGAAACTATTATCTCTTATATATACCTGTAAATATGTCTTTAAATTTATTTCATCTTGCATAAATTTAGCAAATTCATAGGTTTTCTTTTTCATTAATTCTTTATCTATATCTTCTAATCTGTCTACAAATAGATTTACTACTGTGTAATCTGCTCTTCCTTTATCTTCAAAGGGAATTTCTTTGCCTATTATTTTTAGCATTCCTCTAAAACCTTCTAAAGAGGGATAAAAATTATTATTTAATACACTTAATTCTCCAAATATCTCTTTCATCTTTTGCTCTATCGGTTTATCTACTTCTATCTTTAAAAACATTGCTTCATAATCACTTAAATATACCCAGCCATCATCATTTTCTTCTAATGCTAGTTCCATTCCAAATGGATAACCTAGTTTCTCTAATCTATCACTATACAATATTCCTCTATACCTTATATTAGTATTTATATCTTTTTCATAATCTAATCCTTGTATAAAATAGAATTTATCATCTGGATATTTTGAATTAAACATTGAAATTATCTCTTTGTTCTTCTTTAATGAAACCTTCTTTGTCTCATCTTTACAAGATATTATAAATAGAAAACTTAGTATTAATATAAATAATTTTTTCATAAGTCCCCCTTTATTTATTCTTATTTTTTAAAATTCTCATAATCTCTATTAGGAATTTTATTTTCATATTTACTACTATGCTCTTTTTGAAGCTCTTTTCTAGATTGGATTAAAGTTATTTTTTTCTCTAGTAGTGAATATACTTTCAGGATTAAATTTTAATTAAAAATTTTTTATTAATCCTGAGTATTTTTTAGTTCTTAATAATACCTTTACACTCATATTCTGGAAAATATAGCTGTAAGTCTGAAATTATAAAACTTAAAATATCATTGGTAAATTCATCTTTTATAAGTGGAATAAACTCAAAATACATATATGCTTTTTTCCCCTTTAATTTAAACTCATCTATTATAAAGTCATTTATTTCATATAACAATTCACATTCTTTTTCTTCTGATGTTATTATAATATTTTCTAATTTAAGATATTTTCTAACATCTTTATAACTATTTAATATTCTATAAATTTCTCCTTTATTTCTTATTCTTAAATCATTTTCCATTTTTATTTGATTTATGAAATTATTTTCAACTTTATTATCAAAAAACATATATTTTAACCTAGAATAATCTTTAATCTCTATTGGTAAAATGCTCCAAAATGTCCATTTTATTGAACGAGATTCATCTGTTACTATTTTCATACTATTATCTATTGTTTTTGCCACAGTATATATTTTATTATCAGAATGAGGGCATAAATAAACTTTACTTACATTTTCAAAAACAACAGTATGTTCATAATGAATTTTATTAATTGTAGGCTTTATAAGCCCATCACTACTAGCACTTTCTTCTTTAATATTCCAAAGTATGATATAGTCTTCTACCCAATATGGAGCTAATTCTCCTTTATCTATAAAAACTTCCTCTCCACCTTTTAATTCTCTTATTAATTCTGGATCATACTCCTCTATTATTAACTTAAACATCTTTCTAATATAAGGAATATTATATGTTTTCCATTTCATTGTATTTAAACAAAAAATATCATAAAGCAATCTCATTTTTTCTAAATATTCTTTTTCAAAGTCAAGTCTCAATTTTAAAGTATATTCTCTATTTCCACAAAAAACTGTTCCTGTAAGAATTTTATTTTCTAATTTAATAAGCTTTTCTAATCCTAAGTTAATAAAAACTCTTTTTAATATTTTTTCTTCTTTTTCATCAGTTAAAACTTTCTTTAAGTCATTTTCTTCTAAATCAGAATTAAGAATAGGAGAATAAGTTACTTCATATAGATATAAATCCTTTTTAGGAATCATTAAACTTCCAATATAGATATTCTCATTTTTCTGAATGGTAGTATCTAAAATACTTCTTTCAAAATTTTCCATTCTATTTCCTACAATATCTATTAATTTGTTTATTGTAGAAAGAGCTGTTTTTCTTAATAAATTTCTCTCATCTACATCTAAATTTTTTAATTCATCTTCTATTACTTTTTTTAGTCTATCCATAAAGTACCTTACCCTCCCTATACTTTCTTTTAATGTCTTCCATCAAAGAAGCTTATTGTAGTTATATCCTCTTCAAATGAAAAATATTGCTTTTTCCCAATAAAAGTTTGATTATTTTCTCTCTTTACTGCTGTTACATAAAATCCCCAGAAGTTTTTGTCTGTATAAGCAAAGAATTTTGTTTCTCCATTAAAAATTGTATCTAAATCATCTTGTTCAAAATGGTTATCCAAAAGCTCTAATACTCTTTGCTCATCTTCCTCTTTATAGAATTCTGGCTTATTTATATAAGTAAAATGTTTCTTTATCTCTTCCTCTTTATTTTTTAAATATAGTGGTAATATCTCTGTTGAAGAAATCTTTTTAATTGATCCTGCACTAGCACCAGCCTGTTCTCCTGTTCTTAATATTTCTATCTCTTCTCCTGTATACTTTGTTCCATGTAAAGAATAAGGAACTATTGGAATGTCATTTTTTACTGCTACCCTAATATTTCCTATCTTACTTGAATTTAAATATCTTATTGCTCCATCAAGGCAACTTATTTTAAGTTGTTGCTCATCTTCTTCTAAGTTTCTTCTAAAATCTACCATTTTACCTGGAACAAATTCTTTTAATACCTCATCAAATAAATTTACTTTGCATGTTTGTCCACTAAGTTTTATTAATGAATAATCAAATATTATTCCTGTTTCATAATAAAGAGTTAAAAATCTTCTAAATATTTCATATATATCCCCTTTTATAAGCTTAATAATTTCACTCTTATTAATTATAATATTAGGGAAAGTACTAATATTTCTCATAAAACCATTATCATATATATTTAAATTCCAGCTTGGTAAAACAGTTGAAGATAAATCACTATTTTCAAAATGAACACTATCAAATTTTGTTCTAACTATTGTAGTTTTCCTAAATAATTCTTTCTTTAATTCTTCTGCTATCTCCCATAAAAAGAAAAAATTATTTTTTACTTTAGAGTAAACATCACTAGCTCTATTTTCAAAATCAGCAAATTTAGTAGGAATAATTTTCTCCACTTTTTCATATTCTTTTTCTATATTTTTGTATATTTCTTTTACTCCTTTTTCATCAATATCTCTATATATTAGCTCTCCAATATTAGGAATTAATTCATTTATTCCTAATTCATTTTTATTTTGATAATGTTGTGCCAAAATAATTTTTAAATACTGCATAATTCTATAAGTAATATTATTTCCACCAAAACTTTCTTCACTATTTTCAAATGTAGTTTTTATATCTATATCATAATTTATCTCTTCCGAATTTATCTTAAATACACATGAAGCTAAGTCTGTTGTTCCTCCACCACAATCTATTATAAGAGCTTTATATTCCTCTCCATCAATAAACTTATTTTTATAGATTATATTTTCAATAGAATTATATAAAACTGCTACTCCTTCATCTAAAGCATTTTCTTCAATTATCTTATAATCTGGTAATATTTCTTTAAACATCATTAAAAATTCACTTTTTAGTTTTACTGGAGTAGTTATGTGAATATTTTTAAATTTACATTTAAAAAGAGTTTCAGCTCTGTATACTATATAATCTATATATGCTTTTACAATCTTCTTTCTCTCTATATATCTAATATCTCCATTTTCATCAACTATTCTTTCTTTCTGATCTATTGATTTTACCCAATTTTTTATACCATAAAATACACTTCCTTTTAAATTATAGTTATTTTCTTTTAATAACTCTTCTACCTCATATCCAAAAGCATAATCTATGTTATTTTCATTAAAACAGTTTTTTATATATACAACTGTTGGAATTACATTAGAATAATTATCAAGTCCTTTAGGAAATTTGACATAATTAGTTTTATCTAAATAGATATGTCCTCCTAGTATTTTATGTTGTGGTAAGTTTTTTATATAATATTTATCTAAATATGCTCCTGCTGTAGTATTAGCTGTACCAAAATCTATACATAAAGGAGTATCTGTAATTTCTAAATCTAAAAAATGGAAACTGTCTAGTGGTACTTGATAATAATTTAAAGACATAGGAAGTTTACTCTCTATATCAGCATAGTATGAGTTAAATAAAAATTTCTCATCACTTCTTCCAAAAAACAATAAAGAGTAATTTTGATTCTTTAAACCATCTAATCTAAGTAGTTTTTCATCACTTTTAATAAAAAAGGTATTTGCTCCTCCTTTCCTATCCCTAATAAGTTGAAAAATTCCACATAAATAACTGTTTCCATTTAATAAAAATACATTATTATCTGAGATGTGTTCTGGTATTGTTACCTTATAGTCATCTTCTTCTGTAAGAGGCATTCCTTTATAAATCACAATTTTGTGAGGTATTTTTATATTATTTGAATCATTTAAACGAAATCCTAATTTTGTATCAAATAAATCTTGTAATCTTTCCATTCCAAATTCTTTATATGAATCTATGCAGTATACTTTTTCTCTACTTCTATACTTTAAAATTATATTAATAAGCTCTGTTCTATTAAGATTTTCCTGAAATCCCTCAACTAATTTTTCATCAACACATATTTTATATAAATCATAGTGACTTTTTCTTTTTAGTTCATCATAAATATAGTATTTTTTCATATCTTTCTCCTAATTTCAAATAAAATTTTCAATATTTTATCTATACTATTAAATCTTTCTCTTTTATTTTTTTTCATTCCTCCATAAATAATTCTATAATCTTTTTTTTCTTCCTCTATTAGTTGATTATATATAGAAGCTATACTATATATATCATTTTGAGGACATCTTACAAATTCTGTATAAATTTCAGGAGCAGAATAAATTTTACTTCCTTGAATATATCCAACTTTTTCTCCATCTAACATTGCAGATCCAAAATCTATTAAATAAACTTTTCCTTTGTTATAGATAATATTTTCTGGCTTTATATCACAATGAATAATTTTAGCATTATGAAGTTTCTTTACTATTTGAGAGAGCTGGATTAAAATATCCAGCTTCTCTTTATAAGTTAATTTATTTTTTATATCTTTTAAATTTTCGCCCTCTATATAGTTCATACATAAACAACTTTCTGTACTACTAATATATTTAGGAATAAAATTAAAATCTAACAATTTTAGAATATTTTTTTCTATCTGAAATTGTTTTAATATTTTTTGATATTTTTTACTATCACTAAAATATTCACAATTTATTAGTTTTAAAACAACTTTTTCTTTTTTACTATTTTCTATCCAGTAAGTAGTAAAAACTTTTCCTTTTCTTAAAATATTCATTTTTGTATTTTCCTTTATATTTTATAAAAATGAAATCCAACTAGCTTTTTTCTTAGCTTTTTTATATTTTTCCTCTATCTCTTGCATTAAAATATCGTAGTTCTCTTTCTCAAAATACTTATCTCCTTCTAAAACTTTATATTTTTCTTTTAATTCTTTATAAAGATTTCTAGCTTCCTTATATTTTTCTTCTTTAAATAGGTTATCTGCTTTCTTCTCATCTTTATTAATAGATAAATATTTTTTTAGAGTCTCTATTCTTCCTTGTAAATATTCTTGTTGTAACTTATTATTAGTATTTACTGAAATTGAATAAGCTTCACTATATTTTTCATAAGCTAATTGGTATTTTCTATTGCTTAGGAATAAGTCTCCTTCCTCTTGAATACTATCAGTTAATTTTTGATTATCCTTTAATTGAACTGAAATATCTTGTGATTTTTTAATAATTGATAAAGCTCTTTCATATTCTCCACCATCTGCATAAGCTCTAGCTTCATTCAAGTATGCTTTATTTTCTTTAATTAAAGTATTTCTTAACTCAGCTAAACTTAAAATTCGTTCTTCTATTTCTAATCTTCTAGCTTCATCTCTAAGTTCACTATAAATTCCTTTAGCCATTTCAAGATAAACAATTGCTCCATTTATATCTGAACTTTCTATCTCATAAGCCTTTTTCTCATACATTAAAGCTCTGTCATATTTTCTTTCTCTAGATTTAGCTAATCGTTCTGCTTTTTCTGTTACTTCTGCTAATAGATCTATTTTATTAAACTTTAAAAAAACTAATTTTGCTTCAAGGTAATTTCTAATTGCTCCTTCTATCTCATCTTGTTCTAATAGTTCGTCACCTTCTAGTTTCATATCATATGCTACTGCTAAACCTTTACACGCTGTAATAGAATCATCTATTTTACTTGATATTTCATCTATTTTTTTATATTTTAAATCTTTCAATTGTGGTATTTTTCCCTTAGCCTCTCTATATTTATCTTCTGCTACAATAAAATCATTAGCATTATATAATTTATCTGCTTCATTTACATCTGACAAAATTTCTTGTAAAACACCTATCTGCTCTATTTTTTTATCTACTAATAACATTTGTCTACCTAAATTTATATTTGTTATCTTTGGAGAAAAAATTGTTCTATAGACTATATTAGCTTCTTTTGGACTAATTTCTAAAGCTGTATATTCATTTTTACTTTTTTCAAAATATTCTAGTGCTTCTTCAAAATTTCCATTTTCTACATATTTTAATCCTTCATTTTCATATTGATATGCTCTTTCATAAGTTATATCTCTTTCTTTTTTTAAAGAATATCCTTTGTATAAGAAAAATCCAAACCCTACTATAATTAAAGAAATTATTAAATATTTCATATAATTAATTTTTGATTTTTTCTTTCCTGTTGGTGATACTTGATTTATAAATATTCCAGCTAATGTATAGTTAGGAATATTAGTGTCAGAATTATCTTTTAACTTATTTTCTAAAGCTCCTATCCATATTCCGACCTTATCAGTTTTAGAAAGCTCTACCTCTATTTCTGATTCATCTAAGTTTTCCCAAGCTCCGTGACTTAAAAGTAAAATTCTATCTCCATCATATAACTGAACTCTCTTTGAAATATATGGCTTTATTCCATCAATCTCTCCCATAGCTTGTGTCAATTTATTTCTTTGGCTATGAAATCTTATTTCTTTATAATCTAATTGATTAGCTTCATAAAGCATATGAGCTATAGAATGATCAACAGTTTTTTCTATAACTATATCATCTCTTATTAAATAAAGTCTTGCATTCCCTACATTTCCATATATCATAGATGTATAATCTGTTATGAATACTACAAGTGAAGCACTCATTCCACGTTTCTCTCTACTTCTTCCTCTCAAATCTTCTACTTTATTATGTGCTTTTAATATTATCTTCTGTAAAAATCTTTTTGATAATCTTGGTTTTTCCATAAAAAGAGAAATTACTTCTTCTACTGCTATTTTACTAGCTTCTTCTCCTCCTTTTTCTTCATCATATCCATCTGCTAATGCCCAAATAGCAAAATCTGGTAACTCTATATATCCAAAATAATCACAATTTATCGCTTGTCTTCCTATTCTTGATACAAAAGAGGTTATAAATTTACTTTCAGCTTTTCTTCCTGTTTCTTTATTCTGTTCTTTAGATTGTGCTTCTTCATTTTTAGTTGGAATTAAGCTTTTAACCTTTTTTATATCATTTTCAGCTCTTTTAACTCCAGATTTTAATTTATTGGCTTCATTCAAAATATTATTCATAAGCTATTCACCTAATATTTATAATTTTATTTGTCTATTTTCCAATCAAATTCATCTCCACACAAAGCCACAAACACAAACTTTGATGTTCCCATTTCTATAACATCAAAAGATTTTAAGCTAAGTGGTGCATATACAGCATTATTTTGTACATACACAATTCCTGTTCCTTCCCCAGGAGTAATAACAAATTCTCTATTTTTAGGATTGTATGCTATTATAGCGTGATTTTTTCTTGAAATAGAATTATCTCCCTCTATACAAACATCCATTTCTGGATTTCTTCCTATAAAATTTTTCTCTGTTTTTAGCTTATAATCTTTTCCTTTATCATAACCATCTATACAAACTAACCAACCAACAACAGGTTCTACTGCTATTTCATTTGCCCAATAAGATTGAGTTGCCTCATCTTCTATTTCAACCTTGTCCATTGCTACAACTTCTTCCCTTACTTCTGCTTGTTCCAATCTTTCGCTATTACAATAAGGACATTCCTTATATTGTGAAGCATTATATACATGTCCATTTTCACATCTTTCTAATTTCATAATCGTTTCCTCCTCATAATTTTACTGTATTATTAGTTATTATTTATTCCATAATATTTTCTTGTAAAATCTATATTGATTTTTTCTAAGTTTAAATATTCTTTCTCCTCTTTTTGCCTTTTTTTAGAACTTATCTTTATTAATTGTGATTCTACTCCTCCTTTTATTCCTCCTAAAGTTACATTTGATAGTTGTCCTATTGTATATACTCCTATTTCATCATTTTCTTCTGGTTTTAATGTAAATGGACTATATGGAATATAATCCATAACATTTGATGGTAAGGAATTTATTGCTGAACTTAAATACTTTACCCTAGCCTCTTCTATCAGTGTCATATTTTTTAAAAATGTTCTTTTTTTCGTTGATAATATTTGAAATCTTTGAAAAGGTTTCTCTTTATCTGTATATTTTATGCTATTTTCTTGGAAGATTTCTAATTTCAAATAATTATTAGTTGGTTTTACATATTCATATATTGTTTTTATTAAGTTCTTAATAAATATTTCATTATATTTTCCTGATTTAATCATACCTTTTTCATCCATATATAATAAAAAATCATTTACTCCATGATAGCTAAAACCTAGTTTTTCAAAAGTTGCCTTTATTACTCGCCATTTTGTATCATCTGTATTTTCTTGTTCACACTGATTTCCCGTTAAAACATCTATTGTTTCTCCTTCTCTTGTTTGAAGTAAAGAAGTCCAATCTAATGAGTTATAATAATTTTTTATGTTAGTTGATGTAGATTTAAAACATGATTGATAATTTTTTATTCCTTTAAGTAACCAATATATTTCAATAGAACTTACTTTTAATTCCTTTTCAAGTTTTCTCTCTTGTTCTAAACTTAAATTTTGATTTTCTCTATCATGGCTACTTGACAGTGTTCCAAAAGAAGCTTTGATTCCTTTTATCTCTTTTTCTGCAACTTTATAATATCCTGTTTCTATTGTTTCTTTTATTGGAGTATAAATCTCTTGCAATATTTTAGCAATCATTTCATTTTCACTTAATTTAGAAAAATCGTCTATTATTTTTCCATTTGGTAATAATAACTTTTCAAGCTTCTTCTTTATATCATAAGAATAAACTTTTAAATATTTAGTTATATCATTTCCCCAAAATATATTTTCTGTAACTTCATTTTTATGTTTTCCTACTCCTAAAGCATTCCATGTAACAGTTGGATATTTTTTCCCTGTACAAACAAAGGCATATTGTGCTAAACATCCTCCTAAACTATGTCCTGTTATATTTATCCTTCTACCTGGATAAAGTGATTTTACATGCTCTAAAAATAAGTAGGCACATACTAATTGAGAATGACTATGATTTAAAAATCCTATTTCTAAATCTGCTAGTAAATCTTCAATACTATCAGGTTCTGTTCCTCTATAGGCAATAACTATGTCATTTTCTTTCAGAAAAGCACAGGCAAAGAATCCATTATCTTCTACTTCTAAATTGTATCTTTCTTTAAATAACTTTACACTGTCTGCACTATATATAAATTGCCAACCATTAAAGTCATAATATGGATTCATTAACTTTGTATTTTCTTCATTTCTCTCTATTCCAAAAACTCCAAATAGCCTCTTATCTGCTTCATCATACATTAATATTCCATTTTCTACTTTTGGTTCTAGGTTATCTATTCTAATATTATTCCAAATGTCATTATTTCTTAAAAAATTTATAAAAAATTTATTTTGATATTCAGGAATTTCTTTTACTATATCTATTGATATATTATTCCAATTTAAATATGACAATTGTGAAAAAAAAGCATATTCTATATCTTTAACCATTTAAGTCCTCCATTCTTATTCTAATAACTTGAATTTCATTATATTTTTGAATATTTTTATAATATTCAAAAATTAGTGTTGGAATAGTGTCATTAATCCCAACAACTTTTCCAAAAGGTTGAGTCCAACAATCCATTAAATAACCCATCTCTTTAGAGCTTAAATATCCATTTTTTTCATATTTTTTTAATAAATTCTTTATTATAACTTCATCTTTAAAAAGATAAAAAATCTTAGACTTTATTTCTTCATATGTTAAATATTTTCTATCTCTCAAATACATATTTATATCTACATCATAGTTATATTTCTTGTATAAAAGTTGATGTAAATTAAATAGTTTCTTCTTATATTCTTCTATATCTACTTTCCTTATATCTTCTACAAATACATCTATATATGCCATTGCATTAGCTATCTCATCTGCTTTTTTTCCTACATTTTCCTCTATAAAGTCTGCTTGTCCTTTTAAATCCCATATCATTGGAAAATCTACATATACAACTATATCATCACCAAATATTTTTTTTGCATTTTCTCTTATTGGGGTTACTGCTCTTGGATATGCTAAGGCGTTTTCATACTGTCTTACAAAGTCATCTTCATACTTCCATAACTCTTCCATATCCTCTAAGGCTACTTGGATTCCTGAAAAAGATTTTGCCTCTTTTAATTTATCACTATACACTATTCCTCTATATCTTATATTTGTTGATAAACTTCTTTCTCTTTCTAGTCCTCTTATAAAGTAAAAATTATCATTTGGTATCTGTTGCTTTAATACATCTATTACTAATTTATTATTGGTACTTGTACAACCTAATAATGAAAATACAACTATTAATAATAATATTACCTTTTTCATAACTCCTCCAAAAATTACTTTAATAAGATTGCTGTTGTTGCTATATAAATAATATCTCCACTTTGAACTTTTATTGGGGCATTTCCTATTTTTATTTTTCTATTATCACTATATCTTTTTAATCCTGTTCCATTTTTTGAACCTAAGTCTTCTAAATACCAACCATTATCAGTTCTATTTAAAATAGCATGTTGCTTACTAACTAATGCTGAATATGCTGTTGTTGTCAGATCTACATCTACTCTTATTCTTGAAGTTTTTCCTATTATTAATGAATTTTGCTTTCCTATTGCCCATGTTCTAATATCATAACCACTTTCATTTTTCAAAATTAAATGAGTTAAATTATTTTTTTGAATTTCTGTCTTATCTTCAATACTTTTTATAATTCTTGAATCTCTTACTGCTTGAGATTTTTCATATAACTCTAAATCTCTTTTTAATTTCCAATTTGAATAAAATAAATCAATTATCAATAAGACCATTATAAAAATTGATATAAAAGTTAATATATCTTTTGAAAAATTATAATAATAAGCCATAGAGAAACATACTATTACCACTATAATCCAAAATATATAATTATTTCTCTTTTCTCTAGTTTCATGTTTTAATAACTCTCTTTTTTGATATTTTCTTATCTCTCTTTTTAATTTTAATTCTTTAAAAAATCTCATTTTTTCTTCCTCCCTTGAAAAAAGAATGACTCAAACATATTATTTGTTTGTTCTTTCATTTTTGCTCCTGATTTATCTTTTTCTTTATTTTTTTCTGGATCAAAAAAATTACCAAACATATCTCCATTAGTCAAGTTTTCATAAATTTCTTGAAAACTTTGAGTTTTTCCTGTAAAGTTATTTGAAGTTGACTTTTTAGTGCTAGCAGTTCTTTTAGAACCATTATTTTCTCTTCTAAGTTGTTCATCATACTCTTTTCTTTTAGAATCATCACTTAAAATGGAATAAGCATCGTTAATCTCTCTAAAAGTTTTTTCAGCTTTTTGTTTTTCAGATTCTGAAGCTGTTGCAAATTTATCTGGATGAAATTTTTTAGCACATTCTCTATATTTCTTTTTTATTTCATCTTTAGTTGCAGTACTACTTACCCCTAATACTTCATATAAATTCTTCATAATTTCACTACTCCACTATCATTCTATTTTTTGTTATTATTCTATTTGCTTTAGATTTTCTATTATCTTTTAAATTCAAATAAATTTTGCTTAAATATTCATACAACTCTCTATTAGTGCTATTTGAGCTATCTATTCCAATTTTTTTTAAAATATATAAGTCTATACTTTCTCTTGAAAAATTATTGCTTAAAATATTTATGCAAACACTATCATCTATTGCTTCTGTTTCTTTCCTCTCTAAAACTTTTTTAGCAAACATTTTCATTATATCATTAGAAATCATTACTCCTGATATTGTACTTAATGGTTTATTTATTTCTGACACAATATTATATTCTTTTTCTATTCCATAAAATTCATCTATATTTCTTATTTCTGCCCCTTCTCTTCTTTTAATTCTAGCTAGTTCTATTTGATTTTTACATTCAATCTCTTCTAAATTTAATTCAAATTCAAGAGCATATTCATAATATTTTTCTAAATTTACAAGTTTTTCTGGAAAAAAATTTATTTTTAAAATATAATCTCCATCTTCCAAAGGTATATCAATAATTATTTCTTTATCTATTCTATAATAAAAATTATTGAATTTTACTATACCTGGTTTTATAGTAAGTTTACTTTTATCTGCATATATATCTAATCCTGAAATAATTCCATTAGGATAATTATAATATGCTAATGAATAAAACTCATATGGAGTATTCCGTAAATTTTCTAAAAGCTGACTATCCAATATTTCTCCTCTTTTAAAACATGGAATCTTATTTCTTATCATATCATTTCCTCCAATTTTTAAGCTCTTTATAATTAAGATAAATAATTTAATATTTCTCTTAATTATAAAGAGTTGGAGAGATTAAATCTCTCCAACCTTTAAAAATATTAGTTCTCTGAAGAATATCCTCCTTCAAGAGTAACATCTTCTGTTTTTTCTTTTTTTTGTTTGAATACAGCAAAAAAAGTTCCTACTCCATTCTTATCAGTATAATCTTCAGTATAATCTACAATAAAAGCATGTGGAAGGTGAATACTTCTTACCACAATATCTCCTGATATTACATCAAGAGTTAAATCTCTATATGCGTCTGCTTTTTCTGCTGATACTAAAGACCATTTAGCTAGTTTTCTTGTGTCATCTTCTGTTTCCCCATTTACAGGAGTTATTATTTTTCCTTTTACTTTAATAATTACTCCTAAATCTGTTGCTCTTGCGTCTGAATCGTCTGGAGTATCTGATTTATAAGAAGCTTCTAAAATATTATCCATTCCTAAAGATATTTCATCTGCTCCTTTAATATTTAGTCTGAATCCCATACGAATCCCTCCTTAATTTTTATTTTTAACAGTAATTTTACTGTTAGTACCTATTAATTTTTTGTAATTTCAAGTGTTAAGTTTTTAACATCTCCATTAAACATAATATGTAAAAGACAATTATCCCCTTCAATAACCATAGATAAATCGTCTCCTGGTTGTAATATTGAGTTAATACTTCCATTTTCTTTACTTTTTATCCATTTATTTTTTTGACTAGCTGGATTTGTACTAAAAAATTCTTTTATTTTATCCTCTTTAAAATCAGTTGTCATATATCTTAAAACTCTTTCAATATAAGTTGTTGTTATAGTTTTGTATAATGGTTCAAATATTCCATCTTCATTTGTAGCTAGAGTTCTAGCCTTATACACAACTATATTATTTATTATTTCTCCATTTAATTGAATATTATCCGAAGAGAATACAAAACCAAAATTATTTCTATTGATACTATCTTTAGTTGCTATTGTATATCCTGTAATTTCTTTTGCCATAGTTGTTGTTATTAAAAAAGCATTATCTTTATCTTCAAGATTTATTCTTACTCCTGGTTCTTTAGGATCAACCTTTTTAAATCTTTTTCTTAAATATTCTGGACATTGATATGAAGCTGTTATACCTGCTGATATATATACTCCTTCAACATAAACACCTTCAATCCAAAATTTAATTAGTTCATTTTTTTCAAATTCTGCTAAATTAGACTCATTTATTTTTAATTTATAATCTAAAATAACTGCTGACTTTTCTTTTGGTACAACTGTAAAATTTGGAATTACTGGAACTAAATACTCACTTATTCCTTTTTTATATTGTAAATTCTTTGTCTTTTCTATATATTTATTAATTCCTACTGTTGCAAGATTATTGAAAGTAGTTTCTTCTGAGGCTACCACACTAAAGAATGTTAAAATTTTATATTTTGATAAAATAGACATCAATAACCCTAAATTCTCTATAGTATTATAATTAGTTTTTTCTGTTTTTGTTGTTCCTTTAAATCTTTGTCTAATATTCTTATTATTTTCCTGCTCTTCTAAATTTATACTTGGAACTATTGCAAACCAAACTGTATTTTCGAAATCATTTTTTTGATTAACTGTATTCAAATAAAGTTCTAAAGCTTGTTTATTTTCTCCTTTTAACAACATTTCTAATTTTATATTAGTTATTAAAAGTGATGGCTTCATTCCAGTTAAATCTTTATCATATTGTTCAAAGAATAATTTTATTCCTAATATTTTTTCCATTAATGGTTTAATTGTTTTAACGAAATCTTCTTGAGCTTCTTTGTAAAATGTTAAATATTGATTATAATTTTTTACTTCTTGCTCTACATCTATATTTTCAATAGTTGCAGGTAATGGAGCAAATGTTCTTACAACTAAATTTCTTATGTAATCATTTGGCTCTTCACTTACTTCATCATAATCAGCACTAAAATGTTCTGCTAGTATCTCATTATTTCTATTTGTTGTTATAGTTAGTGCTGTACTTTCTTCATTAGCTTTTTCTATTATTTTTAATTCACCTTTTTCAGACATAGTAAGCATTCCTACTTTTATCTCTTCAGCTTTTCCATTAGAACTACCGTTCCCTATCATAAGTCTTGCTTTTGTATCTTCTATAGCTAATGGAAGCATTCCTAAAGGATTATTATAATTTGAGCTTGCTTTATTAATAAGAGTATTTAATTTATCCCCATATTCTAATTTTACTGGATCTTCTTCTTCTAGAGCTTCATACTTATCAAAAGTATATGCAATTTCCTTTCTTAATTGCTTAATGTCGTCCATTACTTTTTTTGGAGAAATATAATTTAATATTTCCTTAAAATTAAAATCAACATTTTTAGCACCATTTATTCTTTTACTTTCTAAAAGAGTTGAAAACATTTTAAAAAAGGTATTATCTAAAGTTATTGGAATTTCTGTTATAGCTTCATCGGAAATACCTTGTGGTTTATTTAAACTATATGATATTTTTTGGCTTGCAACATTAAAAAAACTATAAATTTTAGGTTCAAATTTTTCAATAAATTCTGGAAAACTTTTTACTAATAAATGTTGATGAATTTCTCTAATCTTTTCATCGTCTAAGCTAGTAACATTATTGCCACTTCCTATTAATGTTAATAAATCCAACTTTTCACTGTTTAATTCCTCAAATAAAATTGTTCTATTTGTTTGTACAAAAATATTTTTTGCCATTCTCTTTCCTCCTTAAAAAATAATAATGGAAATTCTCTCTTTTAATTTAATATATTATAGTTTATTCAATTTAAATTAGTCAAGTATTTTCTATTAAAAAACAAACTTTTTCAAGTTATAAAGTTAATTTTTAAAAAGTATTGAAAAGAAATAATACATTTTTATAAAAATAATTTAAAAAATATTTATAAATAATTAAAATAAATATTTCTTTTTATATTTTTCATTAAAAAAACATAGTTTATATTTAACATTATATATGTTATAATATAATACATTGAAATTGTTATAAAAGGAGGAATATATGTTAAAAAAAGAGTTTATAGAAAAATTTGCTTACTATAATAAAATAGAATATAAAGAAGCTCATAATCATATAAATAACTTTATTAAATTTACTATAAATATTCTTAGAACTGAAAATACACTAGTTTTAAGAGGATTTGGTACTTTTTATAAAAGAAAAAGAAAAGCTCATACAGTAAAATCATTACACTCTAAGGAAACTATTTTCTTAAATGAGAAAGAATATATTTATTTTAAACCATCTCCAAAACTTTTAAAGAATGATAATAACAATTCATTTTTTTAAAATTATTCTTAATTATTTTTACTAAATCTAAAGCAAGAAATTTAATTTTTTCTTGCTTTTATACTTTCTTAATTTATTTTAAAAAAATTTATATATTTATAAAAATAAAAAATATTAGATATAAGGGGGATTTTTATGTATAATCAAGAAAATAAATTTAAAACTATTTTTAATCTTTATTCAGCTTTTTTTATTCCTTTTATAATTTCAATTTCTCATATAATAATCAAAATTTTATATATTAAACATATTGCAAATTACTATGAATTAGATACTTATTATTTTCAACATATAACGCTTGATTATCTTTTTAGTGCTATGATTATCTGTACCATTTTTTTATTTATTTTAAATTCATATAATATTTATTTTAATCCCTGTCCAAAATATTTATATATTTGTTTCTTACTTATAATTGCTATCTACTACTCATTTGGACTTGTCACTATAATAAATTACAATATTCTTTCTTATGAAGGTTTCATTAATTTTATTTTTTTATTTATTTCTATTTTTATTATATTTATGCTAAAAAACTTATTTCCCATACATATTTTATTTTCTATAGGACTACTTATAATTGTCTTTATTATTAATTTTTCTATAATAAAGTTAAAAAAAGAATATGAAATTGTTACTCTTAAAAACTATCAAAAACTAATTATCATCACACTTCAAGATACAGATTATTTAATCGCTCCTTTTGAAGAAAAAGATAATATCTTATATTTGAAAACAAAAGAAAGAAAATGGGTAAATAGGTTAGAGTGTATTAAAATTGAATCTAAAAAATATCAACAAGTTAAAATTAACTCAGCTCCTATATAATATTAATTAAACAAAATAAATTAATTTATTACTTATTAAACTAAAAGAAAAATAGTGAAGAAACTTTTTAAATCTTTAAAAATAAAAAATTAACTTTTTTATATATTTTTGTGTCTAATAGATAAAAACTAGATAGGAAGATAACTTGTAAAATAAAGATTTTTTGACATAATATATATATAAATGTTATAATGAAAAACATCCCATTATAATTGAAAGGAGAATTATTATGAATGATGCTATACAATTAGCTTGGTTTATTTTAAGAAGATGTGCTGAAAATAGAACCCCTATTAGTCATTTACAACTACAAAAAATATTATACTTTTTACAAAAATTAAATTTAGATAGAACAAATGAACCTTTATTTACAAATAGAATTTTTGCTTGGACATTTGGACCTGTTGTAAGAGATGTTTATTATGAGTTTTCTATTTTTTCTTCATTAAGAATAATTCCATCTGAAGTTGATCCTAATCCAACAATAGATTTAGCAGATTTTCTTTTGGAAGAAATAGACAGAAGAGCAGAACAAAGACCATGGAGCATGGTAGATGAAACTCATCAAGCAGGAAGAGCTTGGGATTTAGTTTTCAAAAACGGAGAAGGAAACGGAAGAGAAATTCCATTGGAGTTGATTAGAGAACGTGGATAATCAAGAAAAAAGAAGAGAAATAATAGAAATTCTTACAGAATTATCTAAAAAAAGAAACTTGTCTGAAGAATATTACGAAAATATTTTGATAACTTTTAAAGAAATATATAGTAATGACTTCAGACATTTTTATTCAGATATTACAGCTTTATTATTAAATATTAATTCAAAAATAATAAATGACGAAAACAGTCCTTCAATAGATTTACTAGGAGAAAATATAAGAACTATTTATGAATTTGCTATTGAAAAAGATTTTATATTTAAAGAAAATTTAGGAAAACTAAATGATCATATTACAATGGATTTAGCAAGACTTAAAGAATGGAGTAAAATTGTTAATAAATCTCAAAATATTTATAGCGACATAAAACAATCAACAATTAAAATGAATGAAATAGAATCTAAAATGAATACGGCAACTAAAAAATTAAGTTCAGCCTATAAAAAAATACATGTAGCAAGTAATGAAGCTAAAAATGTAAAAAAAGATTTACTTTCAATTATGGGAATTTTTATGGGAATCTTTTCATTTATACAATGGAACTTTTCTCAATATAAAGATTTACTTGAATACGATCCATTTAGTAGAGTACTTTATATTTTTATTCTTAATAGTATTTTAATTTTAAGCTTATATTTTGTATTTTCAATAATAGATTTTATAGTTCATCAAAATCCTAGAATGGTAAAAGTATTCTTTGATATAAATACAAGAAAACCTACTAAATTTTTTGGATGGTCACTGTTTATATATTTTATATTTTTAGTAATATTTTCATATGGATTACATTCTGATTCAGGAAGAAAGACTATTAATAACATAGAAAAACAAATAAAACTTTTAGATAAAGAGCATAAAAATAGTAAATCTGAATACAAAATGCTTCTTGATAAAAAAACAGAAAAAATAAATGAATTAGAAGAACAAGTAAAAATTTTAAATAGCGAACATGCTGAATACAAAGAATCTCTTGACAAAAAAGTAGAAGAAATTAATGAATTAAGAAAACAAATAAATTTCTTAATAAAAACAAATGAAGAACAACAAAAAAAATATAAAGAATTACTTGATAGAAAAATTAACCAAATTGAAATCTTAGAAAATAATAATACTAAAAAGCAAGATAAATAAAAATATACCTGATTATAAAAAGAGGGGATTCACTAGACAAAATCCCCTCTTTAATTTCTTAATAGTTTTTTTAAAATCATATTAACAATTTTGCTTTATTCCTTATAGTCTTTTTATCTATTTGTCCATAATATCTTCCATCAAAAGAATGAAGATGAGTTCCTAAAGGAAAAAAATAACCTTTTGAAACAACAAAATTTTCTATTTGAGGAAGTACTCTATTAAAAGTATCAGTAGGAGCTACTTCTCCTTTAATTTTACCATCTATAAACAATTTTTCTTCTCTTACTTCTATACTCATACCCTCAATTGCACCAACTGTTTTTATGAAAGTATTTGTATCATTGCTTGTATATTCACGCTCTTTTACAAATTTTTCTATATCTTTAGGCATATCAAATATAACTATATCTCCTACATTAAGGCTATCTTTTTCATTATCATATGGTAATAATAAGTATATTCCTATTGGTATAGATGGAGTTTTATTAAAAACTATATATTTTGGCAAAATAAGATGTAGAATTATTATTATAATGGAAGTACAAGTTAAGATTCTAACAGTTTTTTCTATTTTACTTGTTTGCATTTATACCAGCTTTGTAAATAAACCATCTATCTAAAAACTCATCAGGAATTTTTATATCTTTTTCTATTTCAATAGCTTTTATTAAATCATCTTTTGTTGATGAAGCTAAAAGCCATAGTTCTTCTTTAGATAGTTGTAATTGAAACTTTCTACTTCCTAAATCTGATTTATAATAATAATCTCTTTTTTGAATACCATTTGTTATATATTCAAGTTCTCTACTATTTATTCCAAACTTTTCATAAAGCTTAATATTGTTATCATTATTTGCACTTGGATTAGGTAAGAAAATTTTAGTCTTACAAGCTTCAAGAAGTGTTGAGAATATTGGAGATTTTTCTATATCTGATAATTCTTGTGAAGCAAAAACAACACAAGCATTAGCTCTTCTTAGAACTTTTAACCATTCTTGAATTTTACTTGCAAAATCTTGTCTTTTTAAATATAACCAACCTTCATCTAGTATTATCAAAGTTGGAGACCCATCTAAATTTCTTTCTATTACATGGAATAAATATTGTAGAAGTGGAGCTATAACCTGTTGATTTTTACTTACTTCTTCCATTTCAAATACTTGCCATTTATCATCTTTTACTGTATTTTCTGCTCCATCAAAGTATTTTCCTAATGCTCCTTTCATTGTGAAAGCTTCTAAAGTTTCTTTAACTTTTTTATTTTGACACATAGCAACAAAACTTGTCATTGTTCTAAATTTTTGTTCAGTTTTTCCTAAAATCTCAATTGTTCTCCATAGTTCACTCTTTATTTCAGGATTAATTTGTAAGTTTTCTTGTTCTAAAATAGATATTATCCATTCCAAAGCCCATTCTTTCTCTAATTCATTATCCAAATAAGCTAAAGGTTGAAAACTCATTTCATCTTCGCCTATAAAATAGAATTTCCCTCCTACAGCATGAGTTAATACTCTTGATGAAGAACCCTTATCAAAGAAATAAACCTTAGCTGGCTTATCTATACCTGTTTTTCTATTTACATATTTTCTCCATTGAGAAGCAATAGTACCTAATAGAACTGATTTTCCTGCTCCTGTTGGTCCAAGAATCAAAGTATGACCTACATCTCCTACATGAAGATTGAAATAGAACGGTGTTGATCCATCTGTCTGAGTATAGATTAATGGTGGAGCTTGTAAATGTTTATTATAGTTTTCTCCTGCCCATATAGCACTACTTGGAATTAAATGTGAAAATGTTACAGTATTAAGAATTGGAGTTCTTAGATTATTATAAATATTACCTGACATTGACCCAAGCCAAGCTTCAATCGTATTTACGCTTTCTTCTACTACTGTCATTCCTATTCTTGTTATAACTTTTTTGATAAGTTTAACTTTTTCTTCTAAATTTTCTAAGTCATCATCTTTTAAAATAATACAAGAACTGTAATATCCTTCAGCGTAATATTCTCCTCTTAAATTATCTGTTTCAGCTTCAATTTGATATGCTTTTTCTTCTGAATCTCTATTTACTTTTGTACTTTCTCTTTGAGTAAATTGTTCACTTGCTACTTGTAATAATGATTTTCTTCCTGAAAACCATGCTTTTCTTTTTTTCTCTAATAAAGATAAGGCTTCTAACTTATCTATTATCATATATCTAGTGTTCCAACGATATTCTATATCTAGTTTATTAAGTTCATCAAAAAACGAAGGGTGTGTATATTGAGGGAAACCTATAATTGACACAACTCTTAAATGTTTTTTTCCTAACATTGGTTTTAATCCACCAATTACATAAGTATCACTTATATAATTATTCAAATACATTGGTGGATTAGGTAAAATAACATTTTGCTCTGTATTGCTTACTAAAGAGTGAAGATAAGTAAGTGTTTCCTCTGATGTTAACTCCCTTACTCTTGCTTTTAAAAATACAGATTTTAATAGTTCATATTTTTCTTCAAATTCTTTCTTAAATTTCTTAATATCATTATTTACCTTTTCTCCCATTTCTATTTCATCAACTACTAAAGATGTGATTTTCTTACTTGCTTCTGTTGGAGTTAAGTATATAAAAGTCATATAATATATGCTTTCATAATGATTTCCTGAGTTAAAATATTTTTCTCTTTGATTTTCTATTAAATTCCCAGCCTTATCAGGAAAAGGAGATTTAATGTATTTTTTAGATTTAGAACGAATACAATCAATAGAAATAGTCCAACCTCCATCTATTCTTTTGAATATATTGTTAAGTTGTGACATTTTAGCTTGAATACTTGAATATTCTTCTCTATCTAAGTCTAATCCTCTAAATTCTATTGTTTTTTGTAAAGTTCCATTTTGATTTAAAACAATACCTTCATCACAAAATAAAAGCCAAGGAAGGTAATTGCTTAATCTTTTTTTCTCATTTGTATATTCTCTTAATAACATATAACCCTACCCTTCATAATAATAAGTTTCTTGTTTTACATATCTCTTCATAAAAATAGTTATAATTTGACTATCTTGTTTACAGATTCTTACTAAAGCTAAATGTGTTACTAAAAATACAGGTATCATAATAAACATTTTTAGTGAAAGTACAAATATAACAAGTCCTGTTATATTCATAATAAACGCTTCTCTATTTACTCCTGCTATCAATATAGGCTTTATCAAAGCTTCACAAACTGGCACTTCCCAATCTTCAGGTTTCTTTTCTATCATATTTTTTCTTGTATGATAAATATGTAAAATATTTATCTATACACCCTCCTTTCATTTAACTAATAGCAAACCGTCAACTTGACGGTTTAACAATTATCTTTCTAAATCAGAAGATTTATCACTATAAATTTTCTCCGCTCATATCTCAAATTTCTTTAGGTTATCTTCTTCTTTCAAAAAATTATGCTATATCTCTTAAAATATATCTTCCATTTTCAAAACCTAACATCTCTTTTATACATTTTACTTTTCTGACATTTTCCTCTTTAGTTATAACCACCAAATAATTAACTGTCATAGCAATTAATTCTTGCTGTTTTGAAACTGATACCCTTTGAATATATTGCTCAAGCTGTTTTATTCCTCCTTCAGGCGTATCTGAGTGAATTGTTGATATTCCTCCCGGGTGTCCTGAGTTCCAAGCTGTAAGTAAATCTAAAGCTTCTCCTGAACGTATCTCTCCTATTATTATTCTATCAGGACGGTATCTCATACAAGTTTTTAATAAATCCTGCATATTTGCATAATCTGAAGTTCTCATAAAGACTGTATTTTCTGCTTTAGATTGTATCTCTTTTGTATCTTCTAAAATAAGAAGTCTATGTTTAGTTACAGTCATTTCATTTATAATAGCATTTGTAAGAGTTGTTTTTCCTGATGAAGTTCCACCAATTACAAGCATATTTTTTCTATCTAAAACTCCTTTTACTATGACATCTTTTTGTGTTTGTGTCATTGTTCCATTTCTTACATAATCATCAAGTGTAAATACAAGCAAAGCTTTTTTTCTTATAGTGAAAGATGGATTATCTACTATTGGAGGAAGAGTTCCTTCAAAACGACTTCCATCTCCGGGAATTTCAGCTGAAAGTCTAGGACTTTTTTCTCCTACTGTTGTTCCTACTGCGTCAGCTACTAAACTTATAATTGTCATACTTTTTTCAGGTTCTACAATTATATTTGTATCTATCATTCCCTTTGATAATGTATCTATCCACAGTTTTTTATCAGGATTTAGCATTATTTCAATAACATCAGGATCTTTTTTTAATTTTAATATTTCTTCTCCTAAACTATTTTCAAATAGTTCTAATGTTCTTCTTGCATAAATCTCATTCATTTTATTTCCTTTCAGTTAACCGTCAAGTTGACGGTTAACTATTTTTCTTTTTCTTCAGAAGAAGTTTTTTCTTCTGAAGAGCTTTTTTCTACTTTTTCAGATTTTGTAGATGATTCTTCCTTTTCTGTAGTTTCAAATACTAAAGTTCCATTCTCAACTTCATCAATTATTTGAAATAATAATTGGCTTACTCTTTCTTGAATATGAAGCAAAGCATTTTTATTTTTTCCTTGTTCATCATAGAAATCACATACACTTTCTTCTTTAAAAATAGGACCAAATACTCTTATTACTGCTTCATTTATTTGTTTTTCTCTATTAGCTTCCATTTCAGCTATTTGTTTTCTTAATTTTTCTAAATTTAAATCTGTTGCTTTAATAGACTTCTTAGCCATTCATTTTTTCTCCTTTTTATAAAACTAGTTATTTATTGCTTTTAAAGATACTATTCCTAATTTATATTTATTTTCATTAGGATATTTATAGAATACCTTTAATAATTATTCTTTCATATTTTATCTTAAAACTCCAAGAAGACTTCCTCCTCTTAGGAGGGAGATGAATTGGAAATTCTTACTAAAATATGCTATACTATATTAACGAACATT
>OFMH01000197.1_pt1 | contig 44701 bp, 47 predicted proteins | sample 1541761 | NCBI WGS metagenome assembly OFMH01 (sample SAMN04209249, study PRJEB22552) | human gut metagenome | biome: gut; material: feces | host: Homo sapiens | place: USA: Oklahoma
TATGCAAAGTCTATATTTTATATATTATCTTTTCATATGTGGATTGGTTTATTTGATTTCTCAAGTTTATTATCACTTCCATCAAAAGTAAAGATTTATTTCGTGGTATGAAAAGTGTATAATAGGACAAGGAGGCGGTCATGTTGGATATTTATTATGAAGTTATAGGGGATGGTTTTCCATTGGTTTTTGTACATGGGAATAATGAAGATCATCATATTTTTGATCAGGCAGTTCAGATATTATCTCAACAGTATCGCTGTATTTTAATTGATTCACGTTATCATGGTCAATCTATTTGCCAAGGTGAGTTATCTTATCAACAAATGGCTAAAGATGTGCAAAGTGTGATAACTTCTTTGGCTATTGAAGCTTATGATTGTATTGGTTTTAGTGATGGAGCTATTGTTTCTTTATTACTTGGAATGAGTGATCAAAGACTTCAACATATTGTAAGTATTGGAGCGAATACCAAGCCATCAATGATTAAACCATTTTATCGATTGACATTTTATATTGAAATGATTTGTTTGTTACCTTTTTGTTTATACAATAAAAAATCGCTGAAGAATTGAACTTCAGCGATTTTTGTTTTTATTCTCAAATTAATTATTTATTATATCTTTTAATTATTAAAACATATAAAACCAAATAGGATTTATAGTTTTAATGCAATATTTTTCATTATACATAAATATTTACTTTTAAAATCTGACGCTTACGCTGTTTTGGCTTAGATATTTTTTCAATTCTGGTATAGACAACTCATTAAAATGGAAAAGGCTTGCAGCTAAAACTGCGTCCGCTTTTCCCTTTTTAAAAGCATCTAAAAAATGTTCTTTTTTACCTGCGCCTCCGGAAGCGATAACGGGAATTCCCACACTTTCACTGACTGCTCTTGTCAAATCGCAATCATACCCGTTTTTTTGACCGTCGCAATCCATAGAAGTGAGCAATATTTCTCCCGCACCTCTTTTTTCTGCTTCGACAGCCCACTTTACAGCATCTATTCCTGTCGGAATTCTTCCTCCGTTCAAGTAAACTTCCCAACCGTTTTCATTTTTCTTTGCGTCTATTGCACAAACAACACACTGTGAACCAAACTTATACGATGCTTCATTTATCAAATTCGGATTTCTTACTGCCGCAGAATTTACCGAAACTTTATCTGCACCTGCACGCAAAATCTCTTTAAAATCATCAACCGTTCTTATACCGCCACCGACAGTAAACGGAATGAAAACCGTATCTGCAACTTTTGAAACGATTTCAAGCATAGTATTTCTTCCCTCATGCGTAGCCGTAATATCGAGTAAAACAAGTTCGTCGGCACCCTGTTTGTCATACGCAGTCGCACACTCTACGGGGTCGCCTGCATCTCGAAGATTTACAAATGAAACACCTTTTACAACTCTGCCGTCTTTTACATCAAGACACGGAATAATTCTTTTAGCGTACACAAATATCCCCCTCAAAAACAAAATTTTTAAGAAGTTGAAGTCCGACTTCACCGCTTTTTTCAGGATGAAACTGTACTGCACTCAAATTTCCTTTTTTTACAGCACACTCAATCGGTAATCCGTACCGAGTCATTGCCGAAACAACATCTTTATCATCACATTTTATATAGTACGAATGAACAAAATAGAAATAACTGCTCTGCGGTATATCTTTAAAAATTCCCTCATCGTTTAAAACATCTATACTGTTCCAACCGATATGCGGAACTTTCAATCCTTTGTCCGACGGTATTTTTACAACTTCGCCTTTCAAAATCCCGAGTCCTTCTGCATTCGGCGATTCCTCACTTCTCTCAAAGAGTAACTGAAGTCCGAGACATATACCCAAAAAATGCTTTTCCTTTGCCGACTTGATTATTACTTCTCTCAAACCGCTTGAATTTATTGAATTCACGGCGTCCTCAAACGAACCAACTCCGGGTAAAATGACATGAGAAGAACTTTCTATTATCTTTGCGTCAGATGTGATGATACTTTCTGCTCCTATATAGTCAAGTGCTTTTTTTACGCTTTGCAAATTTCCTGCACCGTAATCAATTATTGCTACCATATTATTTTCCTCTGCATTTGCATTTTTGTTTTATCATATTAACATATTAAAGTGATAAAGTCAACTGTAATACCATATAATTATCCATTGTATCGCATAAAAAACAGCATACAAGACTACCTGATGGGACAGATAAAACCAAAGTGCATTTTTTCCGACAAAGCAAAGAAACTTTGAATGTACTTTATAAGTAAAATCAGGAAATTTATTATCTTTTGCATATTTTCCTATAAAAGAGCCGATTAAAAACATAAACAACCACGGAAACAGTGCAAAATAATCTGCACTTTCAAATGAAGAATTAAAAAATCCGAACGGCATCAAAATGTTTGTTTCATACAAAAAATCGGGCAGTTTTATAAACGAAAAAAGAGTACCTTTTGAAACACTGTATGTTGCTAAAAACAAGACGGTCAAAATTGAAAATCCGATATAATTTTTCGTATTTTCTATTTGTTTTTTTAACAATCCCGAAACAATCATACATATACCCAAGCAATGTAATATACCGAAGTAAATTTCACTTTTCATCATATTTAATTTCGGCATAACAACGGCTGTTACAAAAGTAATGAGTACAGCGGCCGCAAACACAACCGCCCCTCTTTTTACGGAATTTCTTGACAGTTGTGAACAAATACCTGAAATTAAAATGAAAGCCGTCCAAAAAAGCGGCTGAAAACAGCAGAGAAAATTGAAAATCTCATAACCCCAATCAAGTCCCAATACTGTTCCGACATCGAGAAAAGCATGATGAACAATCATTGCCAAAATTGCAATTCCCCGTATTTCGTCTAATAAATAAATTCTTTTTATTCCTTGCTTCATTTTTTCACCAAATTTTATTATTTTCTATATTATACTATATTTTAATTTAAAAATATATAAAATATTGTTAAGTTAAAAAAAATATGTTATACTTATATGCGATTTAAAAAAGTAAATGCAGTGAAATATTATATTTTCAAGCATTTAACTTTAATATATGACGGAGGCATCAAAATGAGATACAATACTGTAATTTTTGATTTTGACGGTACAATTTGCGATACAGGCGAAGGCATTAAAAAAAGTGTTGCCCACGCTCTTGACAAGTACGACATTCCTCACGAAGAATGGCAAAAACTAAACTGTTTTATAGGCCCGCCGTTACTTGTGACTTTTCAAGAAAAATACAACGCTTCGCCAAAACTTGCAGAAGAACTCGTTTTAGCTTTCAGAGAACGCTATTCGAAAAACATTTTGGAAGAAAGTAAACTTTACGACGGAATACCGAAACTTCTTTCAAATTTGAAAAAACACGGTGTAAAAATAGGTATTGCCTCCTCTAAACCTGTGGATTTCATCAACAAACTGTTGGAACATTTTGAAATCATACAGTATTTTGATACAATTTGCGGAGTTACATTTAAGGCAGACTGCGAGCCGAAATATCTCATTATTGAAAGATGTATGAAAGAACTCGGTGCCGACGCAAATAAAACAATAATGGTCGGTGATACAAAATACGATATTGAAGGCGCAGTTATGCTGAACATTGATTCCTGCGGTGTTTCTTTCGGTTTTGGCTCACGCTTTACAATGATTGAAAAAGGTGCAACATACATTGCCGAAAAGCCGGATGAAATTGAGGCGATAGCACTCGGTTTTTATGAAGAAACAACAAATGTAAGACGAATTTTTGACGGAAAAATTATTCGTGTTCATCACGATGATGTCACTCTTTCAAACGGAAAAGAAACAAAAAGAGAAATCGTTTCACATCCGGGCGGAGTGGGAATTATCGGAATTGACGAAAACAACGAAATTCTTTTGGTAAGGCAATTCAGAGCACCTTATAAAGAACTTGTATATGAAATTCCGGCAGGAAAACTCGAACTCGGCGAAGACCCGTTTGAAGCAGGAAAAAGAGAGTTTGAAGAAGAGTGCGGAGCGGTAGCTGAAAACTTTTTCTCTCTCGGACAGGTTTATCCAACACCCGGTTACTGCGGAGAAATAATTCATTTGTATTGTGCAACAGGAATATCATATACAAATCAAAAACTTGATGACGGCGAATTTTTGGAAGTCTTGAAAGTTTCACTTGACGACGCCGTAAAAATGGTTATGGAAAACGAAATCAAAGACTCAAAAACAATAGCCGCAGTTATGAAAGCAAACTATTTAAAACAAAACGGAAAACTATAAGGAGCAACATTTAATGAGTGCCTATCTTGACAACAGCGCCACGACAAAACCCTGTACAGAGTGTACCGACGCAGTAGTAAAAATGATGACAGACAACTTTGCAAATGCATCTTCGCTTCACAAAGCAGGTGTCAATGCAATGAAAGAATTAATATTGTCACGAAATATAATTGCAGACGCACTTTCGTGCGATATGTCTGAAATATTTTTCACAAGCGGAGGAACAGAAGCAAACAACCTTGCCGTTTTCGGTTCTGTTGAGGCGAACAAAAGAAAAGGCAATAAAATAGTTACTACTGCCATTGAACACGAAAGCATACTTGCCCCGTGTGCCGAACTTGAAAAAGCAGGCTATGAAATAGTAAGACTTGTACCAAACAAAAAAGGCAATATTACACCCGAACAGATTTTCAATGCAGTTGACGATAAAACCATACTTGTTTCCACTATGTATGTAAACAATGAAGTAGGCTCAATTTTACCTGTTGAAACAGTAAAAGATGCAATCAAAGCAAAAAACTCGCCTGCACTTTTTCACACCGACTGTGTTCAGGCATTCGGAAAACTTCCTGTTAAGCCGTCAAAAATCAAGGCAGACCTTTTGACAATAACGGCACACAAAATACACGGTCCCAAAGGTTGCGGAGCATTGTACATAAAAAAAGGTGTAAGAATTATTCCGAGAACATACGGTGGCGAACAGGAAAGCAGAATAAGACCGGGTACTGAAAGCACGCCTTTAATAGCAGGCTTTGCAGGTGCAGTAAAAGCACTTCCCGACTTAAAAAAACAAAAATCCAAAATCGCAGAATTAAACGCCTATGCAAAAGAGCAGTTGAAAAAAATCGGTATGGTTTTTAACAGTTCCGATGAGGCAACAGACTATATCATAAACGCAGCACTTAAGGGAATAAGAAGTCAAACACTTATTCAGTTTTTGAGTGAAAAAGGCGTATATGTATCGTCAGGTTCAGCTTGTTCAAAAGGTAAAAAGAGTCATGTTTTGACTGCAATGGGACTTCAAAACGATATTATCGACAGTTCAATAAGAATAAGTTTTTCAAGATACAATACAAAAGAAGATATAGACGAATTGGCAAACGCCTTAAATGAGGCAAAATTAAAACTTGCAAGGAGATAAATCAAATGAGAGAAATCATTTTGATAAAAAACGGAGAATTGGCTTTAAAAGGACTTAACAGAAGTTCTTTTGAAGATGTTTTGATAAAAAATATGAAAAAGAGTCTGCGTGAACTCGGAAAATTCAAATTCACAAAAAGTCAGTCAACAATTATAGTTGAACCAGAAGACCCTGACACCGACCTTGACGACGCAGTTGAAATTCTTTCAAAAGTTTTCGGTATAGCGGCACTTTCAAAAGCAGCCGTGTGCGAGAAAAATATGGACGACATTTTAAATGTTTCGGCAGAATATTTAAAATCTCAACTGTTGTTTGCAAAAACATTTAAAGTAAATGCAAAAAGAAGCGACAAGAAATTCCCTCTCGGTTCTCCCGAAATTTGCCGTGAAACAGGCGGATATATTCTTTCAAAATATCATAATCTTAAAGTAGATGTACATAATCCGGAAGTTATTGTTACAGTTGAAATTCGTGACAAATACGCATTTATACACGGCAATGCAATCAAAGGTGCGGGCGGAATGCCTGTAACGACAGGCGGCAGAGCAGCAATACTTATAAGCGGCGGTATCGACAGTCCCGTTGCAGCATGGATGATGGCAAAAAGAGGTATTGAACTTTGTGCCGTACACTTTGCTTCCCCGCCTTACACAAGCGAACTTGCCGAGATGAAAGTTATGGAACTTTTGAAAAAAGTTTCAAAATATTCGGGTAAAATCTGCACTTTCATTGTTCCGTTTACGGAAATTCAAGAACAAATTAAGGAAAAATGTCCTGAAGATTTATTCACTCTCGTTATGAGAAGATATATGATGAAAATAAGTGAAATAATAGCAAAACAACAAAACTGTCTTGCACTCATCACAGGCGAAAGCGTAGGTCAGGTTGCAAGCCAAACTATTTATGCACTTGGTTGTACTGACGCAGCAGTTTCAATGCCTGTTTTCAGACCGTGCATTGGTATGGATAAAGACGAAATTATTGAAATTTCAAGAAAAATCGACACTTTTGAAACATCTATCCAACCATACGAGGATTGTTGCACCGTTTTCACTCCAAAGCACCCAAAAACAAGACCTCAGCTTGAACAGGTGGAAGAAGCCGAAAAACTTATAAACGGCGACAGACTCATTGAAGAAGCAATCAAAAACGCACGAAAAGTTATCATTTAAAGGAGAGTTTTATGAAAAAAGATGACAACGATTTAAAACACGATGAAATCGACAGTATTTTAAATGATTTTAACAACAGAAAAAACTCGAACTCTTCCGACGAAGAACTTTCCCCTCCCGAACTTTACGATAACAAAAGTTCGGAAGAAAACGGCGAAAGTGAAAAGAACAAAAAATCAAAGAATAAAAAAGATAAAAAGAAAAAAGTTACCGACCACAGAAAAACAAGCGAAAAAGCAAAAGCGTTTTTTAAATCAAAATCATTTAAAATCATCTTAATTGCAGTTGTAATTGTCGTTTTGATTATTGCAACAATTTTTACCGTCAAAGCAATTAAACAAAACAAAATTGAAAAACTCGAAAGCAAATACGGTGTAACAATAGAAGAAGGGATGAATAAAAACTTTATAGAAGACTATGCGCAAAACACCGACTTTGTCGGCACGCTTTCAATAGACGACAGCGATATAGACTTCAAAGTTTTCAAATCAAGCGAACCTGACTTTTACAAAAACCACAGTGAAACAAAAGCACCGAATGAAAACGGCTGTGTACATCTTGACAGCAAGACAACTTTAAAACCACAGTCGCAAAACACTGTTGTTTACGCTTCAAAAGAATATTTCGGCGACCTTGAAAAAATGTACTCAAATTCGGAAAGCTACAAAGATTATCCGCTCATTAACTTTGATACAATATATGAAAATGCAACATATAAAGTTGTAGGTGCATTTTACACAAACACCGACAAAACCGCCGATTCAGGCAATGTTTTTCCGTACAATGTAACAAATATGACTGACAGTTCAACGATGGAATTTCGTTCTTTGCTCAACTCAAGATTTATATATTCAACTGAAAGAGATATTAAAATCACGGACAATATTTTGATGCTGAGCGTTGATTCGGACCTGTTTAAAAGTGCTAAATTTGTAGTTACGGCAGTAAAAATTGCAGACGGAGAAAACAAGAAAGTAGATACTTCAAATATCATCATCAATAAAAATCCTCACTACCCGCAAGCATACTACGATTTGCAAAAAATTGAAAACCCGTTTGAACTTTCTGCACAATGGCATCCTGAAATCAAAGACGGCGATTCATCCTATACAATGACTGACGAAGATATTTTAAAATACATACGATAAAAAATACCCCGACAATGTAAAATATTGTCGGGTATTTTATTGCTTCCATTACATTTTTGTAATGGAAAATATTTTGTATATATGATAAAATCGATATGAGGTGAAGCAAATGGAAATTTTAATTTTAGAAGATGATTTTGCCATTGCAATGGGACTTGAATATTCGCTGAAAAACGAAGGCTATGCCGTGACCGTCTGCAATACGGTTGCCCAAGCAAAAGAAGCGATTGAAAAAAATAAATTTTCACTTTATATACTCGACTTAACCCTGCCCGACGGAAATGGGTACGATGTCTGCAAACTCATAAAATCACAGGGAGATTTGCCCGTAATATTTCTCACTGCATTTGATGACGAGGTAAATGTTGTGATGGGACTTGAACTCGGCGCAGACGATTATATTTCAAAACCATTTAGAATAAAGGAACTGCTTGCAAGAATAAAAAGCGTTTTAAGACGCTATACAAACGACAGTAACGACGGAAAAATTCAAATCAAAAACATAAAAATAAATACAAACGAAGCAAGAGTTTTCAAAAACGGTAAAGAAATAGTATTAACTGCAATGGAGTACAGACTTTTACTCATTTTAATCAATAACAGAGGAAAAATTCTGTCAAGAAATCAATTATTGGAAGAGATATGGGATGTTTCGGGAGACTTTGTAAACGACAACACGCTGACAGTTTATATTAAAAGACTGCGTGACAAAATAGAAGACGAACCTGACAACCCTCAAATAGTAAAAACAGTTCGTGGAATGGGGTATCGTATAGAAAATGAACAATAAAGCAATAAAAATCTTTTCGGCAATTTTTTATGTTTTGGCAACTTTGTGTATGTTATCTCTGTTTTTCATAAATATTAAAGCGGGAATTTGGGGACTGCTTGCATTTTTACTGTTGCTGACAGGAATAAAAATCAAGGACAGAGCAAGAAAAAAAGAACTTGAAGATTTAAACCTGTATATGCAAAAAATATGCAGCGGTAACTACGAACTTGCGATTGACGACAACTGCGAGGGCGAACTGTCAATACTGAAAAACAATATATATAAAGTAATCTTGCTTTTACGCTCGTCAAACGATGCTTTAAAGAAAAACAAGGCAAATCTCGCCGATTCTCTTGCCGATATTTCGCACCAACTAAAAACACCGCTCACTTCAATGACTGTAATGTGCGACTTGTTAAAAAATGAGCAGGACGAAGAAAACAGAAAAAAATTTTTAAACAGCATTGATTTTCAGTTAGAAAAAATGAATTGGTTAATAATAACCCTTTTAAAACTCTCAAAGATAGACGCAGGAACAGTTACTTTCAAAAAAGAAAACTACAATTTATTAAATTCAGTTAACAATGCCATTTCATCATTTCAAATCATTGCAGAACTTAAATCTATAAATATCGTCAAAAAAATAGATGAAAACATTTTTGTTTCGGGCGATGAAAAATGGGATACGGAAGCGTTTTCAAACATCATCAAAAACTGCCTTGAACACACTTACGACAATGGGATGCTTGAAATAAGTGCAAATGAAAACTCTATTTTTACTGAACTTGTCATAAAAGACAACGGAACGGGAATTGAAGAAAAAGAACTCAAGCATATATTTGAAAGATTTTATCACGGTAAAAATTCTTCAAATCAAAGCGTGGGAATAGGTCTTGCACTTGCAAAAACCGTTTTGCAACACGACCAAGCGACTATTGATGTTGAAAGCAAAATAGGACAAGGCACAACCTTTTACATTAAATTTTACAAAACAATCGTTTAAATGAAAATAAACAATATTAAATAAAATAATTATTATATACCTTATATAAAGCATAATTTTCAAAAAACATAAAAACAAAAAACACAAAATTACAAAACTGTTATGAAAAAGTCATTGCATTGTAAGTTACAAAGACTATCATAGTGTCATCGAAAGGAGTTAACGATATGGATATTTTAAAAATTGAGAACTTAACAAAAGTATATGGTAAAGACGACACTATGGTAAAAGCACTTGACAATGTTTCTTTTACTGTCCCAAAAGGTCAGTTCCTCGCAATTGTAGGTCCGTCGGGTTCAGGTAAATCAACATTGCTCCATATTATAGGCGGTGTAGATACTGCTACTTCAGGCAGAGTTGTGATTGACAACACAGATATATCTGAACTTGATGAAACAGCACTCGCAATTTTCAGAAGACGACAAATAGGACTTATTTATCAGTTCTACAATTTGATACCTATTTTAACGGTTGAAGAAAACATAACATTGCCTTTATTGCTTGACGGCAAAAAAGTTGACAAAGAACTTGTGGCAAATCTTGTTAAAACACTCGGTCTTTCAGAAAGACTTGACCATCTTCCAAATCAACTTTCAGGCGGACAGCAACAAAGAGTTTCAATAGGCAGAGCGCTTGCGAACAATCCCGCTATTGTACTTGCCGACGAACCGACAGGTAACTTGGATACGGAAAACTCAAAAGAAATTATTGCACTTTTAAGAAAATTTAACAGAGATTTTAACCAAACAGTAATTATCATCACTCACGATGAAAGAATTGCGCTCGGTGCAGACAGAGTTATTGCTATTGAAGACGGCAAAATCGTTAAAGATGAGGTGATGGTTAAATGAAAATAACAAACACCTTGACTTTACGCCACCTGAAATCGAACTTAAAAAGAACGATAGTTACCGTAATGGGAATTATCGTTTCAGTAGCAATGATTACTGCGGTGTGCGTTTCTGTTTCAAGTTTTTTAGACTTTTTGGAAGCGTCGGAAATCGACACTTCGGGCTACTACCATGCAGCCATTAACGAAGATTATACTGACGATGAATTAACCGCAGACAAACTCGAAAAAATTGCGGACTCAAAAGGTGTAAAATATGCCGGCGCAGTAAATCTTGACCCATTGGAGCAGGCAAATGTTCACAACAGTGAATTTGAAAACAAAGGAATAGCAGAAATCGGCACAATGAATGCTGACGCGTTTAAAATATTTGCAAAAGACTATGACGGCGAAATACCGAAAAACGAAAAAGAAATAGTAGTCAGCAAAGAATTTATCAAGAAAAATCAACTCGACTGGAAAATAGGTCAAACAGTAAATCTTGACATTGAAACAGTCATTGACGACAAATTCACAGCGACAAACAGAGAATACACAATCGTCGGTATGATGGGCGAAAACAAGCCTACAGACGGACACAAGTTCGATTTCCCTATCATTCGTGGTTTTGCAAACGATGAAACACAGTACAACAACATTTATATTCAGATGGACAAAACATCGAGCAACTCCGCAAAACAGGCAGGCGTTGCCATTGATGAAGCAGGTATAAAATTTGAAAAATCAATGCTCAATCCGTCTATTTATATAAGCCATTTTGTAGCTGTTAACGGCAATATGGATATGCTCGGCTCACTTTTAACTGCTGCAACAATCATTCTTTTAATCATCATAGTTGCATCTGTAATGCTGATATACAACTCTTTCGGAATTTCACTTGCCGAGAGAAGCCGTTACTTAGGTATGCTTGCAACAGTCGGCGCTACCAAAAAACAAAAAAGAGAAACGGTGCTTTTTGAAGGGCTTGTACTCGGAGTAGCAAGTATTCCGTTTGGCATTTTCTTCGGAATAATCGGTATCGACATTACATTGAGATTGCTTTCTCCTCACATCATCAACACAGGTTTCACAGAAATGTATGACTATACAATGCACGCAGTTGTACACTGGCCTATCATTGTGGCAATCGTTTTGCTCAGCGCATTCACAATCGCAATTTCTTCATTCATTCCTGCAATCAAAGCGTCAAAAACAACACCTATTGATGCTTTGCGTCAATCAAATGAAGTAAAAGTAAAAGCGAAAAAACTCAAAACGCCTAAAATTGTAAACAAAATTTTCGGATATGAGGGCGAACTTGCACTCAAAAATATTAAAAGAAACGGCAAAAAATCAAGAATAATCAGCGTTTCACTCGCTGTTTCTATCATTCTTTTCATCTCAACAAACACTTTCTGTTCACTTTTTCAACAGGCAATGAATACGCAAATGATACTTCCGTATCAAGTGGAAATAAATTATTACGGCGAAGGTGAAAAACAAGATATTGAACAGATAAGGAAAACTGTCAACGCCATAGACAAAGTTGACAACTCTTATTCTATAACAAGTATGTACAATTGCGCTCAGATGAATAAAGATTTGTTCAACGACAAATTTTTACAAATCATCCCGCCTGATTCATCAGAATATACAAGTAAAACAAATATGAACTATGCCATCTATTTTTTAGATGACAAAGACTTTATTCAGCTTTGCAAGGAAAACTCTATCGACAGCACACCTTACTTTGAGAACAACGGCGCAAGAAAAGCTCTTGTAAAAAACGAAATGGTAGTTTCAAACAAAAACAAAAAAACCGTTACTAAACCGTTTAAAGATGACGCTGTCGGAAAAACAGTCATTGAAAAAGATGTAGAGAACGAAGACTATATTGAGTATAAAAACGATATTGTCATAGGAGACTTCATCACCAAATCAAGCGGATATGTTGAGAAACTCAATGTAAGTTCTGTTCTGAATATGTATATGCCGTACAGTGCGGTTGCAGATTTGGGACTGAAGGCCTTTTCACTCGGAGTTGAAACAAAAGACCCCGACTTTGTAGAAGAAAAACTTCTTGAAATATATGACCAATACAACGGAATGCGAATTATTAATATCAAAGGTCAAATGCAACTTATGAACTCAATGATAATTGTAGTAAAAACATTTTCATACGGTTTCATAACACTTATGACACTTGTTGCTGTTGCAAACATATTTAACACAATCTCAACAAGTTTTGAACTCAGAAAAAAAGAATTTGCCATGATGAAATCAATAGGAATTACTCCAAAAGGATTTAATAAAATGATTTGTCTTGAAAGCATTTTCTACGGACTGAAAGCAATACTTATCGGAATACCTGTAAGTATGATTATAAACGCATTTATGTATCTGGCTTTAAGCGAGTCAATTTCACTATTAAATATGTTTGATTGGAAAATATATTTAATAACAGTTGCAGCGGTATTTATAATAATCGGTTTGGCGATGCTCTATTCCTGGTCAAAAGCAAAACACGACACAATTATTGATACTTTAAAAACTGAAATTAACTAAAACAAACGCATAAAACAAAACCTTATATTTTAAAAAACACTTGAATTAACAATAAAACCGACTTATAATTATTTTGCAAAAAATAAAAAAGGATGGTTTTTATGAAAATTAGTTCAAAAGGTAAAAAAATAATAGGAATTGTTTTATGCGTTATTTTAATAACAGGCATAGCGTTGGGAGGATTTTTTTGGTATTTTTACAGCGTTGGTGTAAAACCTTCAAGTACCAAAAACATCTCGGTCGGAGACGGAAACAATATAAGAGCAGGTCTTATAAGCGATACTCAACTGAATCCGTACAATAACAGCGAACATGAAAATTATTACAACAATCTCATTGACGCTTTAAAAATATTAAAAGAACAAAAAGCCGAAATAATAATTCATGCCGGCGATGTCGGAGATATAAACAGCAAAGTAGCATATAAAACATATAACAAAGCACTTGAATAAGTTTTCGGAAATGATATACCCGAAACAATAACAATAATGGGAAACCACGACACTTGGTGGAATACAGATTGGAAAGACACGAAGCCTAAAGCACGAAACTTTACAGGCGTAATCAACCAATCGCCTTGGTCGCACACCGTTGTAAACGGTTATCATTTCATCGCAGCAAGTCCTGACGGAACGGAAAACACAGAAGGCTATTCGCAAGACGTTATAAATTGGCTCGACAAACAAATTCAGGAAGCAATAAACGAAGATTCTTCAAAACCTGTTTTTGTAATTACTCACCACAATCCTCAATATACGGTTTACGGCAGTGATGAGTGGTACGACAATAAACTCGACCCTCTTTTCAGCAAATATGAGCAAGTTGTTTCAATTTCGGGACACAGTCATTACAGTATAATGGATGAACGTTCAATATATCAAAACAATTATACTGCCTTTACTACACAAGGTCTTGCATATTGTAACTTGAGCAAACTGTATTATGACCCGTTCCGTAACGGAAAAACAGATATGGTTCCTAAAGAAGAGAACTTTCCGATGATGGAAATAATGAATGTCGGTAAAGACGAAGTAACAATAGAGCGTTGGAATGTAAAAGAAAACAAAGAAGAACTTACACTGTCCGGTATCAGTTTTAAAGCGGGAAATGATGATGACTTTGTTCATTCTTATAAAGTTATTGTAAGCGGATACAAAGACGCCGAGTATTTGTATCTTTCGGATTTTGCAAGCGGAATATCTTTAATGAGCGATACAGTCCGCCTTGCACTTGACAAAAATCTTCCAAACGGAAAATACAAAATAAAAGTTTATGCCGTTGACTCGTATGGAGAAACATCAAAAGAGTGCGTTGAAGGAACAATTAATTTAACAAGATAGCAAACAAAAAAACACCTTATTTAAGGTGTTTTTTGTTTGTTTAATTATAATACTTTAAATGCGAAATTTACAAATTTTCATTCAATTTCTTTTTTATATTACTTAATGTGACAGGCGACATATTCAAATATGACGCAATATCTTTGCAACTGACTTTTCCGTTCAATTCGGAATACTCTGACAAAAACCACTTATAGCGTTCTGTTGCGTCGCTTTTGATAAGTACCCTTGTGAATTGTACATATTTTTGCATTGAATAGCACAATGCCATATTATACATTTGGGAAATGGCTACATCGGTATTCATAAATTCCCATATTATTTCGACCGGAAAAGCCAATAAAGTACTGTCAACATTTGCCTCTACATTTACACTTGCAGGTGCATTAATCGGAATACTCGGAACAACGGGGCATCCCTCTTTAAAATCAAAACATTCGGTTAAATCCACACCGTTTTCATTTATAACAAACGAACGCATTATTCCGCTTAAAAGGAAACACATATATTCGGGCTTACAGCCTTGACAGAACAAAACTTCTTTTGCCTTTAAATGTATGATTTCTCCGTTTTCAGCCAATTTCTTCACAACATTTTCATTTTCAATTTTTAAAAACTCACGCAAAAAATGTTCAATTTTTGATTTAATATTTACCACTCCTTTTCTGTAACAATTATAAATAATAATTACACAAAGGTCATTAACCTCCATTTATTTACCGTTACAAAAATTGCTGTCACTTTTTGTGGAATATTACCAAATTTTAATTTTTTAAACTTTACAATTATATTTTATTCATATTTTTATACATTATAAAATTTCAAATAACAAAAAGACCTTTTGAGAGAAGAAACCACTTTTCTCAAAAGGCTTAAACATTATAATTTTCATTCAAAAAAGTCAAAACTTATCGTCTTTCATAGACCAAATCTGTCATACCGTTATAAGTCTGTGTTTTGAGCAATTTTAATTTTATTTCTCGACAAGCATTTTCAAAAAGCCGAATACCCGAACCTAAAATCGTAGGAATAACGGTAATATAATACTCATCAATTAAATCTTCTTTTACAAGTTGTTGAATAATATTTGCACCGCCGCATATCCAAATTCCTTTGCCGTTTTCTTCTCGCAGTTTTTTCACGAGAGCAACGGGACATTCATCCGTAAATTTAATTTTATCAAATGAATTTTGTTTGCTATGAGTCACAACATAAGTTGTAAAATCGCTATACACCCACTCATTCGGCGAAAGTTCGGTAACAATTTGATGATAGGTATTCTGTCCCATTATCACAGTATCAATGTCTTTTACAAATTCAGAATATGAGTCAATATTATCATCGTCACTGCCCTGTCCGCCCAACCAATTAACGCTTCCTTTACTGTCGGCAATATATCCGTCAAGACTCATCGCTATAAACAGACTGACTTTTTTCATAAACTCTCCTTTTTGTTTATAAGTAAAAATTTATCTATGGATATACATTCTTGTCATATTCGGTTCATCGTCGCCTTGAACCATACACAAAAATTCCCATCCATATCTTTCATAGAAACTTATATGGTCTGTAATCAAATAGATTGGGGATATTCCTTTAGACTTCGTATCTTTTACAACCATATCAAGTAAATGACCTGCAATTCCCTGACACCGATATTCCTTTTCGGTATATACAGCACATGCATTGGGTGTAAGGTCTTTTCTGTCGTGGAAATCATTTTCAATCACTCCAAGACCGCCTAAAATACGCTCTTCGTCTAAACAAAGATACCAACCATATTCTGTTTCGTTATTCAAATATGCTTCCATACATTCAAGATAAGCCTCTTGCTGTACTTTCCATTTGTCGTGAAACCATTTTGCAGATTTTTCTTTTAATTCAGGTTTTTGTCTTAAATTAATAAAGGTATATTTTTCCATATTGTCTTCGAAAATTCAAATTAGTTTAACTGTTTTTATCAATTCATTTCTTTGACCAAACAATGTTTCAGACATTAAGTCGAAATCAATTACACCGTCATTCTTCAAACTCAAGAAATTTTCGACAATAACCCGTTCATCGAGAGATACAATCGGAATTAATTCTTTTTGATGTCTTATATAATTTCCTGTTTGTTTAAAAGCGATTACCTGCACAACAAAAGAAGCAGATTTATATAATTCTCGCAAAATATCTTCGCTCTTTTCATATAACATATTGTGTACACACCCATGAAATATGTTACAGATTCCGATTTTGATTGCTCTGTTCACAGCATTTTCGTCAATAATTGCCTGCACCTCGTCAAGAGTTTCCTTATCATTTATCGGATAAAAATAATCATATCTGATATTGCCCTCTTCATTTCTTATAGCGTCAACCGTACCGCCGGAAATCATTTCCTCCGCAAATTTTCGAGCAGCACCATTTCCCCTGTGTAATATATATTAACTGTTATGCTCATAAGAGTTTACCTCCAAAACTTCCGACTTGTCGATTTCTTTATATGTACATTATAACAGTTATTTATATACACTACAAGAAAATCTAATTTGTAACTTTTATTTTTCTTTTTTTATAAAAATGGGCAATCCTATATAGGACTGCCCATTATACTTAGTTTATTTTAATTTTTACTTATCCAACGGTTTCATTGTTGGGACGAAATCGTCCACTCACGACTTAATTCCATTTTGTAAATTTTATCGCCTATAAATGGGCTTTTATTCAACCTCTTTACACCATTCCCACTTGTTTCGTGAAAGTAAAAATGCGGTTTGGTGTAAAAAATGGTGTAAATGGTGTATAGCCATATTTAGTTTTGGGTTTTATAGCATTGCTATCAATCCTGTATTTCATTTTACCATTTTCTCGTCATAAAGTAAAGAAAGCACACACCGTGTCTCTACGGCGTATGCTCTCTTTCTGATTCTCTGCTTATTTACTGATTAAATTGTAATTCCAATCCCTCAAACTCTGACTTTCTTAATTCCTTTGTTACATCTGTATAGATGTTCAATGTCGTAGATACATCTTTGTGTCCGAGTGCGTCCTGAATGACTTTCACATTCACTCCGGCTTCACACATTCTTGTGGTAAATGTATGTCTGAGAGAATGACAGCTAAAGTGTGGAAGTAAAACCTCCGGATTATCATTTTCTAAAAACTGCTTATCATTACAGTTTCGTATAATGCGACGAATTGCTTTATTGAGCGTTGCTTGGTGCTGAGGCTGACCAAAACGATTTACAAAAATAAAATCCGTATATCCGTCAACCGTGGTTTCACAATGCAGTCCGAGAAGTTCCTGTCTTTCTTTTTCCATTAAAAATGCTTCTTTCACAAATTCAAGCATTGGAACTTGTCGCATACCTGCCGGTGTCTTGGTTGTGTTCACATTGAAATAGCAACCTTTCTTGCTTCCTTCGGTTCTGTGGTCATAATAAACAAGCGTATGATTCACATCTATAATGCCTTCCTCTAAATCTATGTCACACCACCTGAGTCCGGTCAATTCGCCCACACGCAGTCCAGTTCCGACCATAACCGCAAATATTGGATACCAATACTGTGCTTCCGGTGTGTTCTTCAGATAGTTAAGAAAAAGTTCCTGCTCCGGTTTGGTTAATGCCCTGCGTTTTTCAGTCTTAAAACAATGTGATTTTTTCAATTCACGCAAAACATTGTCCGTTGGATTGCTTCTGATATAATCATCATCTACTGCCATTTCAAAGACCTGATGTAGAACGGTATGTATGCTATCAATCGTTGCGGGTTTCAGATGTCTTTCATCAACGAGACTGTTGTAATATCTCTTTATATCGGTCTTTTTTATGGACATTATGAATTGAGAACCAATCTGGTTACGCACGAACGTCTCATACATATACTTGTAATTCTCAAAAGTATTATTCTTTATTCCACGTTTCAAATCTCTCCAAAGTTCATACATATCGTTAAGTGATGTATAGCGTGCTTCTGCCTTGATACCGTCTTTCTTGTCCTTGTCAATTTCATCTTCCTTATATCTCAAATCGTCCAAGTTTCTTGCATAAATACAATGTCTTTTACGGTTTTCATCTGTCCATCGGAATTGATAAGTACCGTCCGGGCGTTGCGATTCCCCTTTGCGGAGAACCTTTCTTGATTTATCTTTTCTTTTTGTATTTGCCATTGTGTTACCTCCTACAATTCTGTGCTTGAGTGAATAAACTCCTCTAACTTCTCCCGTATAATTAAAAGCCTGTCGCTTCTTGCAATTCTGAAACTGCAATCCTTATCCATCAATAGTGCCTTTAATTTTCTCTCTCCAATACCTGAATAAGCAGCCGCTTCCTCGACCGTAAGACATTTCTTTTCCCAAATCGGTATATCCTCCGGTGGTTGCAATAGCTGTTTCTGATATTCATAAAGTTCAGAACCATCTATTTTGTACATCTACATTCCTCCCCTCAAATAGAACACATCTGGTCTATATATTCTTCAAATTGTTTGCGTTTAATCAGAGTCCTTTTCCCAATTTTCAATGTAAATTGTTTTGCTTCCGGTTGCTTTGTAAGTTCTCGTATTGTTTCTCTACCAATACCCGTATATACATACATCTCATCAATAGAAAGTGCTATCTTATGCCACAACGGAACTTTTTCGCTTTTACTGGTAAACCACTCATCACTCAATCTGTTCATCATCTGCACCTCCCTTAAATTCCGATGCCTGAATAAATTTATCGAATGTTTTTCTCTTGATAAATCTGCGATTACCCATCCACAACACAAATGGACAGGCATATAGATTTGTTATTTCAATCAGTTTTTTCTCACTGATTCCTGTATAAAAAGACGCTTCTCTAATGGTTAATATAGGCTTATGCTCTAATGGCATTTCTTTTTTGCTTTGCATTTCGTCCTCCTTGTATTGATAGCATCAGTATATTCATTTTTCTGCGATAAGCCCATTATGCAATCGGACTCATCGCAGATTTGACTTTTTACTATATTGAATACTGCCTTTCGAGGTATTCCTCAAAGGATTTTCTCTTGATTACCCTGCGACTTCCTATCCATATCACAAAAGGGCAGTCCTCCGATTCTGACATCTCATATATCTTATTGGCACTTATCCCTGTGTAAATTGAAGTTTCCGTTACCGATAAAACAGGTTTTAACCAAAGCGGGATGTCATAACTTACAATTTCATATCTTTTCTTAGACATTCTGACACCCCTTTTCTCTTGCATTGCACTGTCTTTCGCTAATCACATAATCCCAACCGGTTTGATTGCATTTATCGCAGTGGTCTTTGACCTTTGCAAACGGGTCAAGCCGACGCACGATATAATCTGGATTGTGAATATAATCATTCAGGCACTTTGGGCAAAGGCAACGGATATTTTCTTTCTTTTCTTCCTTATAAATCCAAAGTCCGAAAGTCTTTTTAAGCGTTATATTTATTCGCCTTAAAAGCTGCTCATCTTCAATCGTTCCGATGTAATCTCTGAGTTCATCTTTATTTACTGTCTGAAGTTGCTCCAGTAGAACCATTGACGGCTTCTTGAGTCCAAACTCCTGACCGAGCAGGATATGTGACGGCAGGTATCTTTTCTTGATAACGCCTGTTACAGCAGCCACAATAATTGTTGGTGCGCTTCTGTTATAATCATCTGCCTGAATTACAAGCACCGGTCGTGTTCCGCTTTGTACCGAACCTGTTCGTGTTCCGAAGTCGTAGTAGAATAAATCCCCACGGCAAATTGTTTTTTCTTTCATATGTAAAACCTCACATTTCTAAATATTTTGAAGTGTCATTCGTATCCGGAATGAAATAACCCCTTCACTCATTGCACAAAAGGGTTCATTTTGGACACCCAAAATCAGAGGTTCTTATAAATTTTCTTAAAATTTTTCTTTGCCGCTTCAATAGACTTGCTGACAGAACTGTGATAAGTTCCTTCTTCTGCTGCTATTTCACGACAACTTTTACCCTCAATGACAAACTTATACAATCTTCGTTCCTGAGCTGGTTTCATCATTGAAAGCACTATTCTAACTTTCTCAATTTCACGCAGACGCTGTAATTCTTTCTTCTCTGCAATTTCTTCTGCTTCTCTGAGTTCAAATGGGTCAACAAAATCCAAGAATGCTTCATTATGGAATTGCTCAAATAAATCATCTTCATAACAAAATGCATCTAAATGTCTTGCATCTCGCATTTCACACCTATGGGTTTCTCTGTTATCATCAATAATCACTTTTCCCTGTGCGACAGAAAGCAAAACAAAAGGAATGTATCTGCCGATAACATCAGGATATTTATCCCACAGTTCTTCTTCGGTAAGTTCGGTAACAACTGCCCATTTTTCTGTGCCGGTATATCCGTCATATTCATATTTGAGGTTCATAAGTTTACAGTCTCTTATAAAAAGTTCTTCCTGATTATTTAATTTGTTGTTCTTTGTCATTTCCGTAATCTCCTTAAAATCTGAATTTTTGAATTTGGTTTGAAATCAAAAATTCGGAGATTACGGGTATTTAGCTATCTGGCACTGCCATACGGTATAAAACATAAAAGTCCTTTCCCAAGTAAGGGAAAAGACCTAATACTGCACGAAGCATAATCGAATAAAACAGCAACAAAAAAAGCACCGTCGAATCTGGACAGCAAAGAATATTTCTATTCTTCACTTATCCGGCTTCGTACGGTGCTTGGTAGTTTAGCAAATAAATTGCTTATCTCCGCTTACTCGATTAGAAATCGTTTCGATATTTACTTGTAATCTTCATCGCCTGCAATTCCTGCCATATCCGTTCCTACGGATTCTGCGGAAGTAAGCAAGATTTAAAATGTGGACATTCTTGCATTTCTGACACTTCACACTCAAATGTCCGGTTGCATCTGAAAAAACTCTTTGTATCCTGAACCCGCAAGTCGGGCAGAGAATATCACGCTCTTTCAGACTTTCTGCTTCTACTCTTGACAGAAGCAATCTCTTTTGTATTTCAGGTGCTACCTGAGTCTGTAACCTCATTGTGAAACACCTCCCAGATTTAACTCATTGGAAATGTACTCAAGGATATTGTGATACTCAAATAGCCCCATATCTCTCAATCTGATAACCAAGGCTGTATAAGACACTCCGATATAAGCTGCCATTCTGCGGATAACTGCTTTATCCTTTGAAGTAATGGTATTATCGCCATAAACTCTTATCGGATTTGACTGATTATATTTCGCCAAGGCATTTTCAATAATTCTTCTCGGCATAAGAAGCGAAGCTCCCATTGCATCTGCCTGCCACTCAACAGACGCAAACATCTGAGCCAGTTCCTCTTTGGAATAACTACGCTCACTGTCATACTCTGTATGAAAGCGTCCTTCACTCGGCATTGCATACATCTTACTCAAGATATGATGTGACGCTTCGTGTGCCATTGTAAACCTGCGACGTCCCTGCTCCTTTTCAGCAAGAAGAAATTTATCAAGTACGATGGTATCTTTCGGGAAAACAAAGGGAATAATTTTTCCGTCCTGATGTACCAGCAGTGGTGTTGCTCCATCTGCCAGAAAACCAATCCTACCTGCATCATCTTCTGCGAAAGAAGCGTATTCAATTCGTAACATAAGAAATTCTGTAATGAAATGTTCTATGTCGATGGATTGAATCACTCGATTGCTAAACTTATTAGCATAAGCTGTTATCAAGCCTTCGCTGATTTCTTCCAACTCGGCTCTTGACATATAAATACTCAAGTTGTGTCCACCTCCGACTCCACCTTGTCCGGCGGTGCAACTCCTCCGGCAAAGTTCTGTTGTATTTCCGCACTATCCAAATTGATTAGATAGCGAATTCCTTCAAGTGTTCTCATTCGTCTGTCCTCTGTTATAGTTCTTTGATGATGTGACAAGCCACACCCTGAATGCAGCACTCATCTACAATGATGTCTTTCATCTTTTTATTTTCCGGGTGGAGAATGATTTTCTTATTCTCATCATCTCGGAAGTAACGTTTCAATGTATTCTGATTATCCACAAGGGCAACTACTATATCGCCCTCTTTGGCTTCTACCTGCTTTTTGACAACCACAAGGTCGCCGTCATCAATCCCTGCTTCAATCATAGACTGACCGCTTGCTCTTAATATGAAGAAATCTCCTTTGCCGAAAATAGCAGTAGGAAGTGATACATATTCTTCAATATTTTCTTCCTCATACTGAGGACTGCCACAAGGAATAGAACCTACAATCGGTGTCTGTGTCTGTTCGCCACTGTACTTACGGGTCACATTGGTGCGAATCTCCTGCCCGTCGTACTCTATCATATTCTTCTCAGCCATCTCTACCAAGTATTTGTATGCTGTACCTCTGGCAATGCCAACAGCTTCAGCAATCTTTGTAGTCGATGGGGATTGTCTGTTTTGCAGGTAGTAATCCTCGATATACTTTTTTATCTCACTCATAAGTTCAGGACTCTTGCTTCTCATACCTGCACCTCGCTTTCTTTTCTATCGGAAGCAGTTTGCTTTCGATACTTCAATTATACTCAATCCACAAAAAATATCAATAGGTTTTTGGCAAAAAGAAAGAGGTGTCGCAAATTGCTAACACCTCAAAATTTCTTTGTTTGCACTGAAATCATTAACTCTAATGGCTTACTATTTTTCGCTATTATCATCTTTTCTTATACAATACAAGTTCCGGATTTTTACCGTCTTCTTCATAAGTGCAAATAAGAATAAAATCCATATCTGCAACAACGCCGAAACATCTATCGCCGCCGTATTCACATTCAAGTTGATTGCCCAGATACGTCTTTGCGTCATTCAAAAACTTAGCCGCTTGCCCATTCGGAAGCCGGTACTCAAGATTCACATACTTTCCAACAAGGGCATTCAGTTTTTCCACCTTTGGCATTCCGTCAACATTCAATTCGTTAATCTCATTGATTAACTTTTTCTTGAATTCTTCAAACTGACCGTTATCACTAAGCTCATCATATTTCTTCCAGTAATCCAAAGTGGGAAGTAGCTCTTTCATATAAGAACGGGCTTGTTCCTCCGTGAAATTCTCGCTTACCATATTCTTAACACAAACTTCAATCAAATCGTCCATATCATTGTAAGTATATGTTCCGTCGGCATAGCACCACTTACAATAGTCCTCGTTGAAAGAACCATCGTGATTATGTCCGATAATATCATCATCTTCAAGCGGCATTCCGCAGCATTGACAAATAAGCTTTCTCGGTGAGCCTAAAAGTGTATTTATGGAAACATCGAATACTTTTGACAGCAATTTCAATGTTTCCGTATTCGGAACTGTTTCTCCGTTTTCCCAACGTGAAACTGCCTGACGACTTACAAAAACTTTTTCTGCAAGCTCATCCTGCGACATTCCCTTTTGAGTACGAAGTTCAAGTATAACCTGTTTTGTATCCATTATGCAGTACCTCCCTTACACCTTTATTATAGTCTCACGCATTATCTCAAACAAGCAACTCGCAGTTGCTGTCCTTATTACTCGGTTTTTTCGTTCACGGCTACCCAAATTTCACAATTATAGTTTGGGTCGGTTGTATCCGCAGACGGATAAACTTCAAACTCCACACCCTCGGCATATTCATACTGCGAGCTTTGCGGGAAGATTCTGCCGTTTCTTGACATCGTATGCTTTGGAGTGTTAGATTTCCTGTTCTTTGTTTTCTTTTTGCTGCATACCCTCATCGGCTTGTGCAATCATCTGTCTGTACTGTTCTTTTACGCTTTCCGGTGCAAGTATCTGTACCTTGCCATTAAAGCCAAACACCCACCCGAAAAAGGTCGGACTTGCAGACACTTCGGTCTTTATTCTGAACGATGTCATATCATAGGCAAGCGTTGTCACTTCCTCACCGAAGCGGTCAACCATCGTTTTCATCAGACTGTTATCACACCGTAAATCCACAAGGACTTTCTCACCTGAGAACATAAAGAAAACTTCTTTTGTGTAATTCTCAATATCAAAATCATCCGGCATAGGAATAATATCTTTATCCAATATCTCCGGCTTGGAAGCAATACGGTCTACCCTGAAATTGATAACCTTGCTTTTCTTCTCAGAATATCCGAGAACATAATAATAGTCCCCACACCAGAGAAGTTTATACGGACTCAACTTATAAATCTCGCCCTTATTCTTCAGAACCTTTTTCTTTAATCCGGTATAATCGTAATACTGGAAAGAAATCTGTTTACCTGCGTTGATGGCGTCATTTATAGCGTCGATAATGTAATATATCTGTTCATTATCCGGCTTAATTCGATTGACCACATAGTTATTACGCTTCAGCTTTGCCACCTGCCCCGGACTGGTCATCGTATGTATCTTCTTAATCAGCGTTTCGCTTTTCTTCTTTGTAATGAACTTCGATGACTCTACTGCATCTATCAGCAGTTTCAGTTCCGGCAATTCAAACTTACGACTGGCTACAAAGTATTTGCTCTGAGTAGAGTGGATAGTAACGATGTCCATTCCAAACTCCTGAAGTGCAGCAATGTCTTTTGTGACCGTCGTTCTATGTGCAGATATTCCGTATTCATCATTCAATATATTGATTAGCTGTGTTGTGGAAAGAGGATTTTCTTCATCGGTTCTTTCCAGTAAAATCTTTTGTAGGTATAAAATCCTTGGCTTTGTTTCCATCGTCGTATCCTTTCAAGAAATCATCTTTATAAATCAAATAGTTCCAGTCCACGGAACAGCTCACTCTCAATCTCGCTGATTTGGTCAATCGGGATAGCGGTTCTGTCCATGAAAACTACCGTCTGTTCATATTCATCAATTCGTTTTACGCACCCGGTAACGGTCAGGTATGCACCGCCTGATTTCTTTTCGTCCGGTTGGAAATAAGTTATTGTAACCTCTGTGCCGGGGTTATCGTCTATAATTTGAAGTTTGATGTTCAAATCATCCTTTGTGTATTCATCAATTTCTATCTTTCGGTCAGTAAGTCGTGCGGTTTCCTTAATTGCTTCATCGTGTCCGGTCAGAGCTGCAAAGGGAGAGAATTGCGCCGCACGGTCATAATTCGACATATGAGGACGGGTAGCCGACTGATGATGTGGCAGATTTATAATGTCGTTATATTGGTGTATATCTTTATTGTCATTCATCGTCTGACCCTCCTTTCTTTGCACGATTATGTTTGATTATTTGTGGTTTTGAACAGTAATGTATATATGTCCAATTCCAAATAAAACTGCTGCTACAACAAGAAGCCAATGCCTAAGTAAAACTCCACTAATCAGAAAAATCAGCGTAGGCAAAATAGCAAGGCATAATGCTATTTTTAGAGTTGGTCTTATAAAGTAAAATCTCCAAATAATGAGATAGGCTACGAGCAACACAGTATCACACATAAAATACAATATCATATCAGCTACGCTCTGAAATCCGAACTCCCAAACTAAAAGCGGAACACACATCAAAGCCATACTTGAATATCTACCAATTTGCTCAATAGCGTTTATTACAACACACTTACAGTTATTCTCTTTCCCTTGATTTTTAACTGCATAAATGATGTTCGGTATAAGCATTATAATTACAACTAATCCACCAAACCCGTTAATCCATCCAAATTTCATATACCCACTCTTTCATATTTAGATTTTACTTACTCTTTTCTTCGTCAGGTTATAACTTATCTCAATCAGGTTCTTTATCTCGTCAGACGGAACAGAGCCGTCCAAGAGAATACTTATCCAACTGTCTTTATTCATATGATAAGCCGGGAAGTATCCTTTCTGCTGCCTTAGTGAACCGATAAGTATCGGGTCACATTTAACATTCAGCAAATCAACAATTTTATCTCCGGTCAATCCCAACTTACTTTCTGCAACTTCCATAACCACACCGTACCATTTGTTATTATCCTTATGTCGTAGCACGGCATTCCAATCATTCCACGGATAGTCTGGCTCTGTACCGTAAGTAGCTTTTACCCATTCAAAAATTTCTTGCCTGTTCATAATCGTCCTTTTCTATGACTTATTACTTCTATTTTTATATTTTTCCTTTTGTCTTTCCCAACTCTCAATAGAGGGACGTTTCCCTTCAGGAACCTGTTCTAAACATTGATTCTTTTCTTGATATTCATCTATCCAATGGTTTTCACGACTTGCAAGACGCTGTGCGTCCTTATAATAATTATCAAACTTGTATTCCACAGATTCAATAAGTCGAATTTCAATTCTAAGGTCATCATCGTCCATTGCATTATTTAATGACGAAATATTTGTTCTATTTTCAATGCTTTTTAAGTGTTGTTTTGCACGTTCAAATAACTGTTCACTTTTTCCTATATATGCACATTGTTCATCTAAATCATCACAGCGAATAAGAAATATGCCATAAACTCCTCTGTTATTTTCTTTTAACTGCCTATCTATCTTTATCTTTTCTCTCATAATATCATCATCTTCTTTTTTAAATTTATGCCTTGTGTCCGCCAATCTGACTGTTACGGTCTTTGGCGGTCGCACCTTCTTCAAGGTTCATACCTTTCAGTATGGCGTTCTTTCCAAACTTCTTTTTAATGCTGAGCATTGCTTTCTGCATATTCTTCTCACGCTCTAAGGCTGCGTCCTCCTCAGCCTGTTTCTGCTGTTGCTCCTCATAATCCACAAAGAGATTAAGCTGCTCAAAGCTGTCTTTCTTTGTTACTGAGCTTTCATCAACAATATGATTTGCCGAGATGGTAATTCGTCTGACAAGCAGGTTCTTATCTACAATCTGGTCGTAAAGCTCAGTGACAGCGTTCATAATGAGCATAGTAGAGGATGTCTGCCTGTCGAGATTAGCAGTCCCGTGAGCGTGTTTCGGTATCTTTCTTCCGTAATGGTCGGTAGTAATCTCGCCCTTATATCGACTACTCCTGCCGGGGTCTGTCAAGTTCTCAATATCATAACCAATCGTGAGAACAATTTGGTCGGTCACAAGACCTTTATCAACCAAATCAAGTACAAGCAGGTCAGTCATTTCTCGTACCACTAACTTTGCTTTTTCAAAGGTATATGGGCAATGCAAGACCTGTCCTGAACCCAAGCTGTTAGTAGACGGCTTGTACGCTTTAATATCTTCTATTGTGCAAGGCTCCCATCCCCAAGCGTGGTCGATAAGAAGCTCTGCATTGATTCCAAACATCTTATAGAGCAGTGCTTCATTGTAAAATTCATTCGGCTTTCCGATGGAACACCTTGCAACATCGCCCATTGTATAAAGACCGCTTGCTTCGAGCTTCTTTGCATATCCTTTTCCAACTCGCCAAAAATCAGTCAACGGTCGGTGTGTCCAAAGCAATTTTCTATATGACATCTCATTCAGTTCGGCAATACGCACACCATCCCGGTCAGGATCGGTGTGCTTTGCTACGATGTCCATTGCTATCTTACACAGATAAAGGTTTGTTCCTATACCCGCCGTAGCAGTTATTCCGGTAGTATCCAACACATCCTGGATAATCTTTCTTGTCAGCTCTCTTGCCGTCATCTGATAAGTATTCAGATAAGCGGTAACATCCATAAACACCTCGTCTATGGAATAAACGTGAATGTCCTCCGGAGCAACATATTTGAGATAGACATTGTAAATCCTCGTGCTGTATTCCATATAGTAAGCCATTCGGGGAGGAGCAACGATATAATCAAGCTCCAATGCCGGATTTGCTTTCAGCTCAAGGTCATTATAGGAAGCTCCATCAAACTTGTAATGCGGAGCTTTCTGTCTGCGTCGTGCATTTGCTTCTTTAACTTTTTGCACGACCTCAAACAATCTCGGTCTGCCGGGAACACCGTAAGTTTTGAGCGAGGGAGAAACAGCAAGACAAATTGTTTTCTCAGTTCGGCTCTTATCCGCAACGACAAGATTGGTCGTCAACGGGTCAAGTCCACGCTCCCTGCACTCGACAGAAGCGTAAAAGGACTTTAAATCTATTGCAACGTAAGTACGGTTCTTAGCCATTTTACGCTCCTTTCTTTTTCCCTTTTTACCTTTTGGGTCTGTACGACTTGTAAATATATTTCTGTTCCCATATCTCATCGTGATATGAGCCATACTCTGTAATCTTGCAATCGTTGAATAAATCATCTGCCAACTCAAGAATTACATTCTTTAATTCAAGGTTCTTCAAATATTTTTCAGGGATACCTGAAAGACCTAAATATGCTCCTAATATATTACCTGTTACAGCTCCAGTTGAATCACTATCTCCGCTATGATTTACCGAAGCAATGAGTGCTTTATCAAAATCATTAGAATACTTCAACGCACAATAAATAGCTATCGCAAGTGTTTCCTCTGCAACCCATCCTTGACCAAGTTCTCTTATAGCTTCTAAATCATCTACATCTTCATTTGCAAGGTCAATCGCCTTATCAATCAATGCAATCTGTTCAGACAGATGTTTTACGTTTACAAACTCTCTACGAATTGCTTTTTTCATATCTAAAACAGCGTCGAGCATTTTCACATCTTCATTATGAGATAAAATGTGTAGGATATGAACTAAAGCTGCCGCCGGAATATATCCAAGCTCGTGTCCGTGAGTAAGTGCTGCCGTTTCTGCTCCTATCTTGTCTATTTCAGAGACAGAATATCTTTTGCCCTCAAAATATAAACCGATTGGTGCAACACGCATAATACCTCCGCAACCTTTACTACGGTTTATCGGTTCTTCAAGTGTTCCATTTGCACCATTTTCGATAGCTGATATACAGGTATTACCGGGCGCTCTCCGAGCAAATAATTCAGGAACATTGATAAGCCAAGTATAAGAATATTCCTCATTTAGCGGAAATTGTTCATACTGAGTACGAAGCCATTCCTTATAGCACAGCGAAATATAGCTTGGATAGCTCCCCATAATTCCACGGGTCATACCTCTTGTTGTTCCAAGAAGCAATGCATTAGCAGTAAATAAAGTCATTTGTGTATCATCAGATATTTCCGCCACACCATTTACAAGTGAGTATTCGGTAATACCATTCTCACCATACTTGCTGAAGATAGCAGCGTCATCAAGAAATTCAACTGCATAGCCTAATGCGTCGCCTGCTGCTCCACCGATAAGACAACCTCTGTATTTATCAATGTTTTTCATATGTCATCATCCCTTCTGTTTAACTTGTGCAGATGAATTTAGTTAATTTCATATCCAAATTGCAGTAAACGGTCTCGACACATTTTTTTCTCATCTTCAGTAAATAATTCAGCATATTCAGGCTTTAACACATAAGCCTCTACCGATAAATCTAGACGCCCGTGTTCCCAAAGTGTTGTAAATCCATCCGTCCCGCCGGGTTTTCCTATCAACTGTTTTGCTGTTGCCAAGCCGCCCTTAGCTCCAATCATTTGTAGAAAACGGTTAGCATTATATCCGCATTCTTTTTTTGCAGTCGTATATATACTAATCATATCTTGTTCAAAACGCTTTTCTAATGTCGTCATAACAGCCACCCTTCCCAATTATTCTAAATAGTTCCTTGCTACCTGCTATTCGTATTTATCTCGTTAATGCACCCTCCAACACAGGCAGGTCATCAAACTTTATAGCATTGATTTTGCAGAAGTGGTCAAGAAATTCCTTTGCCAGTTCTTCGTCTTTTGTTCCTGCTTTTACTTTCCAAATATCATATAGAACGCTCGCCGCCTGAATATCTGTAATATATCTATGTAAACCCTGACCCCAAGCTACTTTTTCAGGAGAGTTCTCATTATGATAGTAGTTCCAAAATAAGATTTTCTTTGCTTCTTTTTGCGTAAGACTTATCTTATATTTTGATGAGGTAGTAACATAACCTTCATCACGATTATCGCCTTCATAGGCTTCATCCACAAGGAACACACCGAAAACAAACCTATCCTTTTCCGGAGCATACGGCTCTCTCGATGTTAAAATCGCCAAGCTGTTAATCTGAACTTTGCTCAACTTCATCGGTTTCTGCTTATTTTCTCCGGTAAGTACAAATCCAGCAAAAGCTGCCCAGTTCCTGAGCATTTGACTTTCATAACATACAAAGCCACCGTCATCATTTTGCTCATCCAAGGTTTCACGGTCAATGATACCATCATAATATTGGCTGCAAGGAGCTTCCTCATTACAGCACCAACTATGCTGAGCCACCTCGATGTTGTATCCTATCAGCTCATCACTGCAAGCACATAAATATCCGATACCATTTTGGTCTTTTCCGCCATCGCAGTAATTGCATTTGAAAGCGATGTTTTCTTTCGGATAGTTTTTCTTTTTTCCATTGCGAGTATTCACAACCGGAACTGTACGAGAGATTTCTTCAATTCTCTGCTGCCGTTCCTGTTGTTTCTGGATTTCCTGCTGCTTTTTCAGAGCAAGTTCTTCTTCGATTTGACTTTGCATATTTGTATCTTCGCATTTTAAAAACTTCTCAAATGCATCCGGATAAACGAACTGTTTTTCTCCAACCCCAAAAATGATTTTAATGTAGTTGTCTTTTTGCTCTGTAACCATTCCTATTCCCCAAGAGATATGTTTAACGGAACAATTCATAAGATTCATATTCTTCGCCCTCCTTCCTTAGTGCTTTTTATAATACGGACTCAGGTTTATAAAGTAATTCTTCATCTCATCCAAGTCATCACAATTCTTAAAAATGTACTCTAACAATTCTTCCTGACGAGCCTGCCCTAAAGTAAGACGGTAAAGCGAAAGGATTTTGATAAGTCTTTCGTATGCCAGTTCATCTCTGCTGAATGGGTACATCGGAACTATTCGCTCAATCCTTACCATATCTTCTTTTTCGGTAAGTCCCCAAAAAGGAATCAGGTCTGAACCCTCGCCACCATTTTCGACTTTTGCCGCTTCATCAAACATTTCTTTCCAAATGTTCTTTTTGAACGATACTGTGCCATATCTCTTGGCTATGTTCTGTCGGATAGCCAAACACTCGAAGCGGTTTATTCTGCCCTCACGCTGCTCCAAATCAATCGGGTTAGACGGCAAGTTCCAATGAACAATTCGTCGGCAGTAGTTGTGGAAATCCAACCCTTCTTGACCGATAGATGTGGACGCCAGCACAAACGGTCTGAATGGAGAGTTAAAAGCATTTCTGATAACTTTCTTTCGGTCTGCGTCTTTCTCTTTTCCATCGCCTTTTGTAAAGGCAACCGCAAAGTGAGAGCGAAGTGCCGTGGCTTTTTCCTTTCCACCATTGGCTCTTGCTTTAAAACTGTTAAAAGTATCTACTGTATAAATCGTAGTTCTTACATCCATCGAAGTTGCAATAGAATGATGAAGATTGCCGACTAAGTTGTTGTCTGCGTCAAATCCATTTGTAATCAAATGAGCATACTCATCAAACATCGCTTGCAGATTTCCTTGCTTGCAGTAGGTAAGAAGGTTCTGCCAATGAGCGTCATCAGATTTCTTTCCACACGCCAATTCAACTGTAGCAGTAGATTCCGCAGTATTCATTCGATTGATGAATATTTTAGCTATCTGACTTGGTAGAAAACTCGGAAAAGATTCGCCCTTTTTACAGTAGGTCTGATAGGTTCGGTTAATAACAATCGCCGGAGAAGCGATAGCCATATCCGTCAGCACATCCAAAAGGTCGTCCGGCTTTTTACCAAGATTGCACTTTCTTCCGTAATCCGTTTCATAGTAAAGCTCTTTAAGTGCCTGTAAATGGGTAAGAAAACCTTTCTGTCGCTTGGTCTTTTCATCTTCATCGTCGTAAGAAGTCAATTCACTGTCGCTGTTCAGCCAAGTGGTAACATATCCTGCTCCGTCAAGTAATAATGGAGCGATATAATACCATCGTTTATCCTGCACACCTGATGTCGTCGTTTCGTATTTTACAAGTTTATCAGCAATCTTACCCTTAATTTCTTTTTCAATTTCCCTGAGCGTAAGTCCTCTATTGATACAATCAATCGGGTCGTAACATCTTGAAAGGAACTGCGACGGGTACATCAAACAAAATAAGGTCATTGCATTAGGTGTTCCATTGCTCACAGAAAAATTCAAGCGAGCAGAGGGGTAACGCTTTTCTCCGGTATAGAAATAATGTGCTTCTTTATCCTCGTTTGCCTTTGCCAGTTTTCCAACCGTCTTTCTTTCAGCTTCGTAAGATAATAGACCTGCAATCATTCGGGGAACCATTTCCCACGATGAGAATACAAGTGTTTTTGAAAAATCGGACACATTCTTAAACACGCCCTGTGGCTGATAATACGGACGTGCCGGAGGAACCCATAACAAAAGCTCTGCATTATCTTTAAATGTATGTGCCATTACTCTGTCGAGTCGGGCGTTGTTATTCGGCACTTTGTCATATCGGTCAAGCGTTCTTCTCTTGAGCCAAAATGTATCCTTATTAACTTTGCCTACTTCATCAGGATGGTCAGCAAAGTATTTTTCAATATACCGCTTCAACTGATAGTCACGCATAAATGACATCAGATACGGAGTGGATTTCACATAATCAACCGGAACATTGAAAGAAGCACCTATATCTTCAAGCAGCTTTTGTGCCTGAACATAGGACTTAATATCCTGCTCCATAACACTAAGGGGAGCTGCAACATCTTTGTCATCAATGATGTCCGCATTTTCTGACGCTGAAATACGCTCGGTTCTGCAAATGTGTTGATACATTGCGTCCTCCGCAGCATTTTTCGCTGACAGAACGGTTGTATCTCCATCGGACAGTTCTTTCAGCTTGACGGAATAATCACTCCATACCGTCTTAAACTCAGCTTTCTCGCTTTCTGATATATTAAGGAAATTCATTACATCAAAGAACTCAGAGTAATGCTCATCAACCTGTGTTTCGTCTATTTCCTCAAGAGTTGAATACATCTTATATGGTGTTGCTGAAAGCAGAAGCATTCTAACCTTACTGGAATTGAAGAACTTATTTGCAAGCATTCCGGTTTCTGTGTCCGAGTCCGAGTTTATCAGATATTTGAACCTCTGAAATTCGTCCATTATTACAAGGTCAGGTTCAAGTTTATCTAAGCTGATTTTTGCAAAAATCACTCTCAGCTTACCAATGACAGCATTGTTATTCTGCTGTTTATACCTATTGCTCCTAATCTGCTTGCACATAGAGATTATCATATCAAGAACGGTATTATCTTCATCTGCCCGCATATTTAATTCTACTGATAACTTATCCAGCATATACGCAAGATACTTTCCGCCGGATGTTTTATCACATTCTTTTACTTGCGTTTCATACCAATCTCTTGCCCAACCATCCCACTGACCAACTGCTTTATCCGCCATAGCAACTTCCAATGCCTTTCGATACATTGACAGTTCCGGCATTCTTCTTAAAATTGCGTACATCAACGCTCTTTCCGAAACTATTCCCGCACCGGAAGTCATTCGGAAAGATGTATCAGGCGTAAGAGGAATAAGCTGTATGTAGCGGTTGAGCAGCTCTGTGTCATTCTCCTGCCTAAATATGTTTAAATGCTGCATAGACAAACGGGATGAACTTGTGCTTTCCGTTTTCAGCTCACTTGTAATTCGGAGTTTATTTAAGTTCTGTTCTGCTATCGAAGCATTGGAACATACATAAACCACTTTTACGAGCTTATCTCCGGACTCTTTCTGTAATTTTGCAAGTTTTGCTATCGTACCTCGGGCGATCAGGGTCTTTCCAAGACCCACTTCGTCCGATACTAAAACACGCATTTGCCCTGCACGATATAATTCATCAATACGATTAACGGTGGCTCTTTGAAAATCTTTCAGTCCAGCCATAATTCGTTTTTCAATTTCATCTAACTGACCTGCAACATTTACATCAGCCATCCAGTTTCACCGCCTTTTTGAATGTATTATAGAGTCCTTCAAAATTCTCCGGAATAACTCCATCCGAAGATATTGCCTTTACTAAATAATCTATTTCCTTAAACCTTTCCGGAGCTGTCGCTGCTGTCTGAAGCATTTTCTCATACAGAGCCGGCAGACGAGCAGCCAAATTTGAATGATTCACTATGGAACTCTCTGCGGATGAAGCAGCTTCCAAAGCTCCCAAGGCATAGCTGTCGCCAAGGAGAAACGCAATATATCTGTAAAAGCATTCTTTGTCCTTAACAACACTTGATACGACTGCTTTTTCTCTATCTTCCGGCAATCCGCCTGTCGGAATGATAATAATTCGCTCAACAGTCCTTTTACCATCGCTTACAGAAATCTTATAAAACTCTGAGAGCTGCGTTAATGCCAAGGACTTAAATAGTATATTCTCCGATATGGCTTCCGTTTTATTAGAAAGCAGAGGAGAAATACTGACTTTGTATTCTGTTTCAATCACTTCAGAAAAGCAGACAGACAAATCAAAGTATTCGCCGTTTGAGATTACTCTTGCCGTCGGCTTTAATCGGTTTATCTCTTTTATGTAGCCATCGAGCAAATTCTGCTTTTCTTCTTCCTCATCCACGACTATCTCGCTTGTGAGAAAAACCTCTTGAAAAGGATTTGAGGGGTTATCCTCTGAACCATTAAATAATTCTTCAGAGAGTTTTGTCATATTAAGATAACGGTTCTTGCTTTTCAGTAACATCATAAATTCGATATTACCGTACATAGCATTATGCGAAGCATTGAGAGAACCTAAATACAAATAAGAATCTGAATTTTTACGCACCATATAAACTTTAGCGTGTATATCCTGCTTCTGTACCTGCGGCTCATCTTCCGAAATAGCAGACTCTCCATCTACAACTGCGTCCTTCATAGTAAAAATTCTAAAGTTTCTACAATCCTCAGCATTTAATTTGCCAAGCGACATTGCTCTTGTAAACAGCATATATTCTGTGTGATTGATATATTTATTTCTTTCCTTGAACTCACGGATAACAGAGTTGCTGAGGAACGGCGACATAACCAAAACCTCGTGACAGGAATCATTAAACAGCGGATTAAATGGCTCATCCTCTGTTGAGTGGAATCCGCCGTTACTGTTTTTTACTCCAACGGGAAGAAATTCAAAATCATCAAATTCTCTTGAGTTCAATTCAAAATGAACAAATGGCAATTCACGCTGAATTGCTCTTATCTTTTTCTGTTTTGCTTTTGCATTTTCATCGGCAGGTAACTGACCGACAAGATATGACAAGAAATCCCCGACCGGAGATGTTTTTAAGGTCTTTCTGCCGTTTACTTTACCGTCCATACAGAAAGTTATATCCCAGCTTCTGTCGAAAGTCAGATTTCTGCTCAGCACAACCACTCTATACAAAGGATTGTTCTGCTCATCAATATATCTAAGCAACCAAAACTTCGGATGAAATGAAGGAAACTTTGCAATTCCTCTACGCTTCGCTGTATTCACCTGAAATACCATTTTTTCAAGTAAGATATATAACGGAGTAACACTATTCGGAGTATGTATCTGTCCGCCTTCACAAAATAAGGCGACTTTATCTCCGGTCGTTCTTAATGCTTCCAAAAGACAAATCGGATTTTTCATTAAATCGCTGTCCGTTTCCTCCGATAATCCGAGGGCAATGCAAGCACCGACAAGAGCGTCCAAATCAAGTGAGTATGTTGTTCCTATCGCAAAATCAAGTCTATATTTATCCGGCGGTGCAAGAACCTGACCGTAATCTAATCTATCATTATTCGGATTTAACATCAGTCTTGCCCTCACTTTCAAAAACATCTCGGACTATCGTCCTTGCATTGTAGAAGCGATAATCAAGCTCTCCGCCACCAATCCACTCATTAACATCAAACTCTCCCGGATGTGTAGTCTTGGCTCTATTTGTACCTTTAAGCTGTACCTCTCGATTTGTAATACACTTTTTAAGTCCTTCAATATCTCCGGCACTCATCAATTCCTGCGACTGCTTCAAGAACTTTTTGAGAAGCGGATTCGTAAACACTTCGAGCTTATTGAGAATAAAATCAACATCTATATTGGCACTTTTCTTAAAATCAGGCTTTAATCTTTCCAATTCATCATTGGCTGCTTCATTCTGTCCATCCGAAATGATGATGTTATAAACGGTACGAATTACATAAATGAAGTCCGAAAAGGCAAGGGCAAGCCAATAATCCTGCTGCACAGCTTCAGGGAATTTATCTATAATAGTCCCTAAATCTCTGAATGATTCACAATCAAGAAATTCAGTTATACCCATTTCAAGAACACAAGCAAGCAAACTGCCCTTGCAATTTTCTATAATCTGTTCTTGCAAGAACTCCGCTTCAGCTTTTGTGAGGTTGATAGACAGATTCTCCATCCACTTATCGGAATACAAGGGCATTTTCCAAAACTGCATTTTGAATAAGTCGCCAGCGTTTTTATCATCGCACTCATTTTCTTCTGCACTATCATTCCTATTGCCGAGCTTTTTAAGGGTGGTCTTTTTGTCTTTCATCGCACAGGAAATTCGTATATACTCGGAGAGTGATAACCCACCTCCGGTAAATATCCCGTATCGTTTCATACCTGCCCAATAAATATCCGCAGGAGTTCTCTTAACCCATCCACCCGACTGTAAGGAACGCTTTCCGATAATACCGTTTTCACTGCTGTTCTGTTCAAGAAATATTTGTCCGCAAGATTTTTCGATAGCGTCCAGTGCTTTGAAAACTCGATTTGGATTTGTTTCTGAGCTTCGTTCTAACTGCTTCAAAGCATACGGAACAATAAAGAAGTATTTGGCTCTCGTTTGGATTGTCGTTGTACCCGGAAAGAAAAGGTTGGAAAACCCATCTCTAACAGGTGCAATACCAAGCTCGTCCAAAGTACCGCTTTCTGAAAGCAAATCTAAAACGCTAAGTATTTTGCTTCGTTCTGTTTTTGAAAAGTCAATCCAACCTAATTCCATAGCATTATCTCCTAAATCGTATTTGTTCCCTCAATTGCTCCATATTTATTCTATATAGCCAACCTTTGATACACCAATCACGCCTCTGCGAAGGAATGTAATGCCGAGTGTATCCGGTTCAAAAGTTTCTGCGTTAAATGTATCAAACTCAAATGTATCCGGTTCAAAACTCTCAGCTTCAAAGGTTTCATAATCGAATGTTTCAATTCCTATTTGCTCTAAAACCTCTTTTGGCAAAGTGTAGTCTTGCTCGACAAGACCGAACATTGTAAATCCGGAGTCAACACAGAACGCTATAACAGCTTTTTGCCCGATACTGTAAGTGAATGAACCGATAATTGAACCAACGAAGCTACCAATTAAATAACCTAAAATCGGAACCTCGATAAATGCTTGCGAAATACCTCCTCCCACAAGCGAAAAAGCAGACACATACATATCTCTGACAAGCTCTCCGGTAAGCTGCTGTCTTGTCTTTTTTCCAACAGCAACAGAGTATGCGTTCTTCACAACATTCATAGTCAAAACCGTAACTGTACCTATGATGGTTGGGTCAACAGATTTAAGGGTTTCTCCTAATAATCCTGCTTTACAGCAAGTTGTGAGAGCAGAGGATACCGTTCCTCTTATAAAGCCTTCTGCACCACCTGATACTGCTGCAAATCCTATTTTCTTAAATCGCTCGCCATCTATTTCTCCATTTTTAATCAGATATGAAATGGCTTTGTAAATTTCCGGTGCAACTTTTAGCATTAAGGAAATAGTGGCTGCTGTCATTCCTGCCTTAAATGCTTGTTGCATAATATTATCAAACTTAATAAGTTCTTCAGTAGTGAGTCCTAAATCATCTGCATTTATTTTTCCTTGCTTTGCAAGAGTAGCCAGTTCCTCAGCTTCTTTTTTTGATAACGGAATGGACTCTACACCTTCATTATCTTTTAATCTATCTGTAAGCAAATCAAGTGTTTCCTGATAGCGATATACTTGTTCAGGTCGTCGTGCTGACTCTGTTTGTATCATACGACTTAACCATTTTGTCGCTTCTTCTAATTGTTCACGAGGAATTACTCTGATTTGTCCGGAATAAATAGGGTCGTTCAAAATAGAGTCTGCGTTATCAAAACCTCTATCTTGTAAAAACTTTTCCAATCCGTCTTTTCCGCCGGAGCTTTGATATTCTTTGAAGCGTTGAAAAATACTTACTGCCTGAGCCTTGGCACTTGCTTGACCGTCAGAGTAAAATTTCAGTCCATACCTATCTCCGAAGTTAGTGGAAATATCTGTTGAAGCAAAGTCGTGGCTTCTGTCAACGAAAGCCCTATGGTCTGAACCATCAAGAGCTGCCTTAATATTGAATGTTCCGGAATGCCAAAATTCAGCAACATCGCCCTTGAGCATTTTGGAAGAAGTCTTAAATCCCTCAAGGGAATTAAGGTCATTTATGAGCTTTTTTATTTCTTCATCAACTGTTCCAACATAAGAGCCTGACATTTCTGCTCCCACGATGGCAGATGAATTATCAACAAAGAATTTATAGCCTTCTTCAAATCCAACCATCTTGCTTCAACCTCCAATCTTTACAATCCTAAAAATTCTCCGAGTGAGTCGAGATAAAACTTCATAACAGCACAACTATACTGTTGCTCCTCAATCTTTTTATTCAATGTGAGCTTTTTAACAATATCTACTCCGGCTAACGGAGCAACAGCTAAAGCTCCTCCGACAACAGCCAAAGCAGCAACACCTGCTGCCTTTGCACCTGCTTCGATATTCTGTTGCTTTTTGGATTTTTCTTTCTTTTCTTTAATCAGCTTTTCCAAGTCGTCCTGATAAGATAAGGCAAATGTAATAAAGTCATTGTACTCTTTTGCTGATACCACCTTATTAACGCACAGCACAGCTTGTTTCCCAAGCCAACCGTATGCCATTCCATACTGAGAAAAGGCAACCTTCATATGGCTGCTTTTCTCCTTAATCAGCTTGTTATGACCGATAAAGAGAATATACTGATTGGAAGATAACTGTGCAGAATTAGCTTTGTAATCTTTTTCAAGCCACACCTGAGCAGCAACCTCGCCATCTTTAACACCTACCGTTGAGTCCTCTGTATCATCTTCCAAGCTGATAAGCTGAGCAAGATAGTCCCCGTAGACTCTATATTTTTCTTCACATACGATAATCAATTTTTTCATTTACCTTCTCCTTGTCAGTTCGCATATTTCTTGAAGTTCTCTGCCTGTTCAAGAACTTCCTTGTAAACATCATCAATGGTTACTGGCGGATAGCCGAACTCATCAAGCAGCAATATTAAATCCACTTGCAGATTTGCCTTAATATCATCACGGGCAGACCAATCGGTATAGCGTGACTTATCGTCAACAATCAGCTTTATCCTCTTGGATAATTCAATCATTTTATCGTCCGGATATTCAAACTCAAATTTCTTGGAAACTGCTTTCAAAATATCATAGAAAGCCTTTTCTTCATAATCTATACCCATATTCTTGAAGGAGTTCTTTTCTGTTTTCAGTTCAGACAACAACTGTGCAAGCTGCTCCGCAACATCATCAAGGACTTCGTTGGCATACGCTTCATCACGACGTCGGTTATTATACTCATCAACAACTTTCTTGAGTCTGTCTGCAAATTCCACACCCATAATCTTATTGACTTTCTTAAACTCGTCAATCGCCTGAGAAAGAAGTCTTTGAAGTATCTTGATTTTCGTATTCGGCAACTGAATAGCATTTATTTTATCCATATACTCATCGCTGAAAATATCAATCGATATATGTTTTCCGGTTTCAAATAATTCCTCAATGCCATCAGACTGAATTGCACCCTCAAGCATTTTGCGGACACGAGCGTTCATCTGCTCGATATCCGGTGCATCGCCTTTTGTCAACTTGAAAAGGATAGAACGGACAGCACAATAAAAATGAATATAATCCTTATCTTCATCAGAGAATTTCTCACTTGAACTACAGAGGTTAAATGCCTGTTTCATTCTCTTGACTGCTGCCATAAATCTTCTTTCCAGTTCTTCAGACAACTGCACATACTCAACTGCACGATTCAGGCAGGCAAGCTGTTCAGTAGGAGAACCGTTGAAGAAATCACTACTGTTAAAATTATGGAACATCTGACCAAGGACTTCTAACTGGTCTTTTACAATCGTGATAGACTGCTCCACACCTTCAAATTCTTCGCTCTCAAAATTCGTATATTTCTTGAGGGCGGTATTCATATTTTTCTTAATACCTATATAATCAACAATCAAACCTTTATCTTTGCCCTCGCATACACGATTTACACGGGAAATCGTCTGAATAAGGGTATGCTGCTGAATAGGCTTATCAATGTAAATCGTATCAAGCTCCGGCACATCAAAACCAGTCAGCCACATATCTACAACAATGGCAATCTTAAAGTTCGACTTCGGATTTTTGAACTGACGGTCAAATTCTTTCCTATCCTCTTTTGTGCCAAGCATATCAAATAGCTCTTTTTCATCATCTTTATTACGAGTCATAACCAACTTGATTTTTTCCATTGGCTTCAACTCTTTTTTATCTTTCTCACTCAGAACAACACCGTCATCACAAATCTTCTTTTCTGTCCATTCCGGTCTGAGTTCCTTTACTATCTTATAGAAATCGTATGCTATATTTCGATTGGAACATACAAACATTGCTTTGCCTGCTACGGTTGCACCTTCTGCCACACGGGTTTCATAATGCTTGATAAAATCCTCCGCAACAGCACGAAGTCTATCAGGGTCGCCAATAATAACCTCCATTTTGGCAACTGCTTTCTGACTTTCTTCTACTTGATGTTCATTTGCCCCCTCAAGTTCACACTGAGCATAATATTCTTCAATCTGTCTTACCTTGTCCTGATTGAGCATAACTTTAGCTGCACGACCATCGTAAACAAGATTAACTGTAATACCGTCCTTAACAGCTTCCGTCATTGTATATGCGTCTACAACACCGCCAAAGACTTCGATTGTTCCATCAACCGGAGTTCCGGTAAATCCTACATAAGTTGCATTTGGTAAAGAGTCGTGCAGATACTTGGCAAAGCCATAGGTTTTCTGAACACCGGACTCTGTAATCTTAACCTTTTGGTCGAGATTGATTTGGCTTCTGTGTGCTTCATCAGAAATACAAATAACGTTCGTTCTGTCTGTAAGAAGCTGTAAATCCTCTGTAAATTTCTGAATGGTAGTCAGATAAACACCGCCACTCTCTCGTCCCTGAAGCTCCTCACGAAGTTTCTCACGAGACTCAATGCTTACAACAGTTTCATCTCCGATATATTTCTTTGAACCGACAAACTGCTTGGAAAGCTGGTCGTCAAGGTCTGTTCTGTCTGTAATAATGAGAATAGTCGGGGAAGAAAAGTATTTGCTTTTCATCAGCATACGGGTAAGGAAAAGCATTGTATAACTCTTGCCGCACCCTGTCGCTCCGAAGTATGTACCACCTTTACCATCTCCTTCAGGGCGAAGATGAGCCTTGATATTCTCATACAACTTATTTGCCGCAAAGAACTGTGGATAACGGCACACTATCTTCAAATCCTTATCTGAGTTATCCGGAAAATAAATAAAATCTTTGATAACTTCAAGCAAACGGTCTTTTCGGAAAAGTCCCTTTATCATTGTTACAAGAGAATTGATACCGTCCAGTTCTTTATCGTCCGAGTTTATCTTTCTCCACGCATAGAAGAAATCATACGGGCTGAAGAAAGAACCATATTTATTATTTGCTCCGTCACTGATAACAACAAACGCATTATATTTAAAAATCTCCGGAATATCTCTACGGTAACGAATTGTAAGCTGCTTATATGCGTCCATTATGGTCGTATTCTCTTGTACCGCACTCTTAAATTCAAGAACAACAACAGGAATACCATTTACGAACACAATGCCATCCGGAATACGCAACTGATTATTTACGCCTTCAATTTCAAACTGATTAACCACTTTGAAAATATTGTTTTCGGGAGTGTCGAAATCAATAAGTTCAATATAGAGGTCTTTCTGCGTTCTATCCTCACGATTAAGAATAAATCCATCGCAGAGCAACTTAAATACAGCTTTGTTTGCTTCATAAATCGTACCGGAAATATTACGCAGCATTAGAATGACACTATCCACCTCACTCGGTGTAATACCGTCTTTCGCATACCGATTATAGAGGTATTGCTTCAGGTCGTCCGTAAGCAGAACCTCTGTCCTTTCTCTGTGTATCTGGTCGCCACTGACATAGGTGTACCCCTCGTCTTTGAACAACTCCATTATTGACATTTCCAATGCGTGTTCATTAAAATTTGCCATTGCGTTCACTCCTTTTATACGCTCTGTGTTTTATAAAATATCAGCAAAATATCTGTTCTTCTCTTTAGTAAATACAACTTGTGACGGGAATAAATTTTCTCCCATATTCGCCATTCCAATAGCCGTATATGTCCAATCACTCAATTCTTCCGGCAAGCGATAGCAAATCGGATTGCCATCATTTGAAATTGTAATCAACGGAATACCCAATTTATCCATTCCAACAGATAAAACCATTTCCGTTTGACTGCCTTCAGCAATTTCAAGAACAGGTTGCTTCGTAATATCAAAATAAACTTTCGCTCCACGACGGTTTAGGAAATACTCCTCATCATTTTTATCAATAAAGTCTATCGGTAATTTGCTTCGCCTGCGGTTAAAATAATCAGATAACTGCTGACAAACATATCCATTAAAATATTCGCCCTGCATTTCAAGTTTCTCATTGATAATCTGTTCTTTGTTCTCAAAATGAGTCATATAGCCAAGTAATCCTATAAAGCATACCAAGTCATCGGAATAAATTCCTGCATACGACTTATACCAAACATTATCCCATTCGCAAATTATCTTATATAACCTTTTATATAAGTCCAATTGAGTTTCATTAAGCTGAAACCATTTTGCATTTAACAGTTTTTTCTCTACTCCCTCTGCAATGGAATGATAGTGCAATTCATCACACAAGGCTTTTAACAGCTTTGAAATGATACCCGCCATCATATCCGCCATACGCAAGCCGCAATTATCTTTTGAATTTCCCTCTGTTACATTAGACAGCCCTATTTCACACGCAGCCTGCATTGTTCTACTGGCTTCGTTCTTCTCTCCCTCTTTATCTAAAACTAAGGCATAATTCTTAATCTGTTCTTCCTGCAAGTACTTCGTAAAACCACTAAACGGCATACGATAATCCCATTGCAGTTCCGGAATAGCTGAAATATCGTCCAAAATATACAGTATATTTTCAAAAGCTTCATTCTCCTGCTCTTTCAGACTCATATTTGAACGGTTACATTCAATTCGTTCTCTAAAAAATCTTTTCAATTCCTCTACAAATTCTTCCGGATTATCATAAATACTTTTGATAACATTCTGCGGACGATATGCAACAAGAGCCTTTGTAATGGAATACTTAACCGCATCTGCATCTATAATAAAGTTGTTCTGATAACCTATAAAAAGCTGCAAAACTAAATATTCTATCTTACTTGCAACAGAAAAATACAACTTGGTACTTTCATCAAAAATAGATAAAAAGTCCATTATAAACTGTGTGTTGGCTTTATCGAGCGAAGCAAATCCACATTCAAACTTCCTTTGCTTCAAGGTTGTGCTTTTTAATTCTCCGTTTCTATCCTTACGGTCAGCATATTTATTTTCAAAGTCCTCATATTTCTTGAAAACTTCTCTTTCCTTTTCTTTCGCCCAACCAACTACAACCGTAACAAAATTATCATAATAATTTGGAGCAGTTACGGTATTATAGTTGATTTTTCTACTGTGTTCTGACTCATCATAATAAAATTTATATGTATCCATAACCACTCCATCTCCTTTCGGTTAAATGATAATTTAACTGCCCAATGTTGTACTGACTACTCCATAATGCTAAACGGATATACAACCGAAAGTACCGAGTTTCCCGAAAATTGGTGCATTAGCAGTATTGGAGGTTATTGTGATGTTAAGTCCGGCTATGCTTTTAAAAGTGATTGGTGGACTAACACTGGATACAAAGTAATTAAAATCGCTAACATCGTTGACAATAGCATTGATTTAGATAGTTGCGATTGTGTTTCAGAAGAAAATGCAAATAAAGCAAGCAATTTCTTTGTTCAAAGCGGAGATATTCTCATCGCAATGACTGGAGCAACAACAGGAAAAATTGGTATCGTTCCAACTTGCGACGAGCCGATTGTTGTTAATCAGCGTGTAGGTAAATTCTTCTTAGGAGATAACCCCATTGAAAAAGCACCATTTCTTTTCGCTACACTTTTGTATAGTAGAGTTGTTCGCCATCTACAACCTGATGGGACTGCTGGTTCAGCTCAAGATAATTTAAGTGCAGATAATATTAAAGATATAGCGATTGTTATGCCACCCAAAGATGTTGTTGATACATACAATCAGCAACATAATCCCCACATTCAAACTATTTTGGCAAATTGTGCAGAAATTCGCACATTGAAAAAACTTGCCAATGTGGTTTTACAAACCTTATCAAGCCGCTAAATTATCATTTATCTTCTGTTTTAAAGCTATTCTGTCGGTTATTGTCTTGTA
>OFMH01000207.1_pt1 | contig 43876 bp, 38 predicted proteins | sample 1541761 | NCBI WGS metagenome assembly OFMH01 (sample SAMN04209249, study PRJEB22552) | human gut metagenome | biome: gut; material: feces | host: Homo sapiens | place: USA: Oklahoma
TTGTCCGGCGTTTCATTCCCAAAGGAAGCGATTTAGCTAAGGTGTCGTCTAAAACCATTGCGATGATTGAACACTGGATCAACGAACTGCCTCGAAAAATCTTTGCGTACGAGGATGCTGAATCTAAATTTCAGATTGAATTATCTCGAGTGTCCTAATTGGTATTGCAATTAACCCGTAAAGTTTTTTGTTCTAACCGCTGTGTCTCCCCCATTTATAAATCGGGTGCTGTCCCAAAATTACAAAGAATCCCTTATCCCCTCCGACCGCCGAAAGCCTCCTGCCCGTTCTTTTATTCACAAAGATAGGCATAGAGCTTGTCTTCTACGGGCTTATCGAGGAGGAACCGGAAATTGACGATGGGAAGAAGATTGCCGTGATCGTCGGCAATGGTCTTCTCTTCCGGCTCGCCCAGGACCTTTAAATCGCCCATGTAGTAGAAGTTCGATCCTTCAGCATCGCTTTTTTTCACGAACAACAGCTTCCGCGTCCCATCGGACTGAATGGCGGGAATCTGAGACGATGTCAAGCGAACACGGGATCGAGTCATCCAACTGAACTCTTGCGGCGATACGAATTGGTCTTCATACTTCGTATTGGCCGAAATATCTTCACACTTCTCATACGTGACAAAGATGGGACAGGTATTCCCGACGATTTGGTAGCCGTTCAGCGTCCCTTCGCGGTTGGCGGCATAATTTAGGATGCGGGACACATCTTTTCGGGAATAGCGGCCATAACGGGCAAAGCCGCCGACGATTTCGGGATGGTCCTGCACATAGAGGCCTTCAAAGCGATACGTTCCGTAATCGAGAATGTCACCGACATAGGCTTGAAATTCAGGATTCTCTTTCAAGGATTCAAAATAAGGCGTCGTCCGATAACAATGGTTTTCAAAAGAAACAAGAGGCAGACTGCCGTATTTCTTCTGCGCCGTTTTGATAAAAAACTGCAGGCTTAACACACGAGCGGCATGGTCCATGGTCTCCGTCGACGGCAGCATGTCGTACCGATTTTCCATCTCTTCAGCAAGCTCCGCTGTCGACCACGACGATTGATCCATCAAATGGCGGAGGACCAAGATTTCTTCCATCCGCTTCCCATTGGCAAGTTCCAGGCTCATCATCTTCAGCACGGCCCGATGGGCGTCATTCAGCGTCGACGGCCGGGGATCCATGTACTGGGAAAATTCATAGAACGACTCTTTCTTGGCAATAAATAAGGACGGATCTTTGTCGCCGATGCGGACGAAATCCATCATCATCGGCACTCTGCCCAACCGATACGCCATGTCGCGGTAAGATGCCTTCAACTCCCTCAAATCGGCGAGAGCACTCTTGGCGTCGATGGCCGCATAAATCCGTTCTTTCGCAATATCGTCGAAATAAACAGACGTCGCTCCCGGCAAAAAATTGGCCTGCATCAATTGGCGGACAAAATCTTTATCGTAGGTCCGATCGCCAAAGAGGGCGATGGGCAGCAAAAAGTTATTTTCATAATTGCCGATGAAGTCGAGGACTTCCAAATACCGCTTATAGGGGTACTTTCGCAGCCCGCGGCCCAACTGCTGGACGAAGACGATGGCCGACGTCGTCGGACGGAGCATGATGACCTGGTTGACCTGCGGAATATCGACGCCTTCATTAAAGATATCACAGGTGAAGATATAGTCAAGATAGTCGTCATCCTCAGCAGCGTTCGCTTCTAAACGGGCGATGGCTGCCTGTCTTTCTCCTTCGCTCGACGCCCCAGTCAAGGCCGCCGCCCTTCTTCCGTGACGGCAAAAGGCTGCCGCCAACGACCGGGCTTCATCGACACTGCGGCAAAAGACAAGACCTTTGACGCGGTCCGTATCGCTGCCGTACAAATCGGCATAATAGAGGATATGGCGCACCCGTTCTTCACAGGTCAGGGCATTAAAATCACTGTGGTCATCGAGTATTTGTCCATTGACCGTAATTTCGCTGACGCCGTGATAGTGGAAGGGTACCAGCATATTTTCGGCCAAGGCGTCGTGGAGGCGGATTTCATAGGCAATATTGTGGTTGAACAAGGCATAGATATCGAAATCATCAGACCGCTCCGGCGTCGCCGTCATGCCTAAGAGAAACCGGGGCTTAAAATAGTCGAGTACCTTCTGATACGTCGCCGCGCCGCCGTGGTGCACTTCGTCCATGACGATGTAGTCAAAGGCATCGGGTGCAAAAGAATGAAGGATTTCATCGCGGGCTAAGGTTTGGATCGTCGCAAACAGATAGGGCTTGTCGCCCTCTTTGACATGGCCGGTCAACAGCCCCGTATCGGCCGGGTTGACGCCGACCTTGACGTAGCTGTCGCGGGCACTCTTGACGATGAGTTCCCGATGGACGACGAAGAGAAACCGCCGTGGCTGCAGTTTCATGACATCGAAAGCCGACAGATAGGTCTTGCCGGTCCCGGTCGCTGAAATCAAAAGGCCCCGGTCCTCTCCTGCCTCGCGCAGTTGTTGAATGCCCGAAAGGGCCGCCTTTTGCATGGCATTAGGCTGAATCTTATGGAAGGGCAGAAAGACCTTCTCCCGCTTCGGATTATGGCAGCTGTAGATAGCTTTATAGGCCCGAATCCAGTCGTCATCGACGACTTCTGCCGTATCCCACAGAGCTTGGAATTCCTCTTGGGTCTGACGAATGAGAGCCCCATTTTCAGCCGACGTAAAGAAGACGTTCCACTCCTGATTGCTCGTCAAGGCGTTGGCCGTCATATTGCTGCTGCCGATGACCATAGTATAATTTTCCGGCCCGGCCTGGGCGCGGTGAAAGAGGTAGCCCTTGGCATGAAAGGCCCTCTCTTCCGTCACCATGCGCAGTTCGACGTTAGGGAACTTCAGCAGTTCCTGCAAGGCGTCGGGCTCAGTAAAATTCAAATACTGCGAAGCCAGAATTTTTCCCTTGGCCCGGTCATTCTCGATGAGGGCGTCCTTCAGGCAGGCAATGCCGCTCTTGGTCAGGAAGGCGACGGAAAACAGAAACTGGTCGCAGACGTAGAGCTGGGACAAAATGGTATCCAGGACTTTTCGCTTTTTTTCTTTATTATTGGTCAGTATTTTCGGTACGTAGCGCTGGTCGGCTTCGATGGTATAGTCGATAAAGCCTTCGCGCAGGCACTGTTCAAGGGCCCCATATTCCACCATGACCGCCTCTACTTTCCGGCCAGTTTCTGCATAATCGGCACATCAGCCGGCGCCCAATCCAGGGTCGGCAGTTCCTGAGGGGCCAGCCATTTGGCATCGACATGTTCTTTCCGGATGAAATCGGGCTTGTCCAATACGCAGTAAAAGGCGTGGAGACTGATGGAAAAATCAGGATAGTCGTGGTGGACAGTCATGTACAGGTCTTCTTCCTTGACCGAGACATGAACATCCATTTCTTCCCGCAGTTCCCGTTCAATGGCTGCATGCTTGGCTTCACCGGCCTCAATCTTTCCGCCCGGGAATTCATACTTAAAACTGACGTAGTCGAACTTCCCCTGTCCCCGTTCCATACAGAGGATTTTTCCCTTATATTCCAAAATAGCTGCCACTACTTCCAAATGCTTCATCACACGGCCTTCTTTCCTCGTTTTTCCCTATTTTACCATGGTAAAGTTCTTTTGCCTACTGAAAGCCGCCCTTTCCGGGAAAAATCCCCGTTCAGAGCGAAAAATCAGGCAAAGGCCTTTTCAATGGCCTCGCGCAGGGTGGCGACGCCGACGAAGCGGCAGTCCGGGAATTTATCGGTTTCGACGTCTTCGAGGTTTCCCTTGGGCATGATAAAGGTACGGAACCCCATTTTCGCCGCCTCTTTGACGCGGCGCAGGGCTTGGGGAACGCGGCGGATGTCGCCGGTCAGACCGACTTCCCCCATGACGACGGTCCGGCTGTCCATGGAGATGTCGCGCAGGCTGGAATAGACGGCCAGGAGGACCGGGAGGTCGGCTGCCGTCTCGGTCAGGCGCAGGCCGCCGACGACGTTGATATAGACGTCCTGGCTGCCAAGGGCGGCGCCGAGGCGCTTTTCAAGGACGGCCAAGAGGATGATGAGGCGGTTGTAGTCCATGCCCGATGCCGTTCGACGGGGAACGGCAAAGACGGAATGAGCCGTCAGGGCTTGGATTTCCCCCAGCATAGGCCGCATGCCGTCGAGGACGGCGGCGACGGCAGAACCGGCTTGGTCCGCCGCCCGTTCCGCCAAGAGGAGCTGAGACGGATTTTCCAGTTCTGACAAGCCTCCGCCGGTCATGGTGAACAGGCCCGACTCGTTGGTAGAGCCGAAGCGGTTCTTAATGCCCCGGAGGATGCGGAACTGGTAGTTGCGTTCCCCTTCAAAATAGAGGACGACGTCTACCATGTGTTCCATCATGCGCGGCCCGGCAATGGCCCCGTCTTTAGTGACGTGGCCGATGACGATGACCGGAATGGCTTCACTTTTGGCAAAGGTCATGAGGCGGCTCGTCCCTTCTCGGATTTGGGACAAGCTCCCCGGCGTCCCTTCGACGGCCTGGCTGTACATGGTCTGAATGGAGTCGACGATGACCAAGGCCGGCCGCCGCTTGTGGGCTTCGCTCAAAATGTTGTCCAAGGACGTATCGGCCTGAATGACCAGGTTCGGCGCGGCAATGCCTAAGCGCTGAGCCCGCAGTTTGATCTGACCGGCCGATTCTTCACCGGACCCGTAGAGGACGGTGCCGTTCTTGGCGCAGACGGCCGCTGCCAGCTGCAGGACCAGCGTCGACTTGCCGATGCCCGGATCACCGCTCAAGAGGATGAGGGCTCCCGGCACGATGCCGCCGCCGAGGACGCGGTCCAGTTCGCCGATGCCTGTTTCGACGCGGGTCATGTCTTCTAAGGCGATGTCTGACAAGGACGTAGCCCGCGACGCCGGACCGCTGCGGGCCATGCTCTGAGCCGCCTTAGGTACGTCGGGCGTCACCTGTTCTTCTTCCATCGTATTCCACTCGCCGCACTGGGGACAGCGGCCGAGCCAGCGGCTGGAGACGCTGCCGCAGCTGGTACAAACGTAACGAATTTTTGCTTTTGCCATATTACTCCTTCGCGCTGACCTGCAGCGCTGTTTATAAAAAAAGGCTTCGCATGGCAAGCATCAGCCTTCATGCGAAGCCCTATCATCATTCCGTCGTAAAGACGAGTTTCTTCTTATCTACACTGTCGACGTGAATCGTATTGCCGTCTTTGACGTCGCCGCTTAAGAGCATTTCCGAAATCGGGTCTTCGACCAGTTTCTGGATAGCTCGTTTCAGCGGGCGGGCACCGTAGGCAAAATCCGTACCGTCTTGAACGAGAACGTCGTCGGCTGCCGTCGTCCAGTTGAGGCCAACGCCTTTTTCACCGAGGCGTGTGGTCAGCTCTTTGAGCATGATATCGACGATCTGGCGAAGATCGGACTGAGCCAGGGGCTTGAAGACGATCATTTCATCGATACGGTTCAAGAATTCCGGCCGGAAGAAGCGTTTCACATCCTCAAGAATTGCCTTGCGGGCCTCGTTAAAGGCCTTTTCTTCACTGCCGCCTTCGCTTCCCGTAGCAAAGCCCATGACCGGTCCGGACGGACGGAGATGAGAAGCCCCGAGGTTGCTGGTCATGATGATGACCGTATTGCGGAAGTCGACGGTCCGGCCCTTCGAGTCGGTCAGACGGCCTTCATCGAGGACCTGCAGCAAGAGGTTGAAGAAGTCGCTGCTGGCCTTTTCGACTTCGTCGAAGAGGATGACACTGTAAGGTTTTTCCCGGACCGCATCGGTCAGTTCGCCCCCTTCTTCATAGCCGACGTAGCCCGGAGGGGCGCCGACCAGGCGGGAGACGCTGTATTTTTCCATGAATTCACTCATGTCGATGCGGATCATATTGTCGGCACTGTCAAAGAGCTGGGCCGCTAAGGTGCGGGCCAATTCCGTCTTGCCGACGCCGGACGGGCCGAGGAACAAGAAGGACCCGATGGGACGGTTGGCATCTTTCAGGCCGGCCCGGGCACGGCGGACGGCTTTAGCCACGGCCGTAACGGCATCGTCCTGACTGATGACCCGTTTATGCAGTTCTTCTTCCAAGTGGAGCAGGCGCTGCGATTCCGTTTCCGTAATCTGCTGGACGGGAACGCCGGTCCACATAGAAACGACGTCGGCAATATCGTTTTCGGTGACGACCAGTTTTTCATCGTCGTGCTGCTTCTTTTCCTTCTGGAGGGCAGAAATTTCCGAAGCGATCTTTTTGCCGGCATCGCGCAGGGATGCGCATTTTTCAAAGTCTTCCCCGTCGAGGGCCGCTTCTTTTTCTTTCTTGATGTCCGCCAATTTCTGTTCGAGAACCTGCAGTTCCTGAGACGGCGCAAAGACTTTCATGCGGACCCGGGCCGTCGCTTCGTCCATGACGTCGATGGCCTTATCGGGCAGGTAGCGGTCAGAAATATAGCGGGCCGACAATTTGACAGCCGCCTTTACGGCATCGTCGGTGATGCGGGCCTTGTGGAAGGCTTCATAGCGGTCGCGGAGGCCGAACAAAATGGATACCGCATCTTCTTCATTCGGTTCACCGACCTGGACGGGCTGGAAACGCCGGGCCAGGGCCGCATCCTTTTCAAAGTGCTTCTTATATTCGTCGGCTGTCGTCGCCCCGATGCACTGCAGGTCGCCGCGGGCCAGGGCCGGTTTCAGGATGTTGGCTGCATCCATGGCGCCTTCTACGGCACCGGCACCGATGAGCTGATGGATTTCATCGATAAAGAGGATGATCGAATCATCATGGGAAATGGTGTCGAGGATGCGTTTGATCCGTTCTTCAAATTCACCGCGGTACTTGGTACCGGCGACGATGCTGGCCAAGTCCAGGGAAAAGACACGCTTATTCTGCAGGCTGTCAGGAACGTTGCCGTTCAGGATGCGCTGGGCCAGTCCTTCGGCGATGGCCGTCTTGCCGACGCCGGGAGCGCCGATGAGGACCGGATTGTTTTTAGTCCGGCGGCTCAAGATCTGAATGACGCGGCTGATTTCTTGTTCCCGGCCGATGACCGGGTCGACTTTATCCTTTTTAGCCCATTCATTGAGGTCGCGGCCGAACTGGGACAAATCGCTGCCCTTCTTATCGCCGGAAGCCTCACTGCTGCCGCTGTCGCCGTCGTTCATCAGCTCGCTCAGACGCTGGGATACGAGGTCAGGATCGATATCCATATCTTCCAAGATTTGGACCGCCATGCCCGTCCCTTCTGCCAGGATGCCGAACAAGAGATGTTCTGTACCGACGTAATTCTGTTCCAGACGGTTCGCCTCGCGAACGGCCATTTCCATGACCCGTTTCGTCCGCGGCGTCAGGCGCAGTTTGCCCGTCGTATCAGTCCCCCAGCCGACTTGCTGTTCAATAGCGCGGGTAACATTTTCCGACGTCAGGCCCAGCTGGGAGAGAATAAGGCCTGCAATGCCGTCTTTATTTAAAACGAGACCGAGCAGAATATGCTCCGTTCCGACGTAATCATGATGGAATTTTTGTGCCGTATCCTGTGCGTATTGAAGCACGGCTTTGGCATCATTGGTAAATCGATTGTTCGCCATGGGAAATCACTTCCTTTTGTACTCACCGAGCACCTGCTGAACCGCTTTGGCACGCTGGTGCTCCAAGTCCTCGCCGCTTAATTCCGAGCCGGCCTGAAGTTGAAGGTAGGCAGGATCAGAAGCGGCCATAATGGCTTCATAAGCCAGGGGATGCACGGGGATGACCCCCATGTCGATGCCGAAGCGAAGGTCGCTGGCAAAGTTCAGTGTTTCCCGGTCATCGAGGAGCCAGGCCTGACTGAGGGTGCCGCAAGTGCGCAGCCATTTATCTTTTAAGGTATTCTTATTGTGGTCCCAAACCATGCTGCGGCAGTTCTGTTCTTCCTGCACGATTTGAGTTACGATCTTTCGCAGCTGTTCCATCGTATCGGCTTCGGTCACACCCAGGGTAATCTGGTTGGTGATCTGGAAAATATTGCCGATGGAATCGCCGCCTTCTCCATAGATACCGGAGACGGAAAATCCAAATTTAGTCGTTCCTTGGACGATGCGGTTGAACCGCTTCATCAGCACCAAGGCCGGGACGTGAAGGGTCACGCCGACGGTCATGGCCGTGCCGGTCAGAGACGGGCTTGCCGTCAGGTAGCCGAAGTCGTCGCGGAAGGCAAAGTCCAAGTGACTTTCCAAGGCATCGTCGATCTGGGCGGCCTGATCCCAAACGCGCCGCAGGTCGAAGCCCGGGGCGGCCACTTGGATGCAGAAATGGTCGTCGCCATTGATCAGGATTGACACGGCACCATCGTCGCGAAGGAGGATGCCCCGATGTTCCGGCCGTTCAATGTGGCCGGCCGACGACAAGTGCTTGACGGCCAGTACTTCCCTTTCAAGGGATGACAAATCTTCAAAAGAGATGAAGCGATAGGCGCCGTGCCCCAAGGTGTTCAGCGTGCCCAGCTGACCCTTCGCTTCTTCGAGGACGGCCGACAATTCCGTATCCGACGCCTTATCGGGAAAGACGTATTTCTTCAAATTCCGATTCAGTCGGACACGGCTGTCGATGACGATGTCCTTAAACTCGCCGGTCCCGTCCTGCCAGGGGCAGAGCGGAGCCATGAGCATATCGAAAGCCATGGCTTATTCCCCCTTTCCTTGATCGGGCAGCTGGCGCTGGAGAGCCCGAATTTCATCGCGGACTTTAGCCGCTTCTTCGTAGCGCTCTTCCTGAACCAGCTTTTGCAGGTGCTGGCGTAGGCGCTTGACCTGGGTTGCCGTCCGGAATACACCGGTACCGCGGTTAGGCACCTTGCCGACGTGTTTGCTGTGGCCGTGAATCCGCCGCAGGAGCGGCGGGATTTCTTCTTTAAAGGCTTCATAGCAATCGGGGCAGCCGAATTTCCCCACGTGGTTGAATTCCCCATAAGTCATGCCGCAGCTGGCACAACGCGGTTCATCGCCGCTGGCCCCCTGATAATCTGGATAGGCCATTTTACGGAAAAAATCATTATCGATAATATTCAGATCTTGCGGATTGGAAAAGTTTGTCTGTCTCTTCGCACAGGTCGCACACAGGTGGACGTCTGTGCGCCGGCCATTTTCAATTTTGACGATATGGACAACAGCTTCCCGTTTTTTACAGGCATCACAGAGCATGGCCCTCACGTCCTTTCTATCTTCAATGAAGGTTCAAATTTTTCAAAATATCACTGATGACCAATAGGCGCGACCCTTCGTCGTCAATACGGCGATAGAGGGATTCAAAGGTCAAGTGGAGGATGACCGCCTCGTTGTTAGTGAGGCTGCGCCGCTTCAATAATTCATATAATAAGGCATCCAGGTCTTCCATGGAAATGCTGACCGCCGGCAGGCGTTCGTGGAGCAGGACCGGCGTCCGATCTTCCTTCTTCGGCGTCAGTTTAATGATGCGGACGAAGCCGCCGGAACCGCGCCGCGATTCGACCAGATAGCCTCGGTCATTAGAAAAGCGCGTACTCAGCACATAGCTGATCTGCGACGGTGCACACTGCAGCTCATCGGCCAGCTCATTACGGCGCAGGACGATATCGGAATTGTCTTCTTCCAATAATTTATGTAATATAAATTGTTCGATTTTATCAGCTAATACACTCATCGTAAATCACCTCTTAAAAAAAATCGACTCAAAATTTTTCTTTTTGACTTTCGTATAGGTATATTATATTCGTCTTTTTGACTTTACGCAAGGGGTAGGGAATGTAAAAAGTTCTCAAATTGATAAAACAGCCCTTTTATTGCTCGCAAATTCCATCGGTATGGTGTATGATGAATGGACTACATAAGCGAGGTGTTACCATTGAAAAACTGGGGACCCGGTTCCGTTTATTATTACTTCTTAAAAGAAAAGAAAATTCTCTTTATCGTCACTGTCAGCGGCATTCTCTACAACGTCGGCATGATTGCCGGCCCTTGGTTTGACGGCCAGCTGGCACAGTACCTCTACGATATGTTCGGCGGCACGAAAACGGCTGCCGATATGTATGCCCTCTGTCTGATGTACGCCCTGGTCATCGTCGCCGTCCAGGCTATGCGCTACGTAAAGCGGCTGTACGTCCGAAAGTTCGCCAACAACGTCAGCCTGACCATGAAAGACCGGCTCTATCAGCAGCTCGTCCAGACGCCGAAAGACGTGATGGAGCGGGAACACACGGGAACCTTGATGACCAAAGTCATTTCCGACATCGACACCTGTGTCGAAGGGATGCGAAAGTTCACGACAGAAATCTTCGATACAGGCGTCGTCATGGTGACCTACCTGGTCATGCTCTTGGTCTACGACTGGAAACTGACCCTCTGTATCTTGGTCTTCCCGCCCTTGGCCTACGTCCTGGCCAACCGACTGCGGCGCCTCGTCGCTGAGACGGCTGCCCGCAGCAAAGAGAGCAGCGGCGCCTTGTCGGGCATCACCTTGGACCGCATCAGCAACGCCTTGACCTACCGCGTCTACGGCGAAGAAGACGTGCAAAATGCCCAGTACGAACGTTACCTGAAAGACTACGAACAGAAGATGATTTTGGCCAATCTGTGGGAAAACACGATGCAGCCTATCTATAAAATCATCGCCATGATCGGCACGATTCTCGTCGTCTGGCTCGGCGGCCGCAACGTCCTCGGAGAGGGTTGGCAGATCTGGGACATCGCCGCCTTTTCGACGTACCTCTCCTGTTTCGTCAAGATGTCCATCAAGACCTCCCATGCAGCCCGCCTGTTCAATGCCGTCCAAAAGGCACAGGTGTCGTGGAACCGCATCCAGCCCCGGCTGCAGGCCTCCCATCCGCTGCCGGAACCGGTACCGACCTATCCGCCGGCAGCGCTTACGGTCTCCGACCTGTCCTTTTCTTATCATGAAAATGAACGGCCTGTCTATGAGGGATTATCCTTTTCTGCCAAGCCCGGCGACATCATCGGCATTACCGGTCCCGTCGCCTGCGGCAAGTCGACCCTGGGCCTTACCTTTCTCGGCGAAAAGCCTCACGGCGGCGAAATCCGCTTCGGCTCCGTTCAATTGGGAAACGGCCATACCGGGCCGGAAGGCATCGTCGGCTACTGCGGCCACGACAGCGAGTTATTTTCAGCGACCATCGAAGAGAATATCCGCTTCGGCCTTGCCGGAGATGTCACAAAGGTTCTCACCGAAGTCTGTATGGATGAAGACTGTGCGTCCTTCCCCTTAGGCATAGAGACGCCTATTGGCGAAGGGGGCCAGCGCCTTTCCGGCGGTCAGCAGGCCCGCATCGCCCTGGCCCGCACCCTCTTTCATCGGCGGCCCCTCCTCGTCTTCGACGATCCCTTTGCTGCCGTCGACATGACGACGGAACGAAAGATATTCCACCATCTCCGAAAATCCTACAGCGACTGTATCATCCTCCTCATTTCACACCGCCTGGCCTTATTTTCCTACCTCGATCAAGTCATTTGGCTCAGCAGCGACGGCCGGCCGCTGGTCTCTACTCACCGTGAACTGTACGAAACTCACGGAGCCTACCGCAAACTCTACGATATGCAGCAGAAAGGGCAGGGAGGTGACCGCCATGTATAAGATTTTCTTACAGACCGTAAAGGCCAATCTGCCTCTCATCATCGGTCTGGTCCTGGCCATTGCCGCCTCCATCGCGGTCAGCGTCGCACCGCCTCTTATCCTACAGTATATCGTCGACAGCCTGGCCGGCGGCAATTTTGCGGCCATGTCCTTACTGACGGCAGGCGTCGTCTATTTTGTCGTAAACGCCGGCAGCGGCCTCGTCGACGCCTTAAAAGAAACGTTGATTACCATCTTCGGCCAAAAGATCACCCACGGCCTGCGCTCAGCCATGTGCCGCCGCCTCAGCGCCCTGCCGGCACCTTATTTCGTCAGCCACGAATCAGGGGCCGTCACATCCCTCTTTGTCAACGACGTCGACACCTTGGAAGACCTCTTCGACTCCGGCGTCGTCAGCATGATTGCCGACGTCCTTACGATCTCCAGCATCCTCGTCGTCGTCTTCCACTTGAGCGGCGGCCTGGGCATCTTGTTGTGCATCGCCCTGCCCCTCTTATTTCTCCTGACCCGATACTTTCAAAAACGCATGCTTCAGGCACAACGGGATAACCGTGCAGCCATCGGCAGGACCAACGAACTCATTCCGGAAACGGTCCACAACATCCGCACCATCCATACCTGTCAGCAGGAACGCCACCTGCGCCGCCGGTACGGCAAGACCATCGGCGACAGTTTCGCCGCTATGGAGAGAAGCAATTTCTGTGACGCCATCTATTCGCCCATCATCATCACCTTGTCGACGCTCATCATCTGCATCATGATGGCCCTCTCGGTCAGCAGTTCCTTCCTGCAGGACCTCTTCGGCATGACCGTCGGCACCGTCGTCGCCCTCATCGCCTACGTGCGCCTCATCTTCTCGCCGATTGAAAGCATCGGCATGGAAATCCAAAACATCCAGTCGGCCATAGCCGGCATCAGCCGCTTGAAAGAATTTTTTGCCGAACCCGTCCAAGAAAGGGGAACGGCAGACGACCTGACAACCACTGCCCCACCCTTGGTCATCGACGATGCCGCCTTCGGCTATGGCAAGGATGAAACGGTGTTCCGCCACCTGTCCCTGGCCGTCAAAAAAGGGGAAACAGTCACCATCACGGGCCGCACCGGTTCCGGTAAGAGCACCCTGTTTAAACTGATCCTCGGCCTGTACGCCCCCCAAGAAGGGTCGATCCGCGTCTTTGGCTGCGAGCCGTCTCGCCTGGCACCGTCCCTTCGGCGCCAAGTCTTCGGCTACGTAGAACAGCAGTTCCACGACGTGGCCGGAACCATTTCCGACCAAGTAAGCCTCAAGGATCCCCGCATAGACGAGACAGCCATTGAAAAGTCCCTGCGCCTCGTCGGCCTGTGGGACCTCTGCACCTCCCTGCCCGAAGGACTTCACACGCCGTTCCGGCAGGAATACTTCTCCCGCGGCCAGCTGCAGCTCCTGTCCATCGCCCGGGCCGTCGTCATGAACCCGCAAATCCTCTTACTCGATGAAATCACGGCCAACCTCGACGCCCTGACTGAACGCCAGGTCTTAGAAGCCCTGCAGGCGGCCTCCCAAAACCGGACGGTCCTCTCCATTTCCCATCGCCTCTACGAAGCCCAGGGCGGCCGCCTCGTCGTCATGGGCACAGCTCAAAGGGGCCGTCGGTCGTAAGGCCCTGCTGCCAACAATTCCACAGAATCACCTGAAAAAGCGCTCCTCCGGACTTTGGCCCGGGGTAGCGCTTTTTGGCTTATCTCCCTTTTATCCGTACCTCCATAAATCACATCAATCCGGGCCTTTGATTTCTGTCAATATACTTTTTAGAATGCATTCTAGAAAGTATGTTGACATTTTTAATTTCTCGTCTTATAATTAGAATACGTTCTAGAACTACTTTAAAAAGCAATTTATTTCACCGCAAAAGGAGATTATGAATCATGACACTTGAAGAACGCATTCAACGCTTAGAAGACATTCACGCCTGTGAACAACTCCAATATAAATACGAATATTACCTCGACCACGGTTATCAAGGTGAAGGCATTGCCTCCTTATTTACGGCCGACGGCTTATGGGAAATCAAAGGCTGCGGCGGCACGGCCCAAGGTCATGAAGCCATCAAGGCTCATGCAGCCCGCTTAGGCAAGGCCATCCCCTGGGGCCAGCACAACATGATGGCTCCCATGGTCGAAATCAGCGGCGACGGCCAATCTGCCGAGGGCTCGTTCTGCCTGGTCTGCCTGCTGACCATGACCGATGAAAAAGGCACGGACGATGCCTACGTCTTAGTCGGCAAATATAAAAACAAATACGTCAAAGTCGACGGGAAATGGTACTTTAAGGAGTTGACCGGCATCATCGAAAAGACAGCCCCCTGGGAAAAAGGCTGGGTCAAAGAAACGATCACCCGTGAATCCTGGTAAGGAGGCATGACAAATGCATTTTAACAGTCCCATCGTGCGGCCCCCGACAGACGCCGACAGCGTCTTTATCGAAGTCACCGTCGGCTGCACCCATAACAGCTGCACCTTCTGCAATTTCTACGAAGGCTATCCCTTCCGCGTCGCTCCCTGGGAACAGATAGAAGCCGACGTCAAAGAAGCGGCGCTCCACTTCCCGAAGGCCAAGAAAATTTGGGCTTCCGGCGGCAACCCCTTCGCCTTGAGCACAGACAAGCTCTCCGATTTGGCAGCGCTCTTTCAATCTTATTTCCCGGATTGCCGCATCGCGGCCTATGCCCGTATCGACGACTTGTATCACAAGAGCGTCGACGATTTAAAGGCACTCCACGCCTTGGGATACGACAATTTGGTCATCGGCATCGAGAGCGCCGACGACGAAGTTTTGACCCATGTCAATAAAGGCTACTCCGGTGCCGACGTCCTGCGGGAATTGAAAAAGATGGATGCCTCGGGCATGACCTACCGGGTCATCTACCTCGGCGGCATTGCCGGCAAGGGCAAGGGCGAACAAGATGCGAAGATCACGGCGTCAGTCCTCAATCAGGTCCATCCGTCATACCTCTTCCTGACGACCGTCGCCTTCCTGCCCGGAACGCCCCTTTACGACGAACTCCAAAACGGAACCTTCGAAGAAGCCTCCGAAACGGAACGGCTCCGCGAGTTCCGCACCTTTATTTCCGAACTGAAAAATCCCATCACCATCGATGCCCGCGGCGCAGCCAATGCCGTGTCCTTCCTGGCCCGTCTCCCCCAGGATAAAGAACGCATCCTGGCCGAGTTGGACCGACTCATCGAAAAAATGGATACCGATACGGAAAAAGCCTTACAATATCGTCGCTCCCTTTTAAGGAGTGTATAAAGAAACAGGGCCCGGCACGAAGGCGATACACCTTCAGCCGAGGCCCTGTTTACTATGCCCTGTGATTTCACATTGACAGGCGAAAAAAATCATGTAAAGATTAAGTGACTACAAAGAAAGGGGCAATGACGATGCCAACACTAAAAGTTCCCCGCAAAGTGAGAAGCCAGCAGGTCAAGCAGAAGATTTTTGACGCGGCTCTGGCCTTAATCCAAGAAAAGGGCTATGAATACGTAACGGTCAACAACGTCTGCCAAACGGCAAAAGTTTCCGTCGGCAGTTTTTATCATCATTTCGGTAATAAAGACGAACTCTTATCCTACTACTTCGTCGCCGGCTATGAGCGCTATAAAAATGAATCTCAGCCGCCGGAATCAGACGATTTCATCGAACAAATCCTCTATATCTTCGGACTCTATGTCCGCTTCTGCCTTGACCAAGACATTCAATTCATCAAAAATTTCTACACGCCGAGCAATGCCAGCCTGTACATCACAGCTGACGACGTAAGCGACAAGACGCGCCTTCCCATCTTGGCCAAAGTCTATGAAGCCTTGGAAGAAGCCCGAAAAAAAAGCCAGCTCCCGGAACGTATCAATACGCGGGAACTGGCAGAAGATCTCTGCGTCCTGGAAAAAGGATGCATTTTTGAATATGCCCTCTCTGACGGCCGTTATCCCTTATGGGACCGCAGCCAAAAGATGCTCTGTGCCGTTTTAAAAGGGCTTGCGGCTACTGATTAAAGACGGTCAGTCACCCCTTCGGCGCCTCGATGGGGTCGTAATCGGCAGGCTTATCGACGATAGATGCTTCATCGACGGCCGACGGCGTCGGCGCAAAGCCTTGGCGGAAAAGCTTGCGAATGGCTTCGATGTAAGGCGGGACGATGGCGTCCATGAGGAGATAGCGCTTGCGGAAGAGGTTGCGTTTCTGCGACTTAATTTCGTCGTACTTACGGCGCTTTTCTTCGATGGGCAGACGGAAATACCAAGCCTCGCCGGCATCGGGGACGGCACCTTCACCGATCCAGAAGTCATTGAAATTGGTCTTCTTGGAACGATTGCCGCGCAGCAGATGGCTGTTGGTATAGAAGCCCTCGTCAGTAATGACGTACATATCGCGGATGCCCAAAGTCTGAACGAAGATGCGCATCAAATAGAGGATGAAATTCTTCGGCCGGTAGCCAAAGAGCTTCTTGGTCAGAATTTTCGTCGTTTCCAAACCATGCTTCGAGCCCTGAATAGTGCCGATATACATAGACGGCGTGCCGTCGCTGTTGTAATCGAAGCGGAAATTGAAATGATAGATCATCTGGCCTTCATGATAGAGATAAAGCGACAAGAAGCCTTCTTTTCGCTGGCCCGTATCAAAGATGAGCCGCATTTCAAGAGGCAAGGCCGAATCGTCCGACGTCCAAAGGGTATAGCCCTTCCCCCAGTAAATTTCGCGGATGACTTCATCGGAAAAGAAGGTCCGTAAAATGGTGAAATGATGCTTCAAGGCGTCGAGCCGCTGGCGCATGGTCGAGTTTTTGAACAAGAAGACCCGGGTCATGACTTCCTGAAAATCCGGATCGTGCTGCTCAAAAAAGCCTTTCATCGGCTCATAACGGTCGAAGAAATCGTATAGCTCTTCGAACAAGGCCCTATTAGAGACCGCCCTTGCAAAAAAAACGACAGCCCGCTTGTTCTCTTGAAAATTCCGAGGTCCGTATATGAGTCGCGACAAGTGCCAAAAATAGGAAATACTATGCATGAAATTCCTCCTATCAAGTACAATCCAATAGGACTATTATACGGGCAGGCCGGCGGGCTGTCAATTATTCATGTTTTAAAAGATCTTATAACCGTCTTAAGATATCCGGTGATACGTTGGATAAATCGTGAACGCCGGTAATCATCATGGCATCCATGATTTCTCGTTTCAAAGTATCGAGCAGGAGCTTAACGGCTTCCGCCTGGCCGCCGATAGCTGCGATGGCGACGGGACGACCGATGAGGACGGCATCGGCACCGAGGGCCAACATCTTAAGGACGTCTTCGCCGTGACGGACACCGCCGTCGACGAAGATCGTCAGCCGGCCTTTCACGGCCTTGGCGATTTCCGGCAGGACGTCGGCCGTACCGACCATACCATCGAGGATGCGGCCGCCGTGGTTGCTGACGACGATGCCTTTCGCGCCGGCATCGGCACAGGCAACGGCTTCTTCAGGAGACATGATGCCTTTTACGATAAAGGGCAGAGACGTCGATTTGACCAGTTCGGCAATATCGCTGGCGCTCTTCGGACCTACAGGCTGGCCAAAGATATGCATATTGATTAAGGTAGCTGCATCGATATCGCTGGCGACGGCAAAGGCATGTGCCTTTTCAGCTATTTTAATCTTTTCAATGATCTGGTCGTTGCTCCGCGGTTTGATTGTCGGAATGACCGTTTCTTCCCGTTTTTTGGAGGCTACGATTCCCGATTCAAACATGTATTCCATGCCGCCGTCACCGGTAAAGCACAGCGTACCGGCATCAAAGGCGCCTTTGGAAACGTATTCGTTATAATCCATTTCTACCGTAGCCGGATCACCGGGGACCTTGGAGTTGAGGATGACGCCGCCAACGGGAGCGACGAGGACAGGCATGCTGATTTCTTTACCGAAAATCGTAACCGCCGGATTGGGATCAACCACACTGCCCATGCTGCGCATGACCAGGCCGTATTCTGCCAAGGCTTCTACGTTGCGCAGGAAGGACTTCGCCGTCCGCAGACCGCCAAAGCCGGGAATCATCCCCTTACAGGCCTTGCCATCGCATTCGGGACAGACGTAGCAGCCCTTCATCTTTTTGCGAGCGAGTTCGCGAGCTTCTTGTAAATCCATAGAAAAAACCTCCTTAAATTTATAAAATATATAAAAAATTTAAATAAATGATAAGCAAAAATTACGATTTATGCAGTCAATCCTTACCTGCTTTATACAATCGGCTCCTATGATAGATGAGGTTCACAAATCCATCACAAGGAGCGTGTATGAGAAATGTTTTTAAAAAGTATTGTTCGTATGACGGCAGCTTTACTGTTGGCTGCCAGCCTCAGTCCCGTCGGACTGAGTGCCGTCCGCGCCGCAGACACTGCCAAAGATTACCAGCGCATCGTCGTCCTCAGCGATGTCCATTACGGCAGTAAGGAAACGAAGGACAAGGCCCTTCGGGCCCAGAAGATGGCTAACAAAGAAAAAGCCGTACAGGATATCAACTCCTGGAAAGACGTCGATCTCTGCGTCTTTACCGGCGATATGACCCAGTTGGCCGGCGGCCGGGAAGAACACCGCCTGGCTCATGAACTGACGGACAAAGTCAGCCATCCGAAAGCCTTCGTCGCCGGCAACCATGAAGTCGTCTACAGTGAAGTGCCGGAAGTCGACGGAAAGCTGCAGCCTGCCGACCCGTATGAACGGATGAGCCATATCGGCCTCTATCAGGAAAGCTACGGTCCTCTTTATTATGCCAAGGACATGGGCCATTACCTGCTGCTCTTCCTGTCGCCTGACGAAATCGAAGGCCATATCAATGCCAGCGGCAAGCCTTATGCCGTCGAACTGTCGCAGGCAGAGCTGACCTGGCTGAAAGCAGAACTGGCGGCCAACAAGAACAAGCCGACCCTGATATTCTGCCACACGCCGCTAAACGGAACGATTCTCCCGGACAACAGTGAAAACCAGGCCCGCAACTTCACGGCCCCCGTTCAGGACCTTCACGACATTTTAGTCAAGAACCCTCAGGTTCTCGTCTGGGCTTCGGGCCACACCCACACGCCGCCTACGGATCCGAGCTTCGACAATCCCATTAACTACTACGCCGGCACCCAGGTCTTGGATGTCTACAACCCGGCTTGGGAAAGCGACGAAATTTGGACCAATTCTTTCTATCTCTACCCTGACAAGATCGTCATTCGGACCTACAGCCACAAGAATCAGCAGTGGATGCCTCAATTCGACCGCACAATCGTGCTTCCGGCAGCCTTGAAAGCATCCAAACGAGCCGCTTAAGGGAGAAAGATTTTATAAGAGGCCCGAGCCGTATAATGCTGTTCCAGCATCCTCACATGAGACAAGAAAGCCGGATCGTCAAAATACTTGGCCCCATAGGGACAGGAAAGGACGCAGCGCTGACATTTGATGCAGATGCCCGTCACCTTGTCCGGCTGAGAAAAGTCGATGGATCCCATGGGACACAGGCGGGCGCAGAGGCCGCAGGATACGCATTTTTCCATATCCGTCTTGGGGACGGCCTTTAAGAATTTAGCCGGCTGTCCGTCTTCCCCCTTAGGAATATAATAAGGTGCTTCGGCATCGCCGTCAACGGTCAAGGAGCCTGTCGGACAGTCTCCCTGCTGCAGCCGCTGCGCAACCTTAAGGGCAAAGTCCGCGACGGCAGCCAGGTCATCGTCATCGGGACGGCCGGCAGCCAAGATTTCGGAAAAGGCATGGCCGGCAACAAAGGCCCCGGCACCGGCTAGGTTAAAAGCATTTTCTTTTAAGATGGCACAGAGTTCGGCCAGGGAATTGTCAAAGGAGCGGTTGCCGTAGGTCACTAAGGCGACGGCCGGCGTCCCCTTTCCGATGAGATTCTCCCGGAAGGCCGGCATAATCTTATTGGGAAGCTTTCCGGCATAGGTCGGCCCGCCGACGACGACCAATTCCCTTTCGGAAAAGACATGACGGTCCTCTCGCTCGGCCGGTAAGTCCAGCGCCATCGTCCGCAGCGGGACTTGAAGGGCCTTAGCAGCTGAGGCTGCAAAGTGACAGACGATTTGCTTCGTCTTCCCGGTGGGACTGAAATACACAGCAGAAACTTGCTCAATATTCAAAATGAATCCCTCCCAACCTGAAAACGGTAAGGTGTATACTTCCATTATATAGAAAACAGGCGCTAAAGTCACTGACTGCGCCTGTTTTCTTTTTCTTTTTTATGATACAATCATAAGCGTTCCTTGATGACAAAAGAATGAGGTGTCTTATGCAAAAGAAGATATATGCCGTACGGCAAGGCCGCCAAACGGGCCTGTTCACTTCCTGGGAAGACTGTAAAAAACAAGTCGACGCTTACCCGGGAGCACGTTATAAAAGTTTCACCGATGCGACGGAAGCCATGCGCTGGCTAAACGGCAGCGACAGTACCCCCGTCCGCAAAGGAGGTCCTTCGACGTCAAGGGCACGAACCCTTAAGCCGACCTTAGCCGAACCGGCCCTCCCTTCCGACAAGGATCAGGATTTCGTCATCTACACCGACGGCTCCTGCCTTCGCAATCCCGACGGTCCCGGCGGCTGGGCTGCCGTCGCCTGCAACGTAGCCACAGGCGAAGTGACCGAACTCTCAGACGGTCACCCGTCGACGACCAATAACCGCATGGAGCTCCAGGCCGCCATCATGGCCCTGCGCTTTGCCCCGGAAGGGACCAAAGTCGCCCTCTATACGGACAGCCAATACCTGAAAAACGGCATCACCAAATGGATGGCCAATTGGAAGCGAAGAGGCTGGACAAGAGCCGACGGCCAACCCGTCTTAAATCAGGAGCAATGGGTAGAACTCGACAAGCTCTACCATTCTCATACGGTCACCTTCCACTGGGTCAAAGGCCACGTCGGCGTCGCCCTCAATGAACGCTGCGACCAACTGGCTAAGGCCGAAGCGTCAAAGTTTCGCTGATCGCCTCAGCTTACGGCGCGGATGAGATTAAAGACCTGCTGGGCCGTCCGGGTCATGTTGCCCATGGCCGTGTCGCGGTCCATGGCTTCCTGCAGGGGCATGGCTTTGTCGACGATGGAAAAGAAGGCATCGATGCCCTGTCGATTGCACTCGCCGGCATCTTCCGTCGTGCAGCCGGCCAGGGCGATGACCTTGGCTCCATACTGTTTGGCAAGCTTAGCCACGCCGATGGGTGCCTTGCCCATGGCTGTCTGGGCATCGAGGCGGCCTTCACCGGTAATGACGTAATCGGCATCGGCCACGACGTCGGCCAACCGGATGGAATCGAGTACAATCTGGATTCCCGAACGCAGGCTGCCTTTCAGATAAGCCAGCACGGCAAAGCCCATGCCGCCGGCTGCACCGGCACCGGAAGCCTGACTGTAGTCTTCGCCTAAATAGGCCTCGGTAATGGCGGCAAAAGAGCGGCTGGCTTGGTCAAGGGATTTGACATCGGCCGGCGACGCCCCTTTCTGAGGTCCGAATACGGTAGCTGCCCCTAACGTTCCGTACAAGGGATTGGTCACATCACAGGCGACGTCGAAGGTGCATTCCTTCAAAGCCGGCAGGACCTGACTGTCGTCGACAGAGGCGATGTCACCGACGGCCAGCCCCCCGGTCCCGACGACGCGGCCGTCTTTATCGCGAAAGACGTAGCCTAAGGCCTGAAGCATGCCGACGCCGCAGTCACTGGTAGCACTGCCGCCAAGGCCGATGATGAAACGGCGGATGCCCCCTTTTATAGCCTCGGCCATGACCTGACCGACACCGTAAGTCGTCGTATAGAGAGGATTTCGCTTTTCTTCCGGGACGAGACCCAAGCCGGCAGCGCCGGCCATTTCGATGACTGCCGTTCCCGTATCGGGCAGATAGCCGTAAGCACAAGAAACAGCGTCCCCCAAGGGCCCCTGAACGACGGCATGGCGCAGTTCTCCATTCATCCCTTCGACGAGGGCTTCGACGGTCCCCTCTCCACCGTCGGCCAAGGGTTTGACGACGATTTGTACGGGCTGCGCCCCATAAGCCTTGCGGACGCCGGCTTCAACGGCTCTTCCGGCTTCGACCGACGTCAGGCTGTTTTTCAATGAATCGATAGCAATGACAACTTTCATATCCCCCACTCCTTTATACACTATGAGTTATCTACATATTTATTGTGTCTCTAGTGTAACAGAGGAGTTTTTTCATTTCTATGTTACCGATACTAAGAAACGCTGCCATTTTTCGGTTTTAGAACCATGGCAGCGTTGCAATATATAGGGTTACGGCATCGCTGAAGGAACGGGGATCGAGGCCCGTCGTCTCGGCGATCTTTTTCAGTCGGTACTGAAGGGTATTCTTATGGATAGAGAGGATTTCCGCCGTCTGCCGGATGGAAAGATTCTGCCGGTAATAGACCTGCAGCAAGTGGATTTCGCTGTCCGTCAGGCCCTTGCAGATATCCTGGCGATAGCGGCGCCGCAAAGGGGCGTTCAGACTCTGCAGTAAAAAGGCCAGCTTCATGTCGTCGGCGCGGACACAAAAGACCTGGCGGTCAGCCGCTGCCTGAAGGGCCATTTTGGCAAAACGGTATGACTCATAAATCCGGTGAAAAGGCTCTTCCGTCCCGACGCCGACGCGAAGGTTCGGATAAAATCGCCCCTTCCACAAAGAAAGTTGCTTCTCCCAACGGGGATAGATGTCCCCGGGAATGATGAGCACAAAATTATCGGGATAGATATAGGTAAAGAGCGAAATACCGAGTTCTCCGCAGGCCGTCGTCATAGCCTTGCGAAAATCGTCGCCCCGGCCGGCCCCGTCATGCCAACGAAAGACGGCTGCAACATAGGAGCCTTCCGTCAGTTCGGGCCGTTCGTCCGCCATCTGCTGCATCGTGTCCCGGTCGTGATAAATGAGGGCCATGACCTGGCGGCTGCGGTATTCCTGCTCGCTGAAGGCCTCTTCATTGAGGCCGTATTCTTTAAGGAAGACCTCACAGATTTTAGTCAGTAAAAAGCCGTACTGGCTGACGACTTCCGGTTCTCCCGTAATGCCGATGACGCAGAGGACCTGGCGGTCCATGATAATGGGATAGTTGACGCCCTTACTGACGCCGTCCTGCGGTCGATTTTCGTAAACGGTCTGAACCTGGCGCAGGCGGGCTGCCTCAGCTCCGACCTTATGATAGGTACCGATTCGCTTGGCGTCGGTACTGGCCATGATTCGGCCGTGGCGGTCGATAAAATTGATATTCCAGCCGATGACAGCCTTGGCTGAGTCGACGATTTGCTGGGCTAATTCATCGGTAATGCGTACCTTCACAGCGGTCCCCTTCTTTCGCAGTCAGACCTTACGACAGGGCTACGTCCATGGCCATCATGACCGTAAAGCCCAAGGCAAAGGACAAGACGCCGATATCGGAGTGTTCGCCGGCTGACATTTCAGGGATCAATTCTTCGACGACGACGTAGCACATAGCACCGGCTGCCAAACTGAGGAGATACGGCAGGACGGGCAGGATAAAGGCCGTAAGGGCGATGGTAACGACAGCCCCGATCGGTTCGACGATCCCCGAAAGGACGCCGCCGAGAAAGGCCTTATGGGAACCCATTCCGGCCGACTTCAAGGGCATGGAAATGATGGCCCCTTCGGGCATATTCTGGAGGGCAATCCCTAAGGACAAGGCCAAGGCACCGGCAGCGCTGATGCCGGTCTGATCGGCTAAAAGGCCGGCGTAGACGACGCCGACAGCCATCCCTTCAGGGATGTTGTGCAAAGTGACGGCCAAGACCAGCATCGTCGTCCGCTGCAAATGGCTGTGCGGCCCTTCCGCCTCTTCACTGTACATATGAAGATGCGGAACGAGTCGGTCCAAGGCTAAGAGCAGCAAGATGCCCAGCCAGAAGCCGACGACAGCCGGAACGAAGCCAAACCGCCCTAAATGGGCCGATTCTTCCATGGCCGGAATGAGAAGGCTCCAAATCGAAGCGGCAATCATGACGCCTGAGGCAAAGCCGGTCAAACCGCGCTGGACCTGGTGGTTCAATTCCCCCCTCATCGCATAGACACAAGCTGCCCCTAATGAAGTCCCGGCAAAGGGAATTAAAATGCCGAGAATGGCACTGTTCATTACACTGTCCATATCAAAACCCCTTTCTACACCTCTATTTTTACCTTTCATTCTACATACCGAAGGCCCTCCTGTCAATGAGGATAAGGCCCTGAAAAAATGGGATTAATCCTCAATTTATCGGACTTTCGGTCTCCCTGCCGTCATCGGAAACGAAGGGCCAAACAGAATCTGTCAAAAAAGGCTGCCATCTATTGTAAACAGAGGTCACAATAAACTACAGCCTTTTTTGAAACACACTATATGAAGTTGTAAAAATCCAAGTTCAGCCAATTCGCTTAATCGCTATGGACAAGGACGTGAACACTTCGCTCATAGGCGGGGAATCCCTCGTGGGAATCAATGGTTTGATGTGAGCTTGGATTTTCTGGCTATTCTTCAGGGGCTAAGGCACTTTCACCGGTAATCTTACCGGGAAGGACTAAGGACAGGGCCATGCATACTAATGCCGGCACCAGCCAGCCTAACCCGCTGTCGCCTAAGGGCAGGCCTTGAATCAAGGTTCCAGCCGCCCGGACACCAAAGAATTGGTAGGCGATGTCGATGGCAGATACCATGCCGGCCGCTGCTGCCGTGCAGCGCATGCCCAGTTTCGACAAGCTGACGAATTTATTGAGGATGGTCAGCATGACGACGACGATGGCAATGGGATAGACGAAGAGTAGCAAAGGCAGGGTAACCTGAATGATCTGATTCAGTCCCAAGTTCGCCAAGAGGAAGCTGACGACGCAGATGAGGGTGACGTACTGCTTATAGGACAGAATCGTAAATTCTTCTGCAAAGAAGGTCGAAACGGCGGCGATGAGCCCGACCGTCGTCGTAAAGCAGGTCAAGGTGACCATGACGGCCAAGAAGGCCATGCCGACGGTACCGAAGACTTGGAACGACGTCTGAGACAGGACATAAGCGCCGAGGTTGACGCCGGGGTCGGAATAGACCGACTGGGGAATGGGAAAATGGTTGCCCAAGAGGGCCAGGCCCAGGTACAAGCAGCCCATGAGAACGGCGACGGCTGCACCGGCCATCCATACACTAATGACATGTTCCCTTTCCGAAGCGAAATGGACGCGCTTCAGGGCTTCTAAGGCGATGATGCAGAAGGCAAAGGAAGCCAGTGTATCGACGGTGTTATAACCTTCGATAAAGCCGTTGCCGAAAGCCGAGGCGGCAAATTTCCCCATAGGAGCCGCATCGGACGGCGTCGTGTAGGCGATCATGCCGACGATGATGATCAGGACGATCATGATGACGAAGATCGGCGTCAATACCTTGCCGACGCGGTCAAGGAGCTTCGACGGCGTAATCGACAGCCACCAGCCGCAGGCAAAGTACAGGGCCGTAAAGATGGCCAGGGGTATCATGCCGTCACCGGTAATGGGCAGGATGCCAATGGAAAAAGACGTCGCTGCCGTTCTGGGAATGGCCATCAAAGGTCCAATGGACAAGTACATTAAGGTTAAAATAATAAGGGAAAATAAGGGCGAAATCTTACGATTCATTTCAGCTCGGAAGCCTCCGGGGTTGAAAGTCCCCATGATGACGGCGACGACGGGCATGCCGATGCCGGATAAGAGAAAACCGAGGATGGCCGGCGTGAAAGCCTGACCGGCCTGAAAGCCTAAGGACGGCGGGAAAATAAGGTTCCCGGCTCCAAAGAACATACCGAATAATAGCAATCCAACTTGTGCTCCATTTTTGAACATAAACGGGATAACTCCTTTCTGAGTAGACAATATCTCCGTCTATTTTAAAGTTTAAAGCTGGCACTGTCAATTATAAAGTATGCATCATAAGACCCTTGTTATTTCAAAATTACATTGCCAACAGCCTGGGCGACGAGAGCTTCCCCATTCGGTTCAGACTGGAGCATGTTGAGGTACATACAGGAGAGCTGAGCTTCTGCATAGTTTTTGAAGTAATTGAAAGCCGGGCCGTCGCTCATGCCGTACTGGGATGCGGCGATTTTCTTTAAGAGGGCAGACGTTTTTTGAGCGGCCGGCGAACTGAGGACCCAATCGTGGTCACCGAGGTGGACGATGTAGCCTTCCTGACGATGCGGTGCCGGGAGGCCGTCGCCCATCTTATTCAAGGCGCCGTAGGCAATGGGATCTTTCTGGGCTACGATAGCAGCGGCTTTGATCCACGATACGACGTCGGCTTCCCCTTTGGCATCGTTCGGTGCGCCATGGGCACAGGCCTGGGCGACGACTTCTTCAGCCGGGAGGCTGCGGTACATCGATTCGGCAATGGACAGGACGTGATGAGCGCCTTGACCGGCAATGGTGTATTCCTTCAAGGACGAGCCGTCGGCCTGCCACTGGAATACGAAGGGTTTCATGATATCGTGAAGGAGCTGGCCTGCCAGGGCGATGTCGGATTTGACGCTGTAGCAGAAGACTTCTTCATAGGTACGGATGATGCTTTCCGTAATGTGGACGTTGGCACTGACATGAGTCGACAAGCCGCCCGGATAAGGATGGTGGCTGCCGTAGCCGCTGCCGGGGGCCGTCATGAAGGGCTGTACCTTTCCCGAAAAGGGCGGCAGGAGATGCTGGACGTCGATTTTACTGGTATCGATCAAGCCGGCAGCAGCCAATTTAGAATAGAGCATGCTGATCGACGAAGCCGACGTATATTGCTGCATGAACATCGGCGTCGGATGCTGGATCATGGTCGTGACCGTATCGCGGAGCCAGCCGTCTTTGAGCTGACGAGCCTGTTCCAGAATATAGGAATAATTGCGGGTAACTAATTTAGATGCTTTGGCACAGACTTCAGCGTCTTTCGGCAGCTGGCTGACGGATACCGGCGTCAGTTCCTGTTTGGAAAGGCTCGATCCACCGGCTTTCGCCAAGGAAAGGTCGGGCATAGAGAATAAGGCCGCACCGACAGCCGTTCCTGCAGCCATCTTCAAAAATGTCCGTCGTGAAAAATTATGTTGTTCCATTGTAATCCCTCCTAAAGTAAAAAACTAGTGACAGTATAAGTCAATTTTGTATAAAAAATGTATATGCTGAGAAAAGATAAAGAAAAAATAAATAAGGAGGGATAATTTTACACAAAAGCAATTCTTTCTTTACGCAAAGCCCACATCTTCTGCCTATACTGATAAAAAAAGCAAGGAGGTTTTTCTCATGTTTGGTTTAGGTGTTCCTGAATTAGTCCTTATCTTAGTCATCGGTTTAGTCATCTTCGGGCCGGGCAAACTGCCCAGCATCGGCAATGCCCTCGGCAAGAGCCTGAAAGAATTTAAAGAAGCCGTCCACGAACCGGCCGCTGCCAAAGAAGACATCAAAGAAACGGTTTCTGAAGCCGTATCGCCGGCATCGACTGAAAATCATGGAAAGTAGAGAAGCGGTCATGCCCCTCACGGGGCATCTGTCGGAACTGCGCCGCCGACTGATCATTTCCATCGCCATGCTGGCAGTCGGCATGATGGTCAGCAACTTCTGGCTCGATGAGATCATGGCCTTTCTGACAGCGCCGGCAGGAAAGCTGTATTTCATGAAACCGGCCGAGGCCTTTTTCATCTATTTCAAAGTCATGCTGACAGCCGGCGCCATCATCACAGCGCCGGTTCTTTTTTACGAATTTTGGGCCTTCTTGGTCCCGGCCTTCACAACCCATGAAAAGCGGCTCCTCTTCTTATTGGTGCCGACGTCGCTGTTCCTCTTCATGGCGGGCATCGCCTTTTCGTGGTTCATCGTCCTTCCCCAGGGTCTCCAGTTCTTCCTCAACTTTTCGTCAGAAACGGTCCAGCCCCTGCTCTCCATGGAAAGCTACCTGAATTTCGTCTTCATGCTGGTCCTGCCCTTCGGCCTCATCTTCAACCTGCCCTTGGTGCTCATCGTCTTGGCAAAACTCGGCTTCATCTCGTCGGACATGCTGGCCAAAAAGCGAAAATACATCGTCCTCCTGTCCTTTGTCGCCGCAGCCGTCATCACACCGACGACGGACATCCTGTCCCAGTGCCTGTTGGCCATGCCCATGATCGTCCTCTTAGAAATAAGCCGGCTCATCATCAAATTCGGCCTTCGCGCCTGACAAAGAATTTTCCCTTCGGACTGCCCTCCTGCGGCAGTCCCTTTTTTATGCTATACTAAAGACGAACGTCCTACGGACGAATCCATATAAAAGAGGAATACCTATGGAAAAACACTTTGACATCAACGAAGAAGGCTACAGCGTCCGCTGCCGCCTCTTTCTCCATGACAGCGCCAAAAACAAGCGCACCTTCGACAACGTTGCCATCGTCACCCACGGTTTCGGCAGCAGTAAAGACACGGCCGGCACGGCCCACTTTGCAGAACAACTGACGTCGAAATATAAAGACTACGCCGTCATCGCCTTCGACTGGCCCTGCCACGGCGAAGACGCCCGCAAAAAACTGGCCGTCCCCGAATGCATGACTTATTTGACCTTAGTGACGGACTACGCTAAAAATACGCTGGGCGCCAAATTCCTGTACAATTATTCCACCAGCTTCGGTGCCTACCTCACCCTGCGCTACATCCTTGAAGTGGGCGACCCTTTCCGGAAAATCGCCCTGCGCAGCCCCGGCGTCAATATGTATGAAAGCATGAGCAACCATATCGCCGAAGAAGGCTTTACCAAGCTCAAAAAAGGCAAGGAAATCCAAGTCGGATTTGAACGCAAAATGAAAATCGACCAGGCCTTTATGGATGATTTGAAGAGCTTCGACGTCAACGACCACGAATATTTCGACGTCGCCGACGACATCCTCATCATCCACGGGACGAAGGACGAAATGATTCCCATTGCCTTATCCCGGCAATTTGCCGAAAACAACGTCATCGAATTCTATCCCGTCGAAGATGCCAACCACCCCTTCCAAAATCCCAATCACATGGCCCTGGCCATCCATAAGATCATCGAATTCTTCCGACCCGAAGGCTGATATGCCCTTGGCGTAAAAAATCCCTGTCACGCAACTGTGATGTGCCCCCAAAAAGTTAGATTTTAGGTCCAACTTTAGGGGGTCGGTTCACTGCCGTGACAGGGATTTTTATATATAAAATTCTAGTTAGAAAGAGCCGCCGCGGCCGCCATGACCGCCTCCGCCTCCTCCCAAATTGAAGCTTCCCGGCCCGCTGTCATCGTCATTACGACGGCGAGGTTTGGGAATGCGCTGTACCGTAAGGAATAAAAAGGTATCGGTCTGTTCAGACAACTGGAAGCTGTGCGAATCGAAGTAGGTATCGGCAGCAGCTGCACGGCGGACGTTGCTCATCCGCAGGATGAGGTAACTGCGGAAGATCATGCCGACCAGGAGAGCCAGCACAGATGCCGTCGCTAAATGCAGCCATTGAAAGGCATCGTCCGGATTATAGGCCTTCCCCTGGTCATTATAGTAGGCCAGCAGTTGGCCCGACGAATGGCCATATTCCTCAAAGGCCTCCATATAATTGCCCTTCTTCAGGAGCGGCAAAACAGCCTCTTCGATATGCTTGAGCCCGTCCCTATCGGTGATTTTATCACGCATGGTCCGATCCGTGGCGATATACCACTGGCGCTCATCCATGGCTACCAGGAAGACCATATTGCCGTTTTTCCCGTCGCCGAACTGCTCGTCGAGGACCCTGTCGGCGTAGTCACCGACCTTCATGCCGTGAGTAGAACGGACGATGTAGACGGCCAGGCGCACACCATAAGTAAAGTTGACGTTCTTCAGATCCTTGTCCAACTGGCTTTTCTGGGCTTTCGTAAGAACACCGGCTTGGTCGACGACATTAGGAGTACCGGCCGCCAAGGCCGTCCCCATAAGGATCAAGCAGGCCGCCGCTGTAAGGATCGTCCGAATGATAGTTTTCAGCACAAGACTCTCCCCCTTTATAACGGCCACGGCGTATTCCCGATAGATTGGACAATCAGATAGAATACGGGCAGCGTAACCAGGGCGGCGATAATACAGGCCCAATAGGATTTCACCTTATCATAAGGCAGGGTACCGACGAAGCGGCCGGTCTGGCCGTTCATCATAAAGGTATAGGGCTTGTCTTGATAGCGCGTCGTCAAGATCCATACCGGCGCCATGGCGTATTCTACGGAATCTTCATCTTTATGGACGAAGCCCCCTTCCATGGAGCGGCGCTGGTGATTGACGACGGTATTGCCGAGGAGGGCAAAGGAACTTTTCTCCAAGCGGGAATCGGCCCGAGGCACGGCAGCCTCGGCATCGACGTCGTACTTATCGGCTAAGTAGCCGGCAAAATAAGCGGCATTAAAAGGAACCATCTCGCTGTAATCGAAGGGTTCGATACTTTCCATATAGACGTCATTGATTTTCTTGCTGCCGTCGACGGGAATCCGATTGAATACCAACTGGCCCGTCCGATTGCACTGGTAGACCCGGGTTTCGACGATGCGTTCATCTTCCGTCTCAAGGTAGGAATCGTCTTCAGCCCGAAAAGACGCCGACGCCGTGACTTTGGCATTGAACAGCCAAAAAGGAACGTACATGGGCTGGACGTCTTCGATGCGGTTGTCCGCCGTAAAGGCCTTGGGAAGGAGCCAGTGCCCTTTATAAAACCGTTTTAAAGCCGCGACGGCCTCGTCCTTCGTCTTTTTAAAGGGAATGATGAAATCAGGCCGCAGCATGCCGGCGAAACGGCTGGGAATGAGGGTCGCATTGCCGCAGTAACAGCATTCCGTAGCCATCGTATTGTCGTCGCAGACGATTTCAGCCCCGCAGGACGAGCAAGTATAGGTCTTCAGCCTGGCTGCTTCCTCGTCGCTCCACTCATTGCCGGCCTTTTCGGTCTGCCACTTGGCCTGCCGGGCCGCATCAGCTTCGGCTGCCAACTGTTCCTTTTTGGCATAAATCGACTCCAATACGGCAACGTCGAACTTAGTGCCGCAGTAATCGCAGGTAACGGTCTGCGCTTCCGGTTTAAACTGAATCGGTGCCCCGCAGTGGGGACATTTATAACTGACTGACGTATCCGCCATGGGAATCACCTCATTCTTCCGGCTTTTTAGTACCGCAGTTCATGCAGAATTTTCCCGTATTCCCTTGTTGGCCGCAGGACGGGCAGTTCCATTCAGTCGAAGCCGCCGGTTTGGGCTTACCGCAGTTGGTGCAGAACTTCCCTTCGTTGCCGCTGTGGCCGCAAGACGGGCAGGTCCAAGAAGTCGGTTCCGGTTTCGGCTTCCCGCAGTTCATGCAGAATTTTCCCGTATTCCCCTGCTGGCCGCAGGAGCAGGTCCAACCGGCTTCCGACGCTGCCGGAGCTGCCGGCTGTGCTGTCGGGGCCTGAGCCTGTTGGCGGGCAGCCAATTCCTGGGCCAGACCGGCTCCGGCCTGACCGGCCATATTCATGCCCATGTAGCCCATGGCAGCCCCCATGGCGCCTTCGTTTCCGGCCGCCGTTCTCATGGAATCGGCCGTAGCATCGACCAGGGTTCCCAAACCGATGTCGGGACGGCCCATGGTCATGCCCATCTGGGCTTTCTGGATCTTTTCTTCATCTTCTTCGTTGGCCTTGACACTGTTCATCCCCATGGACACGATTTCAATGCCTCGCAAATCGCGCCATTTCGGCGATAAGACGTCATTGAGGGCCTGCGTCAGTTCTTCCGTATGGCCCGGGATCTGCGAGTAGTCGATGCGCAGGGCCGACAGTTTGGCAAAGGCCGGCTGAAGGGCCGTGAGCAGTTCCGACTTCAGTTGGCTGTCGAGGCGGCTCCGATCGTAAAAATCAGCTTCGTTGCCGGCGACGTTGGTATAGAACAAGATGGGGTTTACCATGCGGTAGCTGTATTCGCCAAAACAGCGCAGGCGCACGAGGAGCGCCAATCCCGTCGTATCGTCATAGGTCTTAAAAGGCACTTCACTGGGCGTACCGTACTTATTGCCGATAATTTCCTTTAAGTTAAAGTAGTAGACCCGCTGGTCCTTTCCGGCATCGCCGCCAAAGGCAAAGCGATCCTTCATCTGCGACAGGAGCTGGTGCAGCATTTCCCCTAAATCGCCGGCATAGTCCCCTGAAAAAATGGACGGTTCCGTCGATTTGTCGTAAGTATACTCGCCCGATTCAGCACAGACTTCGACGACCTTCCCCGATTCGACGATCATCATGCACTGGCCGTCGTTGACGGCGATGCGCGAGCCGTTGGAAATGATGTTGTCTTCGCCCGACGTGTTGCTGCTGCGGCCAAACCGGCTGATCCGCTTTTGGCCTTTTGCCATCAAGATTGTTTCGTTCAGGCTGTCACAGTAAAAAAACTCTTTCCACTGGTCGCCCAAGACACCGCCTGCGGCACCGATAGCCGCCTTAATTAAGCCCATAAAAAATACCTCCTAATGTATGTGATATTATTTTAAACTCCCTTTATGCTTCATCCAGCGGCGGCTGCCGAAGAGCAGGACCGCTAAGAGACAGACCATAAGACAGACGGCAATTAAGCTGTGCGGATCAAAATGAATGAGATCGTATCCCAGCCAGACTTCCATACAGACGGCGAGGATTTTCCCGGCCATGGTAGCTGCGCCGTGTTCGGCAAAGCTGATGCGGCTCAGGGCACTGAATGCCGTGACGACAAAGTTGGGCGAATAAGGAATTGCCCGAAAGAAAAAGACCAGTTTACAGTCAATCTTACCGTTGAGCTGCGACAGCCAGCGGCTCTTATCGACCAAGGTCTGGGCCTTATGCCGAAAGACGTAGCGCATGATGACGAAGGCCAGCACATTGCCGATGACCTGCCCGGCCCAGGAGATGATAATCCCCGGTACGAGGCCGAAGAGGATGCCGTTGACGGTAACGAACTGGACCGACGGTAAGCCGGTCATATTGGTCAGAACGATGAGCAGGATCATGATGAACACAGCGACGCTGCCGAAGGATGAAATATAGTCGGTCAGGCCGGGAATATCATGCTGGACAGTCAGCTGCCACAGGGTGCTGTAAAAAGACGGAATGAACCAGTGAATGGCCAGACAGATGGCGACTAACAGCACCAAGGTCAAAGGCTTCATCAAATTGGCAATCATCGTTCGATTCATAGAATGTCCCACTTCCCATAATTAGATTCTCTATTACTTTCATTTTATAGCAAACCCGGTAAAGGCACAAGAACAAACCAACATTTCTCGGCAGTAATCTCCCTGCAAAATAGGCTACGAAAAAACGGCCGCCCTTGCCCCCTTTCAAGGGTAGAGAACCAGGCGGACATCCATATCGCGGTGCTGCAAAAAAGACTGGACAGACTCTTTGGCAACGGCCAGGGCCGCTTCCCTGGGATAGCCGAAGATGCCCGCCGAAATGAGGGGAAAGGCGATGGACTGACAGCCCGCATCCGCCGCCAGCCGTAAAGCCGTTTCATAACAACCGGCTAAGAGTTCCCCCTCGCCCTGCTCCCCACCCTGCCAGACGGGACCGACGGTATGGATGATGTACCGGGCTTTCAGGCCGTAACTTCCCGTTAAGACCGACTGCCCCGTCGGACAAGGGGCTTTGGATGAACATTCCGCCTGCAGCTCCCCGGCACGGGCCCCGACGGCCCGGAAAATGGCCCCGCAGACACCGCTTCCGGCCAAAAGCTGCGAATTGGCAGCATTGACGATAGCATCGGTCTCCATGGTGACGATATCGCCGTGAACGATTGAAAAAGCCATTAAAATCACACCTTTCAAAAAAACTCAACCGAATCGTACAGAGATTCGCCTAAAACAAAGAGGACTGCCGCTCAAACGGCAGTCCTCTTTCATACCTGCTTCGGCCGTCGAGCTGTCAAAGCGATGTTTACGATCAAACGGTACGGACTAACAATCTTCGTCCCAAGCGTTGATGACGACCGGTTCCGTTTCCAGCAGCGCCGCTTGCTGAGGGCTGAAGTGGCGTCTGTCGATGACGGCTTCATAGACGTATTCCTTGAAATATTTTTCGGAGCAGACGAAATAGCCTTTATCGCCGACGTCTTTGCCCCAGGAATTTTCGATTTTCCAGCGGTCAGGCCGACCGTCGCCGTCGAAGTGGACGCCGGTGAGCAGCATGGCGTGCGTCGCTGAACTGCTGCCGTACTGCAGGCGTTCCCCTTTCGGCATGTCCGTCGAAAAACCGCCCAGCAAGGCTTCGTACTGAACGCTGTCCGGGTCCCAGACACCGTCTTTGCGAGCGCCAAAGGCGCCGGCATCGCAGGCAAACCACACAGCCTGTCCGGCTTTAAGCTGGGTGACGCACAAATCTTCCAGTTCTTCCTGCGACAGGTGGAGGGCTTCCATATCGGAATCGGCCATATTTTCAATGCCGTGGAAGCGAATGAGGCGATGGAGGGGCTTATCCGGCGTCGGTTCGTGGATGACCGGCACATAGTCACGAAGGGAGATGCCGACGTACGTTTGGTAAAATTCCTGAGGCGTCAGATTCCGTTCTTCGTGATAGACCTTGTCCTTGTCGCGATAGGCAAAGTCAAAGGTTTGTACGGGCTCGCCAAAGGCGATGCATTCGGCCTTATAAATTTCAGCCAGCATCTCCTGTTTGCGTCCATAAGGATCTTTTCCGGCCAGGACCAATTCCCGCAGCTCCCTGGCGTCTTTTCGCAGGAGACGGTTCATCATGGTCACGAAGCAGTCGGTGTGATCGGACTGGTACGATTCGGGCTGGACCTGTTTGGGAACGACACCGTATTTTTCGATGAGGTCCACGGCTTCCGTCCAGTAGCCGCCGTCAGTCATGCCGCGCAGGACATACTGCATGGCCTGTCCTTTAATCGGTTCATGGGCATTTTCAATGACCATTTCCAAGAAGTTGTTGGCCTTTTCTAGTTTATCATAAAAAGACAGGTAATTCTGCGACAGTTCAAATTCATCCAAACGGCAGGTTTCAGCCACCTTTTCCCGCAGGATATTGAGGGCCGCAAAGAGCCAGCAGCGGCCCGATCGCTGTTGAGCCGTAATCCCCCGGGTCAAAACTTCGACGGAAAAGGCTCCTTTTAATTTCGCTCCCGCTGTGGGGACATAGGCCAGGTCTGCCATATCGGTCTTAGCCAGGGCCGACTGGAGGACCTGAGCCTCTTTATTCGAAGCATAGGATTGACGAAATCCTTGTAATACATCTTTCGTAATGTCTTTCATAGCCTGCCTCCTACTTCTTCAAGGTATAAGCCCGTTTGGCGATTTCAACGACCGTTTCGCAGGCTTTTACCAAAGACTCAATGGGCAGGTATTCGAAACGGCCGTGGAAGTTGGCACCGCCCGTAAAGAGATTGGGGCACGGCAGGCCGCGGAAAGAGAGTTGAGCCCCGTCAGTACCGCCCCGGATGGGAGCCACTTCCGGCGTGACGCCGACGGCTTCCATGGCCGTCTTAGCCAGGTCGACGACATCCATATGGCCGTCTTCGATTTTTTCCAACATGTTATAGTAGACGTCCCGTTCACCGAGGTCGACCGTCCCTTGGCCGTACTTGTCGGTAAAGAGCGCTGCCATCTGCCGCAAGAAGGCCTTGCGCTGTTCAAAGCGCGTCCGATCGTGGTCGCGGATGAGGATGTGCATCGTGCACGTTTCGACGTCGCCGTTCAGTTTATAGACGTGGAAGAAGCCTTCGTGACCTTCGGTGTATTCCGGTTTTTCCCCGGCAGGCAGGAGTTGCTGCCATTCGGCGGCCATGGTCAGGGCGTTTTTCATCTTGCCCTTGGCATCGCCGGTATGGACGCTGCGGCCATGGAAGGTAATGGTCCAATTAGCAGCGTTGAAGTTTTCATATTCAAGGCCGCCCAGTTCGCCGCCGTCGACGGTGTAGGCAAAGTGGGCGCCGAATTTTTCGACGTCGAACAAGGCCGCACTGCGCCCCGTTTCTTCGTCCGGCGTAAAGCCGATGCGAATCTTGCCGTGCTTGATGTCGGGATGCTGCAGAAGGTATTCGACAGCGCTGACGATGGATGTGACGCCGGCCTTGTCATCGGCGCCGAGGAGGGTCGTGCCGTCGGTGAACAAGATGTCCTGGCCCTTATACTTCAGGATTTCCGGAAAGGATTCCGTCGAAAAGACGATGCCCTTTTCTTCATTCAAGACGATATCCTTGCCGTCATAATTGTCTTTGCGGACGACTTTGATGTCCTTCCCAGAGGCATCGGGGCTGGTATCGACGTGGGAGAGGAAGCCGACGACAGGGCCGTCGACGCCGTTGGCCGGCAGGGTAGCCATGACGTAGCCGTGTTCGTCAATAGAAACGTCCTCCAGGCCGAGGCCTTTCAATTCTTCGGCTAAGGCTTTTGAAAAGACGAGCTGGCCCGGCGTACTCGGGCAAACGGCGTCGTTTTCTTCATCAGACTGGGTGTCGAACGAAACGTATTTCAAAAAACGATTGATCAATGCATCACGATGGAGCATATTAACACTTCCTTTTCTATAACTATGCTTTATATTATAGCAAAAAAGAAGGATCGCTGCATTAAGGCCCTGTCAGCCTGTAGGCGCAATCCTTCTTTCCATCGGTCCTGCCATAAATTATAATACTTTGACTTGCTGATTCTTTTCGCCGAACTGTTCCATCAAGAGATGTTTAATCGTTTCCCGATCGGTCCCCTTTTCTTCTTCCTGCTTGATCAGTTTATAGGCTCCAAATAAGGGCGACGGGCCGATTTCAGAGCTGAAGAAGCCGATGCCCTGGTTCCAGGCGATGAGCTCGAAGACGTCGTCTAAGGCCCGGGAATCGATGCCGTGGATGTATGCTTTGACCAGTTCCCGTACGGCCTGACGACGGCGGCCGGCGCCGACGGCATTGGCCAGGGACAGCATGAGGCGCATTTCATAGGACAAGTAATGCCGTTCGTCGTTCCACGTTTCATCCCAGAATTCGACGGCAATGCGGCCCAGATTCTTATCGATGATGGGGAAATTCAAGAGGGCTGCCGGGCCGAAGGGCTTCTTCCCCGACGGTGCCTTGGCTTCACGGCGGTAGAACCAGATGTGATATTCATGGGGCTGTACTTCTTCGACATGGTATTCAAAGCCCCGGTCGGTCATGGCTTCATAGAGGGGATAGGGTTCAAAACTCTGAATCAGATGGAGTCCGCTCCCGGCTTCAACTTGGTCGGCCTGTTTAAAGAGGCCCTGGGAAAAATTGCCCTTGGCCTGACGCAGATCGATGACCTTAAACTGTTCTTTTTTATCTTTCCATTCGTTATACATAGGAATACCTCCTGACGTAATCTTTCAGATAGTTCATAAGCTCTCGCTTGATGATCTTATCCTACCAGATTTTTCTCAGGAGGTACGTTGCTTTTCTAACACTTTTTGATTTTTATTTTCAGAAACAGATTTCCTGTCGGAGCGAGCTGACCTGAGCGGATGAAAACAGACTTGCGCTCAAGCTTCCCCGGATTCCATCAGACCGGCTCGGCTCTTGGCCCTTGCCAAGTCGTCCCTCATCCATGTCAGCCAGTGAATATCCTTACTCAGCCGATACTGCAGGAGGTACCCTTCGTAAGCGGTCAGCAGCAACCGCGAGGCCTTTTCTGCTTCGTCCTCCGGAATCCCCGACTGACGAAGAACTTTTTGAAATAAGACCCGTATCTTTTCCAGCCCCTGCAAAAAAGCCGCGGCCAAATCCGGTTCGATAAAGGCGATTTCCATGCCCAGCACTGAAAAGGGACAGCCATAAAAACGGCCGCCTTCGGCCTCCTCTATCATAGTCGCTGACACCTTTCGTATAAAAGGTTCCCAAGCCCCTTCCCGGTCGGCGATGTCTTCCATCATGCCCAAGACCCGGTTCTCATAAAATTCCGCAGCTGCAAAACCGACGTCTTTTTTACGCTTGAAATAAAAATAGAACGAGCCCTTGGTCACACCGGCGGCCGTCAAAATATCCTGGACACCGGTTGCCACATAGCCCTTTTCCCAAAACAGGCCGGCAGCTCGGCAGATAATCTTTTCCTTCGTTTCTTCACCTTTCGTCATAACGCGTCCCTCCTTTGCTACTATACAAAAAATAGAGCGGGAATGCAATACAGGTATTGACAAAATAAACCAAACGGTCTATAAATAGACCAAGTGGTTTATTTTTTTATCAGAAAGGAATCTGCTATGACTACCTCCCCGTCTCTGCTTGCTGAAAAAATCTATCAACAGGCCCGGCTTTCCGGCTACGACGACTGCGGCATCATCGCCATCGACGAGATGGATGAATACCTGGGACGCTTCCAAGAACGACTGGAAAAGGAACCGACGAGTCGCCCCTTTTATCAGCGCATCGAAGGCGCCATGAATACGAAACAGCGCTTTCCCTGGGCCAAATCGGTCATCATTTGTACGTGGTGGCTCGGCCGGTACCGCCTGCCCGAGTCCCTTGAAGGAAAATACGCCCGAGCCTTCTTTCTCGCTCCCCAAGTCTCCCTCGATGAGGAAGGTCTCCGCAAGAAAGACGCCTTTACGGACTGGCTGACGGCAGAAGGCCTGCGCTGGGAAGGCGGCGAAAAAAGCTCCCACCTGCAAATCGGCGGGCTGCGCCATGCCGCCATGAAAGCCGGTCTGGGAATCATTCGTAAAAATAACTTTCTCTACACCGAGAGAGGCTCTTTCGTCATGCTCGAAGGCTTCGTCATCGATGAATCCTGCGAGCTCCGCCAACACCATGACCTAAAGCCCTGCGCTCCCCAATGCCGCCTCTGTCAGGATCACTGCCCGACAGGTGCCCTCTCGGCCCCCTTTACCATGAACCTCTTGAAATGCATCTCTTTTTGGAATACCTTCGGGAAAAGCCAACTGCCGCCTGCGCTGCCTGAAAAAGCTATGGGGTCTTGGATTGTCGGCTGCGATGCCTGTCAAAATGCCTGCCCCTACAACAAGATTCCCGCTGCCAAAGCAGAGAAAGACATTCCTGAAAAAGTAAATCAGGCCTTGCCCTGGCTGGATCCGGAAAAATTGAAAACGGCGCCGGATACGATCTTACGAGACCAGATTCTTCCCTTATGTGATAACCACATCCAACCAAACGAAGTCGACACCCTGCGATGCAGTGCGGCCCGTTATCTTCGGAATCAGCCAAATCGCTAAGGCCTTACAGCTCCGCTCTCACGCGGTATACGAGAATTTTTTCTTTCGCATCGCCGTCAAAGAGGTCGCCGCAGTCGATCGGTTCTTCTTCCATGAGGCGCAGGTGGTGGCTGAGAAATTCTTCTACATCGTCGTAGGGATAGTAAAAGAAGATCCGCAGCCGCCGCGGCCGTCGCTGCAAAGAATCGAAGATCTTCCCCAATACCCGCTTCAGCGTATGCAGGGCGAAGGGGTTGAAGAAAAAGCAGCAGTCGGCTTCATCGGGCAGGTCATACGTCGCCGCATCGGCTAAAACGAAGGACACCCGCTTCCGTGCCGCCGGGCTCTCGGCGTTGACCAGGGCCTTCTGCCACAGCCGCTGGTCGTATTCGATGCCCAGGGAGCGGCACCCGGTCTGATAGGTCATGAAGATACTGACCCTTCCTTTGCCGCTGCCATAGTCGACGAGGGTATCCTTCTTACGGATATAGCCGCTGTTGGCCAATTTTTCGAGGACGCCGTAATCCGTCGGCTCGTAGGGATGATGCTCCCCGTCAGAGTGGCTGTCGTCCCGGCCGGCCGTCTTGATTTGTAAAAGTTGTTCCCATTCTTGTTCTGTCATCTTCCTGTCTCCTTCTTCCGTATCTGACTCCCATTATACACCATTTCTGTTTTTACACGGCTCTTACCCTTTTATCACAAAACATTGATGCCTTTTTGATAAAATGAGCTGAAATATGCAGGAGGTGCATGATTATTATGAAAAAACAATGGAAACGCTGGCTCGCTCTGGGGCTGACCCTTACCGCCATGGGAAGCATGGCCCTGAGTGCCAAGGACGTCGATGCGACGGCCTACATCGTCCATGCTGATGCCTATCAGCTCCCGTATAAGGGAAATGAAAAAGCCTTTAACCATCACATCAACCCCGGTTACGGCTCGGCCCTGGCCCTGAAATCGGTCAACCGCGACGGCACGATTGAATTCTATGCCATCACCGACCGCGGCCCCAACGGCGACATCCCGGCCTATGTCAAAGACGGCAAAAAGATGTCCGGGAAATTCTTCCCGACGCCGAATTTCACGCCCAGCATCGGCATCATCAAGGTCAACCCGGCCAAACAGCGTGCCGACATTATCGCTTCCATCCCCTTGAAAGTAAACGGGAAAGCCATCAGCGGCAAACCGATTCCGTCAGGCCTGACGGGTTCGACCAATGAAGTCGCCCTGGACTTCAAGATGAATGATCTCGGTACCGATCGGAACGGTCTCGATACGGAAGGCCTGGCCCTCGATAAGGACGGCAACTTCTGGATCAGTGACGAATACGGTCCCTTCATCGCTAAAGTCGACAAAAAAGGCAATATCCTTGAAAAATACGGCCCCGGCATGGGCCTCCCCAAAATCTTAGCCGACCGCGTCCCCAACCGCGGCAGTGAAGGCCTGACGGTCGATGAAAAAGGCCATGTCTTCGCCCTCATCCAAAGCCCCCTCGACGTCGACGGCAAAACGGCCAAGACGGCTAAATACACGCGTATCGTCGAATTCGATCCAGTCACGAAAGAAACGACCATGTATGCCTATCCGGTCGACACGGGCTACAAGAACACCGGCGCTGCCAAAATCGGCGATATCACCTCCATCGGTAACGGCCAGTTCCTCATGATCGAACAGGGCAAACAGCACGGCGCCATGCAGAACCTGATCTACAAAGTAGACCTCAACGGCGCGACTCCCATTGCCAACAACGGCGACCTCGAATACGGCCGCTTGGACGGCAAAATCGTACCGGCTAAGAAGGAACTCGTCCTCGACCTGCGTGCAGAAGGCTGGAACATCGAAAAAGCCGAAGGCCTGGCCCTCTTGCCGGACCGCAAGACCATTGCCGTCGTCAACGACAATGACTTCGGCATGGACATCGACGTCAAAGATTCGGCCGTTGCCGATCCGGAAGTTTCGGACTACACCTACGACAGCGACAAAAAAGCCATGATTTACAACAAAGACAATAAAGTCCATAAGGTCAAGATCAGCCTCAAGAAAAACGCTCCGACGGAGCAGGAAAGCCAGATTTGGTTCTTCACCCTGCCGAAAGCCTTATAAGAAAGAATCACCCCTCAGCCGCCTCCAAAACGGGTGAGATGAAAAACGCAGCCGCGTCATGTGGCTGCGTTTTTTTGTGTTCCCCTTAAAGAGGTACGAATTCATCAGCAGCGAAGGAGGACGCCTTTTTCCGGACCGCCGCATAAACGAAAAAAGGTTCCCCTTCCCCCCCCGGCCGGCGTCTTCCACGAGAAACAAGGTCCTGACAGCGCAAAAAAAGACCACCCATGGCTGAGTGGTCTTGGTAAGTTACTTGATGAGGAAGGATTAGAATACGAATACGAACTGGGCACGCGTCAGTTCTTCCGGATCTTTGCCGTCGCCGTCTTTCACTTTCGAAGCGAAGGACTGTCCGACCTGGAACTGAGCGTTTTTCGCGAAGGTATAGTCGATGCCGACGCCCCAGGATTCGAGGTTATCCAATTTGCCAATCCGTCTCCAAGAGCTGGTGGCTCCCATAGCGCCCACCGCATAGGCACCGTCCTGAGCATTGATGTATTCAACCCAAACGTCCCATGTCTTGGGCGTCGCCATGACGGCCTTGCCATAGGTCAAGCGGCCGATCCAGACACCGGCCGAATCTTCGTTGCCCCGTGCCGTAGAGACGGCCTTTTCGTAGCTGACCCGTTCGTAGTTAGCGAGGAGCTTCCAGTCCCGGCCGAAGAGGAAGTTTGCATAAGCCCCCCAGAGGTCATCGAGGTTGGTGTCCTGGAAGGAGTTGTAGTAAGCACCGACAGCCGTGCCGCTGCCAAAGTCCCCTTCGATGAGACCGTAACCCGTCTTGGCGCCTTCCACCGTGTCGGACCCTGCCAGGCGGCCCTTCTTGATTTTACCGTAACCGGCTGTAGCTTTGAAGCGGTCGCCCTTATAAGCCAATTCTGCACGGTCTAAGATATCGCCGTAGTTATAGCCATAGGAGTTGTTGCCGCCGATGACATATCTGTCCGTACGGCCGACGCTGAGGTTCCAAGCCTTGCCGCCAAAATTATAGTCGACTTTAGCGATATCGGTCAAGATATCATTTTCATCTTCAGCTGCGCCATTATCCGCAAAGGAGTGGTAATCGCTGCTGATACCGTACGTAACCTTCGTGCGGTCGTTAACCATAGCGTTAGCGCGGAGGCGAATACGATAATCCCAAGATTTATCGTTTTCTTTGTTGTTTTTCTGATAACGATACCGAAAACGAGCGTCACCGGTCAGTTTAACCTTGCCGACGCGGTTTTCGAGAGCGCTGACGCGAACGCCGAGGTTGTTCAGTTCGTCAGCGAATTCATCAGCTAATTTGTTGATGAGGGCGCGCTGTTCGACAGAAGCTTTGTCCATGTGAGCCATGGCTTTGGCAACCATTTCAGCGGCTTCGTAACGAGTGATGTTACGCTGGCCCTGAAAGTGTTCACCGTCAACGCCTTGGATGATGCCGGCGTCAGCCAGTTCGACGACAGATTGGTAAGCCCAGCTGTCGGACGGTACGTCGACAAAGGGGTTCGCTGCAAAAGCACAGGCTGCGCCAACGGCCATGGCTGCTGCCAGAGCTGCGAATACTTTGGCTTTCATGAGTAGTAACCTCCTTTTTAATGTAAGATGAAGTTTCTGTAAGCCTTCCCCCGTTACGGACGCGTGTCGAAACGGATGCATCAAGGGTTCATTGGCGAGTTGTCCCCGTTTCCGCTCTGTTACGGCCTTGCATCACACGTTTGTCTGCCCTATGGTTCAAGTGCGGCCTGCCTTGGAACAACACTTCTTGTAATGAGTATACATTTTGTATTGTAACCTGTCAAAACAAAGTATATTATGGAAGCTCCCTTTATTTTTAAATATCGCCTTCAGTAAGCTATTTTCGTCTGTGAATTTACTAACTTTTTCCCATTACATCCAAGTACCCTTATCGCCGTTTATTTCGTGTTCACCTTGGAACCACACGCAAAAAAAGACCACCCATTGCTGAGTGGTCTTGGTAATTTCCTTGCGAGGAAGGATTAGAATGCGAATACGAACTGAGCACGCGTCTGTTCTTCCGGATCGCTGCCGTCGCCGTCTTTAACTTTCGAAGCGAAGGACTGCATAACCTGGAACTGAGCGTTCTTAGCGAAGGTGTAGTCGATGCCGGCACCCCAAGATTCGAGGTTATCCATTGTCCCCCATCTCCAGGAGTTGGTAGAACCGCCGATGAAGGCACCGTCTTCAGCGTTGAGGTATTCAACCCAAGCGTCCCAGGTCTTCGGCGTAGCCATGACAGCTTTACCGTAGGTCAGGCGGCCAATCCAAACGGCAGCCGAATCTTCGTCACCACGAACGTCAGAGTTGATATTGCTGTTGTAGTTGACGCGTTCGTAGTTAGCGAGGAGGTTCCAGTCTTTACCGAAGTTGAAGCTTGCATAAGCACCCCAGAGATCATCAACTGAGGAGTTGCGAGCATATTCGATTTCGTTGTATTGGTCAGACATAATATTGTTATAGTATGCACCGATAGCCGTGCCGTTGCCGAAGGAACCTTCGATGAGAGCGTAAGCCGTTTTAGCACCTTTGATACCACTATATACATGATCTACATCATTATCATCAGTAAAGGTGAATGCACCACCAGCAAGGCTTCCAGCCTTAAATTTACCGTAGCCACCCGTAATCATGAAGTTGTCATTCTTATACTTCAATTCAGCGCGGTCGAAGATATCGCCGTAGTTGTAGCCATAAGCTTTAGAGCCGCCGATGACGTATTTGTCCGTACGGCCTACGCTGAGAGCCCAATTCTTGCTGCCGCCGAAGTTGTAGTCGACTTTAGCGATATCGGTGAAGATGTCGTTTTCGTCTTCAGCTTTGCCGTTTTCAGCAAAGGATTTGCTGCCCGTGCTGATGCCGTAAGTAACTTTCGTGTTGTCGTTAACCATAGCGTTAGCGCGGAGACGAACACGATAATCCCAAGATTTATCGTTTTCTTTATTGTCTTTCTGATAAACATAACGTATACGAGCGTCACCGGTCAGTTTAACGTTGCCGACGCGATTTTCGAGAGCGCTTACGCGAACGCCGAGGTTGTTGAGTTCGTCAGCGAATTCATCAGCCAAT
>OFMH01000212.1_pt1 | contig 43375 bp, 36 predicted proteins | sample 1541761 | NCBI WGS metagenome assembly OFMH01 (sample SAMN04209249, study PRJEB22552) | human gut metagenome | biome: gut; material: feces | host: Homo sapiens | place: USA: Oklahoma
TGCAGGGTGGTGTTGCCTTCCATTTCTTTTACAGAATGGAGGTGATGCTTATGAAAAAGTACGATTTTAAAGATCTTATGGCTTTTGGCGTATTTATTCTGGCGTTGCTGACATTTATATTTCAGTTTAACAAATAATCCAGACATAAGAAAACCACCCCAAAACTTGCCGGTAGCGGGGTGGCTTTCAATCCACAAAAACTACTAAAGGCAACCCACCTTGTGGGCGGTTGTCTTTTCTATTTATAATATAGCACACTGCCAGTTTTTTTGCAAGTTGTGCATATTTAACTTGCGTATTTTCGCTGTTCATGTTAAAGTAAGCATGTAAACAAAATAACGTAACCGCTAGGGGCGCAATTTGCTGAGAGGACTGACATCCGACCCTTTGAACCTGAATCTGGTTAAAACCAGCGTAGGAAAGCGAGCAGATTTCTGCAAAAAGATAATTCAGCCGCTTTCCAACAGGAAAGCGGTCTTTTAATTATAAGGAGGCAAAAATATGGCAACACAAATGCAATTAGCACGCCAAGGTGTGATTACCGAAGCAATGAAAATTGTAGCAGAGCAGGAGCATGTAACTGCGGAGTTTATTCGTGAAGGCGTAGCAAACGGTACTATTGCTATTCCCTGTAACATCAATCATAAAAATATTATTCCGCGCGGTGTAGGCACCGGTCTTACCGTAAAGGTTAACGCTAACATCGGTACTTCCAGCAGCTATCCTGATCCGGAACCGGAGCTGGCAAAACTGCAGGCTGCTATTGACGCAGGTGCGGATTCTGTTATGGACCTTTCCACCGGCAACAATATCAGCGCCTCTCGTCAGGCAATTATTGCTGCATCTACCGTAATGGTTGGCACTGTACCGATGTATCAGGTAACTGTAGAAACCATTAAGAAGCGTGGCGCAGTGGTTGAGATGACTAAGGAAGATATTTTCGACGTTATCCGCCAGCAGGCTGCAGATGGCGCCGACTTCATGACCATTCATTGCGGCATTAACAAAAATGTGCTGAAAGCACTCATTGACGAAGGCCGTGAGATGGACGTTGTCAGCCGCGGCGGCAGCTTTATCACCGGCTGGATGCTGCACAATGACGCAGAAAACCCGCTGTATGAATACTATGATGAAATTCTTGATATCTGTGCTGAATATGACGTAACCATAAGCGTTGGCGATGGTCTGCGTCCCGGCTGCATTGCTGATGCTACCGACAGAGCGCAGATTCAGGAGCTGCTGAACCTGGGTGAATTGACACAGCGAGCTTGGGATAAGGGCGTACAGGTTATGGTAGAAGGCCCCGGCCACGTGCCCTACAACCAGATTGCTGCGAACATGCAGCTGCAAAAACGCCTGTGCCACGGCGCACCATTCTATGTGCTCGGACCTCTTGTAACAGACGTTGCTCCAGGCTATGACCATATTACCAGCGCTATCGGCGGTACTCTTGCTGCTGTCAGCGGTGCTAACTTCCTTTGCTACGTAACTCCGGCAGAGCATTTGGGCCTGCCTGACTTAAATGATGTACGCGAGGGTGTAATCGCTACGCGTATCGCTGCGCATGCCGCTGATTTGGCTAACGGCAACAAGCAGGCATGGGAGTGGGACCTGAAGATGGCAAGAGCACGTAAGGTTCTGGATTGGCCTGCTCAGCTTGATCTGGCTATCGACCCGGTAAAGGCTAAGGAATATCGCTGCCGCAAGAACAAATCCGATGACGAAGCTTGCTCCATGTGCGGTGATTACTGTGCAGTTAAAATTGTCGGTCAGTATCTCGAAGAGCATATGAGAAAGCACTAAGTCATTACTTGAAAAAATAGTATGAATGTGATATATTAAATATAGAAAAAGACAACCGCCCGCAAAGGTGGGTTGCCAGTTGAATTGACTTGAAAAGCCGCCTCGGAATCTGGTAAATTACAGAGGCGGTTTTTCTATGTGCGATTTACTTTCGGTTCTGAAAAATGAACGTCAGCAATGCCAGTATAAACATACCGAAAATCATAAGATCCTGGAATGTAAAATATACCATAGACATCACCTCCATTCTTAAGTGAATGAAGGCAATCCACCCTGTAAAACGGTTGTCATAAAGATTTTAACACATAAACATATTTTTAGCAAGAATGCTTAATGCTTATCATTCTGAACTATGCTATAATATAGATAATTATAATATTTCTAGAGGTAACTGATGGAAAAGAATATTTTAGAATATGTCGGAAAAAGCTTATATAAGACACATATTTTGAAGGAAATGAAGCGCTATGTTGTTTTCCGTGCGCGTTGTGCTATGCATAGCAGCAAGGTTGACGAACTGCTGCAGTTTTTTGCTGCAAATAGCAAGCGTCAGGCGTGGCTGCAGGGAGCACCTGCGCTTTTGGAACAGACTACCAGAGCATTTTTTTACAAAGGCTCAACTTGGGACGAACGTGTAGAGCTGGTGCAAAATCATCTGCTGATTATGGAAGAGCTGTTTAAGCCGGAGCTTATGGATAGATTATACAGCAAGGGTGAGATGGTACAGCTGTGGGAGGATTCCTACGATGACAGACCTCTGACGCTGCAGCTGTGGTTTCATGCCGGCCAACGTAAGGAAGGCTGCATGTCTTTGGCTTTATTCTATGAAGGCGAGCCTTTATACCAGATCATGTTCTGGCTGGCAAAAAATAAAACAGACGGCAAGAATGTTATTTATATAGGTGCCCTACAGGGACCGCAGAACGGTAATGAGCTGATTAAGGGCATGACGAAGGCTTTCTTCGGCTATCGCACCAAAAATCTGATGTTTTATGGCTTACGCTGCTTTGCTAAGGCTATAGGCGTTGAAAATATTTTCGCTGTTACTAATGACGGCTATTACGCGATGAACCATGTACGTGTAGACCGTAAGCTAAAGACTGATTTCGGTGCCTTCTGGCAGGAGTGTGAGGGTGTTATCTGCTCAGACCGCCGCTTCTACATTATGCCGACCGCGGAACACCGCAAATCTATGGAGGAGCTGAAGCCGTCAAAAAGAGCACAGCACCGTCGTCGCTTTGCTAAAATGGATGAAATGAAGGCTGCTGTTAAGGCTGCTGTTGACAGCTATAAAAAATAAAATAAAATATTACTTGTTTGTTTTGTAATATAGGCACAAAAGCTGTCTGCAATATTATTTATAGTAACAATCTGTACAAATTTTACATTGGATAAAGCAGAGGTTCAGAATAGAACCTCTGTTTTTTTTAGGTAAAACATGCTATAATGAAAATATATAGCTCTGATTGGAGGTAAGAAAATTGAAAAAACAGCTTGCAACTTTATTGTTGACCTTTATCTTTTGCTTTACTACAGTAATTCCAGGTTTTGCTGCTGATTCTGCTGTCCCGATGGCAGATAAAATCGGCGCTATGGAAAAAATGCTCTATGGCACGGAGCAAAGCGGTTCCTTGCTGCAACGTATGGATAGTCTGGAAGATGATGTTTACGGAACTATTACCAGCGATGCTATTCTAAACCGCGTTGATAATATGTACGATTATCTTGAGGGTACTCCTGATAACGGTGAAGCTTCCTTTGCTACTAAGCTGAATGTTGTAGAATGGAAAATGAACGAAAGCATGTCCGGCGGTGCTGCCAAAAACCGTATTGAAGCCACGGAAAAGCTGCTTTATGGTCAGAACCAGACAGGTTCTTTGAGCGGTCGTCTGGAAAGTCTGCTGAAGCTCGCTTCTTATACTGATGGCAATGTGCCTGTACAGCAGGTTGTGCTTCCGAAGGATTCTGTTTTTAAAATTGCTTTTACCTCTGAGCTGAGCACTAAAATGAGCCGTAAGGGTGATGTAGTGCATTTTAAGGCAGCGGATAACCTGTATGTAAATGACGTACTGGTACTGCCGAAGGGTGCAACCGGTGTTGGTGAGGTAAAAAAGGTTGTTCAGCCAGGTATCTTCGGTAAGGATGGCCGCATCGATATTGACTTTACCTGCATCTATGGTGTGGACGGAACCAAGATTCCCGTTACTGTAGGCGAGCTTGCTAAACAAAAGGCCGAAAGCATTGCCGGTGCAGCCGGAGCTGCTATCGGCGGTATGATTATCCTTGGTCCTGTGGGCCTGGTTGGCGGTGCTTTTGTCAAGGGCAACAGCGTAACTATTCCGGTTGGTTGCGAAACCTTTGTCCAGACTGCTGAAGATACTTCTCTGCAAGGCGTTGTATATCAGGAATAAAATCGAAAATTATACGTAAAAAGCTCACTCTTTCGAGTGAGCTTTTGCTTTTTTTATGGTATAATGTTAAGTGGATTATTATGAAATTTTTTCTTCATCAATATAGACAAAGGAGTTTTTTATATGCATAAGACTTTTATAGCCACAGCTTTGGCACTTGGAATGTGCCTGCCTGTTTATGCGGAACAGTTCAGCAACAGCAACAGCGACAGTATGCTAAGCCCGGTAACTGTTGATGAACCTAATACAGCGGTACCGCATCGTGAAAAGCTGGATACAGAAAAGCAGCAGGTGCTGCCGATTCGTCTGACCGGTGAACATGCCGAATATGATACTGTCAGTGGTGATTTTTATGCCGAGGGCAATATTAAGGTATCGCAGAACGGTCAGGATATTTATACAACGCAGGTCAAGGGTAATATGAAAACCGGCGATATCTGGCTGCTGGAGGGTGGCAAGCTGGTAGAAGGTGCCAGCGAAACACAGGCTGCTTGGGGCCATTATAACTTTAACAATAAAACCGGTGAAATGAAAAAATTGACCGGTAAGAACGGCAAAGATTTCTTTGCTGCGCATCATGCCGAAATTTATCCTGATAAGATGATTTTGGACGAGGGCGGTTCTACGAGCCGTTGTCCGGCAGTAAAACATCCCAAATGTCTTGAAATCAAGGCAAAAACCTTTGAAATTTATCCTCATGATAAAATGGTAGCGCGCGACGTAAAGGTTTTTGTACGCGGCAAGCATATCTATTCCCGTGATTATTGGGAAAACAGCCTGACGGAAAAATCCAAGGAGCGTATTCTGCCGCATATCGGCTTTAAGGACAGCGACAAGGGTACCTATGTAAATCTTTCCTACGAGCGTCCTTTAGGAGATAAAGACACAATTTACGCCGATTTGAATTATTACAGCAAGGTCGGCTATAAGCCTGTTTACGGCTTGGAGCATAACGAGCGTAACTTTAAAGTTACCTATGAAAACGGCTGGTATGAGGATGATGATGAATGGGTAGAGAAGCAGAACAATATCCGCTTTGACTATAAAAATCATCATATTGCACCAGGTCTTCCCTTATCATACAGTGCTTACTTTGAACGAGGTTTGTGGAAGAATGATGATAGCGGACGTAAGAGCTGGCATACAGAATACGGTGCCTTCCTTAACCATGACCGCATTTATCTGTTCAACAGCAAAAATACCTCTTTGGATTTGACAATCGGTAAGAAATGGACACGTGAGAGTGCAGAGGATACTTTGCAGTCTACCAATGTTTATTATGCAACCTTAGGTCAGGAAATCAGCCCGAAGTGGAATAGCTGGGTTGGCTATTATCGTGAAGATTTTACGACAGATGTATTTACCTACGATCAGCCTGATATGGCAAAAGAGCTGCGTAATGGTCTGCAATACATTATGGATGACAAGAACAGCTTTACCATTGTCAACCGTTATGATTTAGACCAAAAGGAAAATTATGAAACAAGATACAGCTGGACGCATAAGTTCTGCTGCTGGCAGCTTTCCTTGATTTACAAGCATAGAGATACAAATGATAAAGACAGTGCATTTGAAGCTAAGTTTGATTTTGTAAACTGGTAATGAGGTAGAAAATGAGAGAGATTATTAAGCAACGCTTTCTGGACCATCTGCAGGTGGCAAATGCTGTGATGAACAGCGATATCCTGGCACAGATTGAGCGTATTGCTGTAGAAGTAAAAAAGGCGCTGGCCAATGGCAACAAGGTTTTGTTCTGCGGCAACGGCGGCAGTGCCGCTGACAGCCAGCATCTGGCTGCTGAATTTGTCGGCCGCTTTCAAAAGGAACGTGCAGGTCTGCCTGCTATCGCGCTGACGGTAGATACCTCCATTCTGACTGCTGTCGGCAACGATTACGGCTATGATAAGGTTTTCGTACGTCAGGTGCAGGCACTCGCACGTCCGGGCGATGTGCTGGTAGGCATTTCCACAAGCGGCAACAGCGCTAATGTTGTGGAAGCTGTTGAGCTGGCCAAGAGCATGGGTGTGTTCTGCGTCGGTATGACGGCTGAGGGCGGCGGCAAAATGAAAACGCTGTGCGACGAATGCGTTGCCGTGCCGGCGAAGGTTACTGCCCGTGCGCAGGAAATGCATATTTTGATAGGCCACATTTTATGTGAGCTGGTGGATGGTGAATAATTTGGCTGATTTAGCTGTAACAACTTTTTTAGCGGAACAGATTAAAAATGTACGCATTGCTGTTATCGGCGATGTGATGCTGGACAGATATTTTCAGGGTGAGGTTAAACGCATTTCTCCGGAAGCACCTGTACCGGTAACACGTATTACAAAGATAAATTCTGTGTTGGGCGGTGCGGCAAACGTTGCTGCCAATCTGGCACATCTGGAATGTCAGGTTTTTATGGGCGGTGTGACAGGTGATGATGAAAACCGTCTGCTGCTGGAAAAGCTGATGGATGATGCAGGCATCAATCATCAGGGACTGGTGAAAAGCAAACGCCGCAAGACTATTACCAAGCTGCGTGTTTTGGGTGGCAATCAGCAGATGCTGCGACTTGATTTTGAAGAAACCGGCGATTTGTTCTCCGAAGAAATTATTGAGCTGCGTCATTGGTTGGCAGGAATGCTTGATGAAGGCTTGGATGGTATTATTGTTTCCGATTATGCCAAGGGTGTCTGCTCGGATGATTTTTGCCAATGGGTGATTGCTCAGGGCAAGGCCTATGATATACCGGTGTTGATTGATCCTAAGGGAGCAGACTGGTCCAAATATGATGGCTGTGATTTTATTACGCCTAATTTAAAGGAAATGTGTGAGGCTGCAGGCTGTCAGCGTGAAAACTCTGATGAAGCCGTTGTCAGCATGGCGCAGGCTGCACGCGAAAAATTTCATATTAAGAATGTTGTTGTTACCCGCAGTGAGCGAGGCATGAGCCTGGTTAATGCTGAGCAGGTGCTGCACAGCCCTGCTACCGCCATTGAGGTGTTTGATGTTTCCGGTGCCGGTGATACGGTGGCGGCTACGCTTCTGGCAGGTGTTGCAGGCAAGCTGGCGTTGGCTGATGCTGTTTATATGGCGAACCGTGCTGCAGGAATTGTTGTGGCCAAGGTTGGCACTTATCCGGTGCACCGTGACGAGCTGCTGAAAGATTTGCTGACGGAGGAACGCAAGCAGGGCCGTGGCTATCGCACGCTGAGCTGGCAGGAGATTGCTTCTCTGGCAGCAACCTGGAGAGCATGCGGCGAAAAGATTGTGTTCACCAACGGCTGTTTCGATATTCTGCATGTAGGCCATGTAACATATCTGGAGAAGGCGCGCAACCTTGGCAAGCACCTGATTGTCGGCCTGAATACGGATGCTTCCGTACGCCGTCTGAAGGGTGAAACAAGACCTTTGGTGCATGAGCTGGACCGTGCGCGTGTATTGGCTGCGCTGGCCTGTGTAGATGCAGTGGTGCTGTTTGATCAGGATACGCCTACCGAGCTGATTGAAAAAATTCGTCCCGATATTCTTGTCAAGGGCGGTGATTACAAGCCTGAGGAGGTTGCCGGACGTGAATATGCCGGTGAAGTGCGCATTATAGAATTTGAAGATGGTTATTCCACAACCGGTGTGGTGGAAAAAATTGCCAAAATGGTTAAGGAGGGCAAATTATGATTATCGTAACTGGTGGTGCCGGCTTTATCGGCAGTAATATTGTTAAAGGCTTAAATGACCGTGGTATTGATGACATTCTTGTTGTTGATAACCTGACCAACATGGTTAAATTCAAAAATATCCAAGGCCTGAAGGTTAAGGATTATATGGATAAGTATGTTTTCATGGATGCACTGAAGGCAGGCAAATTCAACCATGAGAAAATTGACGTTATCTTCCATGAGGGCGCTTGCTCCGATACTATGGAATATAACGGTAAGTACATGATGGAAAACAACTTTGAGTATACTAAAAACGTGCTGCATTTCTGCCTCGACAGAAAGATTCAGATGATGTATGCTTCCTCTGCTTCCACCTATGGCAGCGGTGCGCATGGCTTCCGTGAAGAGCCTGCCTGCGAGGAAGCACTGAATGTATATGCTTTCTCCAAGCTGTTCTTCGACAACTATCTGCGCCGTCTGCTGCCGCAGGCACAAAGCCAGGTAGTAGGCCTGCGTTATTTCAACGTATATGGTCCGCAGGAAAACCATAAGGGCAAAATGGCTTCTATGATTTATCAAATGTATAACCAATGGAAAGCAGAACATAAAGTTCGCCTGTTCGGTGAGTACGCCGGTTATGGACCGGGCGAGCATACTCGTGACTTTGTGTATGTAAAAGACGTTGTTAAGGTAAACTTCTACTTCTGGGATCATCCGGAAATCAGCGGTATTTTCAACTGCGGTACCGGCCATGCGCATCAGTTCAATACTCTGGCTAAGGCTGTGCTGAACCACTTTGGCAGTGGCGAGCTGGAATATGTACCGTTCCCTGAAGTGCTGAAGGGCAAATACCAGAGCTTTACCGAAGCAGATGACACCAACCTTTTGGCAGCAGGCTATGACGGAGGCTTTACTCCTATTGAAGAAGCTGCAGAGGAATATTGCCAGCTTCTCGACAAGACCGGCGGTTATTACGTTTATGAAGGCTAAGGCGGTATTTTTTGACAGAGATGGCGTGCTCAATGTTGATGTAGCCTATCTCTACAAAATTGAGGACCTGCGCTGGATTGAAGGTGCACGCGAGGCTGTGGCGTATCTGTCGCAGCTTGGCTATAAAATTTTTATTGTAACGAACCAGAGCGGTATTGCGCGTGGTTATTATACAGTAGAGCAGATGAATGAGCTGCATGCTTATATGCAGCGTGAAATTGCTGCGGCAGGCGGTAAAATAGAGAAAATCTATTACTGCCCGCATCATCCCGAGGGCAGCGTGCCGGAATATACCGGTGTGTGCGATTGTCGCAAACCCAAACCGGGCATGCTGCTGCAGGCGCTGGCAGAATATGATATCGACAAGGAGCAGAGCTTTTTAGTCGGTGACAGCAAGCGCGATGTGGAAGCAGCGGAGGCTGCCGGTGTCAAAGGCTATCTTTACACGGGCGGTAATCTGCTGGATTTCGTAAAAAATATTGTAAGCGAGAGATGATAATGGAGTATCAGAATATCCTGTTAATCAAAATGAGTTCATTGGGTGATATCCTGCATACGCTGCCCTTTGCGGCGGCGCTGCGCAAGCGTTATCCCAAGGCTAAGATTACCTGGTTGGTGCATCCGCAGTTTGCCGGCTTTGTACCGGACCCGCCGGTGATTGATGAGGTGCTTTATTTTGATAAGGTAAAATTTAATAAGCTGGGCTTCAGTGATAAGCTGAAATATTTTTGCGAAATGCGCTCTTTGCTGCACAGCAAGCATTTTGACCTGGTGATAGATATGCAGGGCCTTTTCAAAAGTGCGGTGTTGGCTGCTATCAGCGGCTGCGATAACCGCATCGGCTATTGTGAAATGCGCGAGGGCAGTGGTTTTATCAGCAAGGCAATTGGCGGCAGTCATAGCAAGGACCATGTTATTGAGCGTTATCTTGACGTGGCGCGTTATCTTGGTGCTAAGGTTGATTCGTTGGACGATGTGGAATTCCCAATGCCGGATTTGAGCAAGGAAACAGCTTCGGTGCAGCATAAGCTGCAGGAGGCAGGCTGGAAGGGCGGCGATTACGTTGTTATTGTCCCCGGTGCGCGCTGGTGGACGAAGGAATGGCCCGTAGAGCATTATATCGAGCTGGCGAAAAAGCTGACTGCTGATGGTACTGCTGTAGTGCTGGCAGGCGGACCTGATGATGCTGTCAAGGGGCAGAAGATTGCTGAAGGCACAGCAAGCTCACTGGTTATCGACTTGACGGGACAGACAAGCCTGCGTGAGCTGGCGGCGCTGATTAAGGGCTGCAGCTTCTACATCAGTGCGGATACCGGACCGCTGCATTTTGCGGCGGCTTTGAAAAAACCGCTTATAGCAATGTACGGACCGACGAAGGCTGACCGCACCGGACCATACGGCAGCAAAAATTCCACGGTATTGCTTTCGCCGGCAAAGTGTGCAGGCTGCTTGAAGAAAAAGTGCGATAACTGGCATTGTATGCATGATATAACGCCGGATATGGTCTATAAAATTTATCAGGAAAAGGTGGCAGAGGGCTGATGGCACAAGCTGTAGAATTAAATGGCAAAAAAATATTGGTAACATTTTTGATGCACCTGGGAGACCTTACGCTGACCACGCCTTTTATCCATGCACTGCGTAAGGCAGCACCGGATGCACACATTACCTTTCTGGCGGATGAGAAGCTGAAGGATGTAGTACTGCATAATCCGTATCTGGATGAGGTTATCACGATTGACAAGAAGGGCAGGGACAACAGCCTGTTGGCGCTGATGGCCTGCGCCCGCCGTCTGAGCAAGATGGATTTTGATGTGCTGATTAATCTGCATCCGAATGAGCGTTGCAGCTTTATTGATGCTTTTACCAAAGTGAAATTGCGTTGCGGTACAACGCACACCATGTTCAAACCGCTTTGGGATGTCTTTACACCGCTTAACCGCAAAATCCATGCGGCGGATATGTATCTTGATGTACTTACACAACTTGGTGTGCAGAAGCTGGAGCATAACGGTCTGGAGATTTTCCCGAGCGAGGAATATAAGCAGCATGCGGATGAATTCTGGCGCGAGCACGGTGTGTTCGCTTCGGACAAGCTGGTGGGCTTTAACATCGGCAGTGCTGTTGTTACCAAGCGCTGGGCGCCGGAGCGCTTTGCCAAGGTAGCAGATATTCTTGCGGAAAAGGGCTATAAGCCTGTATTCTTCGGTGGTACGATGGACGAAGAAATGGTGCAGGAGGCAGTCAGCTTTATGAAGACGACACCTGTGGTAGCAACCGGCAGCTTCCGTATTGGCGAGCTGGCGGCGGCAATGCGTCGCTGCAGCCTGATTATCACCAACGACAGCGGCCCGATGCACGTAGCAATCAGCCAGAAGGTGCCTATCGTAGCGATGTACGGTCCGTCCAGTCCGAAGCTGTACGGCCCCTATACCAAGGATGCAACTATTGTGACAGCGTTGCCGCCCTGCCCTGGTTGTGCAGGTGGCATGAAGCATAAGTGTGATGATATGCAATGTATGACACGTCTGACGGTAGAGCAGGTTGTACAGGCTGCTGAACAGATGCTGCAGCAAAAGGAGAAATAATTTTGAGTAAGCAAAGCATTATTACCGGTGAGGTTTTATTGCTGTGTGAAAGATTGGAGATGGCGCAGTTTATGCACGCTTATCTCCGGCATTTATTTAAGCAGGGTATCAGCTTGCCTAACATGCAGATTGTAAATTATCAGAGTATCGATAAGTTAGACTTGCTGACTAAACGCCTTATACAGCTGGAAGGCAGAAAAATAGTGCGCAAAGCAGTATTCTTTGCTGACGCGGCTGATGAGCGCGAACGCCGAATGCAGAAATTTTTTGCAGTGCGTGACAATACTTTCTTTAGAGAAGTGGAGTATTGCACGCACTTTTTCTTTCCCGGCAAAAAAGCTACCAAACGTTGGCAAAAAGGCTATCTGGAGGATATGCTGCTGCAGTCGCTGCGGCAGGAAAGCTCCGAATGCAGCGATTACTATAATCTTTATAATGTGAGTGCGGAGTATTTGCAGTCAGTAAATTGCTGCCGTGGGCGAGAAAACAGATTAGTGAATTATAGCAGGCATTTACTGTACACATATCTGGCAGGAACAGAAAGGTATGTGGGCATGCGCTTGGGCGAGGCGGCTCTGGCAGGAGCCTTTGATTTGGAGCATCCGTGCTATGCGAGTCTCAAGGAATGCTTGCAAGGCTTAAACTAGAGCAGCAGAATGCGAGGTTATCAAAATCACTTAATTGATTTATTATATTGTGCAAAAGTGTTAGCTTTGTTAGCTGTCGTCCTTTCTGAATTTTGGAAAAGCAAATAAATATGTTATAATTAACAAACAAACTAAAAAAGGGGGAGCAACATTTATGTTCGGAGAAATCATTGGAGCAATCAGCAATTTTATGTATAGTTATTTGCTGATTATCATGCTCATCGGTGTAGGCCTGTACTACACTTTGCATACTCGTCTGGTGCAGGTACGTATGTTTAAGGAAACTATTCGTGTTATTTTGGAGAAGCCTGTTGAATCCGGTGCGGTATCATCCTTCCAGGCTTTGATGGTATCTACTGCGTCCCGTGTAGGTACCGGTAATATTATCGGCATTTCCACAGCTATCTGCCTCGGCGGTTATGGTGCTGTGTTCTGGATGTGGGTTATTGCTGTTGTTGGCGGCGCTTCTGCTTTTATTGAAAGCACCCTGGCACAGATTTACAAAAAACGTGGTCCGCACGGCAGCTACGGCGGCCCTGCATACTACATCGAAGCTGCTTTGGGCAGCCGTGGTCTGGCAGTGCTTTTTGCTTTGGCCTTGATTGTAACCTATGGCTGCGGCTTTAACATGCTGTGCTCCTACAATCTGCAATCCACTTTTGCTGCTTTAAGCTTCTATAATCCGGATACAACTCCCTGGATTATCGGCGCAGTAGAGGCTGTGCTCGTAGGCTATTGCCTGTTGGGCGGCGGCAAGCGCGTTATCAAAGCAACCTCTACTCTGGTTCCCTTGATGGGCGTTATCTACATTTCTGTAGCATTTATCCTGACCATTATGCATATCAACCTGGTTCCCGGTGTTGTAGGAAGAATTTTTGCTGAAGCATTTGACTTCACTGCAATTTTCGGTGGCTTTGCCGGCAGCTGCATGATGTTCGGTATCAAACGCGGTCTGTACAGCAACGAAGCAGGTGTTGGTTCTGCGCCGAACGCTGCTGCTGCTGCTGACGTTTCTCACCCGGTTAAGCAAGGCCTGGTTCAGATGCTGTCCGTATTTATTGATACTCTGCTGATTTGCACCGCTACCGCTTTCATGTGCCTGAGCTCCGGCATCGAGCCGACTAAGGAGCTTGCCGGTGCGCCTTATGTACAGGCAGCTCTGGCAGCAAGCATGGGCGATTATGCTAAGCTGTTTATTACTGTATCTATGGTACTGTTTGCCTTCACTACTCTGCTTGGCAACCTGTATTATGTAGATAATGCTTTTGCTTATGTTCTGAAGCATGTTCCGGGCAAAACCTTTACCCTGTGCTACCGCATTCTGGCTTGCGTACTGATTTTCATCGGTGCCGGCTCCAGCATGGGTACTATGTGGGATCTGGCAGATGTTACCATGGGCTTCATGGCAATTATCAACTTGCCTGTTATCTGCATTTTGGGCGGTCCTGCTCTGCGTGCGCTTGATGATTACACCGAGCAGCGCGATGCCGGTAAGAATCCTGAGTTTAAGGCCAGCAAGATTGGTTTGACTCAAAAGCTGGACTATTGGCAGGATTAATATTTGTTTCTTTGAGCTGCTACGAGATTTCGTAGCAGCTCTTTTTTGTATGCGTAAGTTTAATTTGGTTATAGGATTGACTTTTACTTAGGGAGATGTAGACATCTATATAAAAAAACTTCGGTGAAAACAACATCGCGATGCTATTTTTACCGAAGTTTTAAAGGTTAAATCAGATATACAGGTATATAGTAGGTTTGCTCATTGATAGGTCTTATCTTATCGCAAGAATCAATAACTAAACCGGTAGCAATATTAAGATGATACTTATCAAGAACGCTAAAGTTTTTTGTTGCTTTTTTAGGCGCTATACCTTGCTTTATTTCAATTGGACAGATGGTAGAACCGTCAACATATAATAGATCAATTTCCTTTTGGTCAGTATCCCGATAATAGAACAGGAAATCCTTAGGAGTTTTACCATGTGCGTAAAAATTTTTGACGAGTTCGCTGACAATATATGTTTCGTAAAAAGCGCCGCTCATAGCGCATTTCTCCAACATTTCCGCATCAGGCCATTTGCAGAGATAAGCGCAGAGACCCGTATCTAAAAAAAACATTTTAGGTGCTTTAATAATGCGGTTAGAAATGTTAGCCATATATGGTTGCAGCAGGTAAATAATACCGGAGGTTTCTAAAATCGAAATCCATTTTTTGCATGTTCTTACGTCTATGCCGACATTGCGGGCGATTTCGTCATAATGCAGCTCTTGTGCGGTTCTTAAAGCAACAATAGAAATAAAGTTTCTGAACTGCATTTCACTGGAAGCAGCAATAAGCTTACGGACATCTTTTTCAATATATGTATCGACATATGCTTTAAAATAAATATCTCGTTTAGAGATGCCGGTAAAAATATCTGGCATGCCGCCATTAAAGATATCCTGATAAATTTCTCGCCTGGTTCTATAAGAAATTTTTTTGCTGCGTTCCAATGCTATTAATTTTTGGATATCAGCAGAAAACAGGTTATTGGGATAAGCATATTTTTCTGCTTGGGAAAGAGAAAGCATTTCGATTACTCCACATCTGCCAGCAAGAGAATCGCTGATACCTTCTTGTAGCTCAAAACGGTTAGAACCGGTTAAAATATACATAATTTGTCTTTTTTCGTTGTTACGCAGCCAGACTAAACGCTGTTCATCTATTTTTATTTTTATTTCATCAAGCAGATTAGGTGCTTTTTGAATTTCATCAATAATTACGGGCCAACTGTATTGTTCAAGAAACAAGCGTGGATTATTAATGGCTAGAGCGCGATCCTCTGCATCATCAAGAGTGACCATAGGAATTTTATCACCGAATAGCATATTAATTGTTGTTGATTTGCCGACTTGTCGTGGTCCATAGATGACTATGCAAGGGAACGATGCTGCTGCATCAAGGATGGTTTGCTCAACATAGCGTTTGATATACATGACAGATCCTCCTTTAGAAATATATAGAACGATAGCTGTTTCTCATTATTGCAAGTTCATTATATAACAAAACCTCGGTGAAAACAACATCGCAATGCTGTTTTCACCGAGGTTTTGCTGTCGGTTGCGTGCTATGGCATTTTTGCCCTACATGTTATCGTATAATATGCTCATAAAGTTCCTTGAAAAACTAAATAGCACAAAACATATTTAGTGAACTACTATTTTTGCCCTAGCCTGCTTGTTATAATGAATGCAAGAAGTAAGACAAATACTGAGTTGTTGGTAGAAGTTTTATATGTATGAGATAAGAGAGGGTGCAAAACATGAACTTAAAAAAGGCATTTCAATATCAAAAACAGATTGGCAAACTTATGACTGATATTGTTGGTGATGACTTGGAGATTATAAAAACACCTGTTAACACTAAAACAACAGCAGCTGCTAATCCCAATAAGTTTCTAGTGAATAAGGAAGTTTATAAACGTAGCGAATTAAACTACCTTTTTCCTACGGAGCAGCAAATCTATAAGGATGAAGTAAAGGTATTAAAATCATATAATACCAAAGGTTATGCATTGCCAAAACTGATTGCTGTTTATAATTATTTGGCAGATTGCCGCAGACTTTTGGCGGAAGCGATTGCTAAAACTAAGCTTAGTTTAAAGATTGGTACTAATGCTTACAGTTATGATGCAGCAGTTATTTATGCTAATGATTTGCGTAAGACGCTTACATTATACGATTGTATTGCAAATATGGGCGAAACGGAAAAGGACGAGGTTCAAAAGCTTGCCTTTAGCCGTAATAATGAGAAGCTGATAGCAGAATATACAGTAACGCATGTTAAAACGCCTATACTTGAAGCGGTACAGGCTGCTAAAACTGAATATGACCGTCTTTTAGAGCTGACGAGTGAGTTGAGTGATGCGATTGAAGCAGCTGCGCTCACAAGCAGGATAGATAACAAGGCTGTGCCTGCTTTCCCTGTTACTGCTGATCTTGATTATATTTACACACATCTGGAGAAGCTGCAAAATAAATAAACTTGTTTATACGTAGGCGTAATTTGTTTATGTCTGCAAGCAATTAAATATTGATAGTAAAGCTAACTGCAAACAGCTTTTGATTTATAGATTGCAACCATATTTCTTCCTAAATTATGGGAAACAAAGAAATTTTGGCTATATTAAGCTGTCTTGGCGAAGAGGTTAATATACCTATGCTATGATTATTGGTCGTTAAAAGTGCAGAGCTAGGATAAAAATCGCAACTTGCTTGATGATATAATAAATATGCTAGATGCATATTATTATACTGCCAAACACCAAGCGACTAAACACGATAATCGTTATTCGTAGTTACGTTAAGCGTAAATAGCTAATCTTTGGTTTACATGATATACAGAAGCTGTTTTGCAGAGAACTTTATTATAACTGCTGGACGTGGGATGGGCAAGTCATCCTGCGTCTGGCTTTTGTTATTTTGCGGATTGCGTTTTGTTTACCGAAAATAAGCAAATATTATACATGCTGCATTGCGCTATTTTCGCCACAGCATTTGCGTTAAAATAAAGCTATAAAGATTTATTGCAGAAAATAGCTCAAGGAGGTCGTGTAATGCTGATTAAAGATTTAGGACGTGTAGAAGGAACAGTAGAAGATTTACAACCTGTAACATTGAAGCAACTTATTCCGCTAGATTTGCTTGATTCGTTTATAGGGATTTATTGGCACGTAGGCAAGGGTAAGTTTATCATTTATAAAGCTCCATTGCTTGATGCAAAGTATGCTGTGGTAGAAATGGGGCAGGATTATGATGAGCAGAGCAATACAGATGATTTGCAGATAGATTATAATGTCTTTCACATGGATATTTGGTATGAAGATGTATTAAAAAAATATCCTGAGTTTACAGGTTGTGAGTTTGACTATTTTTCGCGTGGCAGAATTCTTTACGAAGTACAGCAGAAGAAGTTTGTGATTTATGGCTCTAAGAGGTTGTTAAATTCTGCAAAGGTAGTGGAATTTTTGGCGCGGGAGTTTATGCTGCCAAAAGGCGGATTTTTGGTTAATGATAAGATTTATAAGGATAAAGATGATGTGAGAAGTGTGGGGGAGAGGGATTGCAGGAGTTTCAGTTGATGGCGGAGAATATGTAAGTATCTTAGTTGGGATTGGAGGTTTTGAATATGGCAAACAAAGAAGCAGAAAAGATTTTAAAAGATGACTTAGGTTTTAAAAGCTTAAGATCTTTCCCTAGAGATATTACGATAGCTTATAATGATTCAAAGCATATTTTGACTATGACTCTTTTGCCTAAAGCTGTTGGATTAGGTAAAGGTGATTCTGTAAATATGCAAGATAATGCAGCAGCATTTGAAGCATGGTGCTTTATTATAAAAGCAAAAACTTCTATTGATGATTTAAAAATTAAATTAGATGTAGAAGGATTAACTAGCGATATGTATGATAAAGATATACCTTCTACTGGTCATTTTGGCAGATTTTTGTATCGTATTTTAAAATTTAAAGAGCAATATGGCACATGGTTTTTCTTATCTGATGAATTAGAAGATATGAGAAAAAATTTTGCTGATTTTTTAAGTAGTGGTAAATTTGTCAATAATGAACCTTCAAAAGAAGCAGAAGATGATGAAGATGCGTTGGGTATAGAAGGCTATGTTGAAAAACGTTTTTGCGATGATGATAGTCTTGGAAAGTTGATATTGGGTTTTTCAGGTGAAAATGTTGTTATGAACAGACAACTGCCTGTAGGGTTGTTTAAAGGTGAAAAGTCTGATGGAACTGCTGTTTTTACTGGTAAAAAGTCTGCAATAGATTTTTGGCTATTGTACAACAATGAACTTAATATATATGAGTTGAAGGCTAATAACAAAATGGTTGGGATTTTGACAGAAATATTTTTCTACAGCAATTATATGCGCGATGTGTATTGGCATAATAGCTTGGAAACAAAACAAAATGTAGAGATTCTTAATCCTCAAAAGACAGATAGAAGCTACAATAAGCTATGTGATGGAATTAAAAATATTACAAAGATAACAGGCTGGATTTTAGCTGATGAGTTTCATCCTCTTATTACAGAAGATGTGATAAATATTATGAACGATAATGGAATAAAAAGTGAATTACAATATGATAAAAAGCAATATGATTTAACGATTGATATAAACGTTCATAAATAAGAATATCCACTCGCCCCGCGTGTCGGGGCTTTTTTCTTTACCCAAAACAAGCATCAGCTATACCATTTTTGCCGCATCGCTTGCCGTATACTATCCTTACAAAGTTCTTTGAAAACTAAATAACTCAAAACGTATTTAGTGAGCTGCTATTTTTGCCCTAGCCTGTTTGTAATAGTGGATGCAAGAAGCATAAATAAATTGTTCACGTGCAGACGTGAGGGAGTGGGATTGCAGGAGTTTCAGTTGATGGCGGAGAATATGTAAGTATTTTAGTTGTGATTGGAGGTTTTAAGGATGGCAAGAGCGATTTCTAAAGATTTTTTAAATGATTTAAAAAATGGTAAACTAAGTTCATTGTTAGAAAGAGTTTTGGCAGATGATACTTTGGATTTAGAGTTACGCGGTGACTCTGTTGGCATCTATTATCGTGGTGGCAGACTTTTTAGAATTACAGAAAAGGGGAGCGGAACGTATGAAATTTATTTTGATTTAAATTATTGCAAAACAGAGGCTTGGAGTAATACTGGGATTATAGTAATTTGTAACCCTACAGTAGAGCAAGCTGTCAAGAATATTCCGTATTATAAACAAGCGATGGACATGTGGCTTCATAAGAATCCTAAGTACGAAAGAGAATTTCAGCAGTTATTAGTGAGAGAAAACAATAACCAAGGAGATATTTCCAAATCGACAGATTATTATATACTTGATATTGAATATACAGATGATAACGATAGAAATAAATCACGTTTTGACATTGTGGCATTAAAATGGGAATCAAAGTCTTGGATTCGTAAAGATAATGGGAAATGTTCTGTTGTGCTGATGGAAATGAAATATGGAGACAAGGCTTTGGATGGGACTGCTGGCATAGAAAAACATCTTGAAGATTTTAAGAACTTTTTTGCTAAACCAGTAGATGAGCTTAAAGAGATATATAGGGACTGGGAAAAAGTATTTAAGCAAAAATGTGAGTTAGGTTTGGTTGAGGGGCTTCAAGAGAAGCAATATGATGTAAAAATAAAATTCAATGAGCCTGAAAATGAGCCTGAAGTAGCTTTGATTTTTGCGAACCATGACCCTGATAAAACGAAACTGGGAGATGTGTTATCTAAAATAACTTGTACTAAGTACAAGTTTAAAATTTTGATTGCTAATGCGTCTAATGTCGGATATGGATTGTATGTTGATAAAATGCGTGATGTTACCGAATATCAGGCATAAATAAAAGCAAGTATGAACTTCACTCGCTGCGGCTTAGTGCCGCAGCTTTTCTTTACCCAAAGCAAGCATCAGCTATACCGTTATTGCTACATCGCTTGCCGTATACTATCCTTACAAAGTTCTCCAAGCTTGAATCATACAGAGCTTTATAAATGAACGAAAAGGAGTGTACGCCCATGCCCACTAACATAAAATTTCTTCATGCCGACCAGATTGGTGGCTGCGTTACTTTAATTAGCACGGATACGACAAAAATTTGCATTGATTTTGGCGAGAATCTGCCGGGCAGCAAGCATAAAGAAGCGCTGGAGGTCGAAGGCCTGACTTCTGGTGAGCAACAATACGATGCGGTATTCTTCACGCATTATCATGGCGACCACATCGGGCGGTTTGATAAAATACTGCCGGCGATTCCACTGTACATGAGCCAGATGTGCCGCTATGCGCTGCTCAATATTTACCACGCTTTGGCGAAGCACGATGCCCAGTACAAAAAGCAGATTGAGATTTTGGAAGACAAAACGCGTAATCATCTGCTCTGGCCTCAGCAGGCTGTGCAGGTTGGCGATATTAAAGTCACGCCTTACACCATCGACCATTCGGCAGAGGCGGCGATGATGTTTCTGATTGAAACGCCGGATAAGCGTATTTTGCACATGGGCGACTTCCGCACGCATGGCTTTATGGGCGAGAAGCTTAAAAAGCTGTTGCTGCATTATGTCTTGGGCTTGGGGCTGCGTTATAAGCCTGTGGATATTCTGATTACCGAAGGCACAAATATGACGCGCGAGGAGGGCGAGCTGCTGACGGAAGATGAACTTCTTACGCAGGCTTGTGCGTTGATGCGAGAGTATAAGCTGGTCTTTTGCATCTGTTCGTCGACGAATTTTATCCGTCTGCGCAATTTTTATCGTGCCGCACGAGCTGCGCATAAGGTTGTGCTGGCAAGCGGGTATATGTTGAAGCAGGTGCAGAGTTATTATCAATATAAGCTGGATTTGTATGCATATCTGAATAATTGTAAACAGGACAGGGAGTTCAGATTGTCGGGAATGTATAGCCTGCTGCTGGACAAGGAAGCGTTACAGGATAAATTGGCCTACAAGTTACAGGAAAAAAAGCTGCGTGAACGTGGCGCGCTGATTTTTCTGAGCGGAACACAGGCTGCGGAGAAGCTGCAAAGGTTGGTTGAGAAATATAACGACCTGCAGCCGCTTGTGATTTACTCCCAATGGTCAGGCTATATTAAGGACAAGGAGACAGAGTATTATAATGCGGAGCTGGCTGATGCGTGTGCTGCTTGCAATACTGTGCAGCTGCATACGAGCGGGCACGCGTCAAAAGAGGAAGTGGAGGAGATTATCAGGTTGGTGAACCCACGCGAGTATGTGGCGATAATTCATTCAGAGCAGGCGGAAATCAGGTACAGACAGTATTGATTTTTTTTGCTATTGCGTATATCATGAAAAATAGAGAATATATACGCAAAGCGTTTCATTGGAAGTGAGGTTGACAGCATGGCAGAGCAGAACGCAAAATATCTTAACAAATGCCGCTTGTTGCGCGTGTTTGAATATATGCAGAATACGGATGAGCAGCATCCGCTGAATATTACGCAGATTATTGCGAAGCTGCTGGAGGATGGTGTGTGTGATCGTGAGCCGGACCGCAAGTCAATTATGCGCGATTTGCAGACTATTGAAGCATGCGGTTACAAGTTGGAAGCCTGTGAAAACCATAACGATGGCAAGTATCTAAATTATGAGAATAAGCCGTTCGGGTGTGACCAGCTCAAGATGTTGGCAGACGCAGTTGCTTCAGCCCGCTTTTTGACAGCGGAGGATGCGAAAAAGCTCGTGAATAAGATTTTTCAGTTGGGTACACCTTCCGACAGGAAGTTCCTGAAGGAGGCTGTTATTTGTGATGCAAGTCTGAATGTGGCTCTACGTAAGACGAAGTATAACTTTGATAAGATTATGGAGGCGATTAGGGATAAAAAGCAGATTAGCTTCCAATATAACTATAAGTTTGTGCCCAATCCCCAGCAGAAGGATTTGAGCCATGAGGGAATGGAATATTTTGTGAGTCCGTATTATTTCGTGCCAATGAATGATGATTATTATGTCATTGGCTGCACGGGGGAATACAAAAATTTCAGTCACTACCGCCTGTCGCGTATGGTAAATGTGCGGGTGCAGGGAAAAGCAGCGAATAAGCTGACGGATAGCACGGATTACAAAATGCTTAAGGATTCTTGCAAAAATATCTGCGATTATCTGCGCGAGCATATTAATATGCGTTATGGTGCGACGCAGCGAGTTAGTCTGCATTGCAAGCAGAAATGTCGCCTTGATATTCTGGCAAGGTTTGGTAATAGGATTAACATGTACGACTGCCCGGATGATAAGGCTTATTTTTCTACGAGCGTTGAAGTGCAGTCTGACGCGGGCTTTTTGGGCTGGGTGGCAGGTTTTGGCGGCGATGTAATTATCGCTGGCCCAGACAGTGTACGTGCGGCGTATAGGGAATATTTGCAAAAGCAGCTTGAGCTGTATAACAGCGAAGCTAAATAATTTTATCAATAAAGCATCGTTTGTACTGCATTTTGCAGCGCAGGCGGTGCTTTTTTGTTGTGGATAAATTACGCTTTTACAAGCGTATACTCTTAACGTGCGTTGCCGAGACGTATTGTCTGACGTAACCGAGAAAATTTTTCTTTGCTACTAGCAGTATTTTCAGAATTAATGTAGAATAGATACTTAATAAAGCAATTTTTTGGTCAAGGTTGTTTTATGTCCTTTGCGAAGGAGGGAAAGACGATGATTTATAATTATTATCCTGGCTGTACGCTGTCAACGAAGGCGAAGCAGCTGGATATGGCAGCACGACGCTGTGCTGAGGTGCTTGGCTTTCCGCTGGTGGAGCTGCCGGAATGGCAGTGCTGCGGCGCGGTTTACCCTATGGCGCCTGATGCTATTGCCGAGCGTTTGAGTGCGGTGCGTGCGCTTGTGGAGGCGCGTGAAAACGGCGGCGTATTAGTGACGCTGTGCAGTGCGTGCTACCATGTCATCAAACGTGTGAACCACGATATGGCAACGAATGCGGAGATTCGCCAAAAGGTGAATAATTATCTGCAGTTGGAAGAGCCTTATGCCGGTGAAGCACGGGTTTTGCATTACCTGGAGGTTTTGCGTGATGAAATCGGTTGGGAAAAGCTGGCGCAGCTGGTGAGCCATCCTTTAAAGGAACGCATGGTTGGCGCTTATTATGGCTGTTTGTTGCTCAGACCGGGAGCGGTTTTGGCCCTCGATGACGTAGAGAGTCCTACTGTTATGGAAGCCTTTATTAAAGCGCTGGGTGCGGAGCCTGTTATTTACAGCATGCGCAACGAATGCTGCGGCGGTTATCTGGCGCTGAAGGATAAGGCGCAGTGCGAGCAGCTTGTCAGCGAAATTAAAAATAATGCTGCAAGCTGTGGTGCGCAGGAGCTGGTCACTGCCTGCCCGCTGTGCGCGTATAACCTGACGGCCAATGGTGCCGCAGGCAGCCTGCCGACACGCTACTTTACGGAGCTTCTTGCTGAAGCACTTGGTGTTGCGGAGAGCGAAGGAGGTACGGAATAATGGCTGTTGATGAAAAGCAATTGACAGAAGATATTTTGCGCCTTGCTGCTACCGACGTGAGCCGCTGTATGCAGTGCGGCCGCTGCAGTGCGAACTGTGAAGCTGCGTCTAAAATGGATTTGCTGCCCCACCGCGTAGTGTGGGACTTAAACAGCGGTCATGCGTCCGAGCTGCTGGAGGCAGACGCACCGTGGCAATGTCTTTCCTGCATGGCGTGCGAGGAGCGCTGCCCACGCGGCGTGAGTCCGGCGCGCGTTATGGAGGCGTTGCGCCTGCTGCAGATTCGTCAGCAAGGAAACAACAAGCTGCCTGCCGAAAGTGTGGAGCATTATCCGAGCGATATGCCGCAGCAGCTTTTGGTTGCAGCCTTTAGAAAATATAATAAATAGGGGGAAGCTACGTGCAAAAGATTGGTGTTTTTGTTTGTTGGTGTGGCAGCAACATCGCCGGCACGGTAGATGTTGCCCAGGTGGTAGAGGCAGTGCGCCAAATTCCGGACGTTGCCTATGCCATCGATTATAAATATATGTGCTCCGAGCAGGGCCAGGAGCTGATTCGCAAGGCTGTGACAGATTATAAGCTGGACAGACTTGTTGTTTGCAGCTGCTCGCCGCGTATGCACGAGGCAACCTTCCGCAAATGTGCAGAGGGCGTTGGCATCAATCCATACATGGTAGAGATTGCCAATATCCGCGAGCAATGCTCCTGGGTGCTGAAGGATAAGGCCGAAGCGACTGCGAAGGCGATTAAATTAGCCAAGGCAGCCATTGCCAAGGTGCGCTTTAACGGAGCGCTGAAGCCCGGCGAAAGCCAGGTAGTGAAGCGCGCACTGGTTATCGGTGGCGGTATCGCCGGTATTCAGACGGCGCTGGATATTGCGGAAGCAGGCTACAAGGTAGATATTGTGGAGAAGGAGCCGACAATCGGCGGCCGTATGGCGCAGCTCGACAAAACCTTCCCAACACTCGACTGCTCTGCCTGCATCCTGACACCGAAGATGGTGGATGCAGCAAACCATGAAAATATTACGCTTTATACTTATAGCGAGGTAGAAAGCGTAAGCGGTTTCGTGGGTAATTTCGATGTGACAATCCGCAAAAAAGCACGCAGCGTGAAGGCTGATATGTGCAGCGGCTGCGGCATCTGTACCGAAAAATGTCCGTCCCGCAAAACTCCAAGCGAATTCGATATGGGCCTGAAGAATCGCGGCGCAATCCATATTCCCTTTGCGCAGGCCATTCCTAAGGTGCCTGTTATCGACCGTGAGGCCTGCATCAAGTTCAAGACAGGTAAATGCGGTATCTGCTCCAAGGTTTGTCCGGCAGGAGCAATTGATTATACGCAGACCGATGAGCTGATCACGGAAAAATACGGCGCGATTGTACTGGCAACCGGCTTCGAAACGATGCCTCTCGATAAATTCGGTGAATATGGCTACGGTGCCAGCAAGGACGTTATCACCTCACTGGAGCTGGAGCGTCTGACGAATGCGGCAGGACCGACAGAAGGTCATCTCGTTTGTCCGTCTACCGGTAAGGAGCCGAAAAAGGTTATCATCGTTTCCTGCGTGGGCTCGCGTGATGTGAGCGGCCGCGGCAAGAGCTATTGCAGCAAAATCTGCTGCATGTATAATGCCAAGCATGCGATGTATATCCGTGAAAAATATCCCGATGTTGATGTAACTGTATTTTATATAGATGTACGTACTCCGGGCAAGGGCTTTGACGAGTTCCAACGTCGTGCGGTAGAGGAATACGGCGTGCATTATGTACGTGGTCAGGTGGGCAAGGTGGTTGTCGACGGCGACGGAAAGCTGACCGTTTTCGCCAGCGATTTGAATAGCGGCCGTCACCTGATGCTGAATCCTGATTTAGTAGTGCTGGCGACGGCTGTACAGCCTTCTCCCGATGCGCGCAAGCTGGCGACGATGCTGACTGCCAGCATTGACAACGATGACTTTTACGTAGAGGCGCACCCGAAGCTACGTCCTGTTGAAAGTCCGACGGCAGGCATTTTCCTCAGCGGCGTATGCCAGGGACCGAAGGATATTCCGGAAACTGTTTCGCAGGCCGGTGCGGCGGCCGTTAAGGTCGTAGGCCTGCTGGCGAAGGATAAGCTGCTGACAAACCCCTGCACTGCGCAGTGCGATACAAGCATTTGCAGCGGCTGCCTGGCTTGCACGCATGTCTGCCCCTATGGTGCGATTACCGGCGAGAGCAAGCAGGTTATCACTAAGCTGGGCGTGCGCGAAACACGCACTGTTGCTGTGGTAAACAATGCGCTGTGCCAGGGCTGCGGTGCCTGCACGGTAGCCTGCCCCTGCGGTGCTATGGATTTGCAGGGCTTTACTAATCAACAAATTCTGGCAGAGGTGGATGCATTATGCTAGAGAAGAAAAATTTTGAACCGAAAATCGTGGCCTTCTGCTGCAACTGGTGCAGCTATGCCGGTGCTGACGGCGCCGGAACGGCCCGCAAGCATTATCCCGCTAATATCAAAATCATCAAGGTTCCCTGCTCCTGCAGAGTGAATCCGCTCTTTATCCTGCGCGCGTTTCAGCGTGGCGCGGATGGTGTAATCATGTGCGGCTGCCACCCAGGTGACTGCCATTATTCTACCGGCAACTATTATGCGCGTCGTCGTATGACGCTACTGCTCAGTATGCTTGATTATTTGGGAGTGGCCGGTGAACGCTTCCGTGTGGAATGGGTTAGTGCGGCCGAGGGCGCACGCTTTGCACAGGTGATGAACGATTTTGCCGAGCATATTGCGGCATTGGGTGAGAATGTAAAGTTGAGGGATTTGCGATGCAAAAAATAGAAAAGCTGCTGCAGAAGCGTGCAGCTGAGCTGTTGGCAGAGGGCACAGTAGAGCGTGTGCTGGCATGGCAGGCAGGCGAATTCTTTTACGATAACACACCTGCAGCCGTAAGCAGTGCGGACGAATGCGACAAGCTTGTCTATAACGAGTTCTGCCCTGCTAATCTCTGCAAATATTTAATCGAAACAAGCCATGCAGGCAAGAAGACAGCAGTTTTCTTAAAGCCTTGTGATACATACGGAGTAAACCAGCTGCTGAAGGATAACCGCATTAAGCGTGAGCTTGTTTACGCCATCGGCACTCCCTGTAGCGGTATGCTGGATATCAACAAGATTAAGGCTGCCGGAGCTAAGGGAATCATCAGTGTGAGCGTGGATGGTGAAGAGGTTGTTGTCAACACTGCTTACGGTGAAAAGCGTTTGGCAAAGGCTGACGTGCTGTTGAACAAATGCCTGATGTGCAAGGGCGCTGCTTATAAAATTGCGGACGAGGAGCTGGCCGAGCCGTTGCCAGTACCGCAGTTTACCGGTGATAAATTCGCCAAGGTCAAGGAGATTGAAGCAATGAGCGCCGAAGAGCGTTTTGCTTTCTGGCAAAGCGAGCTGTCCAAGTGTATCCGCTGCAATGCCTGCCGTGATATCTGTCCGGCGTGCAGCTGTGAGCAATGCATTTTTGATAAGCCAGATACTCCGGTAGCGGGCAAGGCGTATGCCGACGAGGTTGAAGAGCAGATGTATCATATCATCCGTGCCTTCCACGTTGCGGGACGTTGCACAGGCTGCGGTGAATGTGCGCGCGTTTGTCCGCAGGGAATTCATCTGGAGCTGCTGAATATGAAGTTTATGAAGGATATCAACAGCTTCTTCGGCCAATATCAGGCCGGTGCGGACAGTGAAACGCCTGCACCTCAGGTAAGCTTTAAGCAGAATGATCCCGAGGCCAACAGTGCGGTAGAAGGGAGGGCGCAGCATGTATAAGATAGCAAAGGATAAGCTGCCAAAGTTATATGCAGCCCTGCAAAATATCGGCACGCTGCTGCTGCCCTGTAAGAATAAGAGCGGTCATGCTGATTTTGCACCATATCGCGAGGGTGCGGAGGTTGCATTGGATGCGCCGCTGACGAACCGCAGCGCCAAGGACGTTTTCTTCCCGCAGGTAGAAAATCTGCTGACCTTTAAGACGAGCGGCAAGGAGCTGGCGCTGGAGCAGAATGTTCCGCCTGCCGGCATGACGATTGTCATGGGCGTGCGTGCCTGCGATGCGCGTAGCTTTAAAATTTTAGATAAGGTGTTTTTGAAAGCACCTGTTGATACATATTACAAAACAAGACGCGAGCAATGCGTGCTTATCGGCTTAGGCTGCAGTGCTCCCGAAGAAACCTGCTTCTGCCATGCCTTTGGCATTGACGCATGCGCTCCGGAGACTGATGTGCAGACCTGGCTGGCAGGCGAGGAGCTTTGCTGGCAGGCTGTGACTGCTAAGGGCGAGGAGCTGACAGCGAAGCTTGTTGATGGCGGTGTGCTGTCTGAGGCGGAAGCTGCTTCTGCAAAAGCAGTCAGCGAACAAAAGGAGCAGACGCAGAAAATTTTGAGCGTACTGCCTTTGCATGATTTCAAGGTGAATGACGAGCTGACTAAGGATGAGCTGAAGGTATTCAACAGCAAAATCTGGGAGCAGCTGGCTGCAGGCTGCCTGTCCTGCTGTACTTGTACCTATGTGTGTCCGACCTGTCATTGTTACGATATCCGTGATTATCAGGAGACAGATGAGCGCACGCAGCGCTATCGCTGCTGGGACAGCTGCATGGCGAAGGATTTTACGCTGATGGCGCATGGCAGCCCGCGTAAGACGAAGGTGGAGCGCTTCCGCCAGCGTTATATGCATAAGCTGGTATATTTCCCTGAAAACAACGAGGGTGAATATGCTTGCGTCGGCTGTGGACGTTGCCTGCAAAAGTGTCCGGTGCAGCTGAATATTGTCAAGGTTGCCAAGGCCTTGGAAAAAGCGGAGGTGAAGCAGGATGTGTAATTGTCAGGATACCTTGATTCCGCAGATTGGCGTGGTGACGGACATCTGTACGGAAACAGCTGATGTAAAAACCTTCCGCGTGGAGAAAATCGGTGGCGGTAAGCTGTTTGAGCATATGCCGGGACAATGCGCTATTCTTTCTGTTCCCGGTAAGGGTGAGGCGATTTTTTCCATTACATCCTCTCCGACGAACGAAAAATATATGGAGTTCAGCATTAAACGCTGCGGTTCGATTACGAACTTTTTGCATTTTGATATTGAACCCGGTCAGCAGATAGCGGTACGCGGTCCTTACGGCAATCATTTCCCTGTTGAGGATAAATTGAAAGGCAAGGATCTGCTCTTTATCGCTGGTGGCATCGGTTTGGCGCCGCTGCGCAGTGTCATCAATTATATGCTGGATAAGCGTGACGATTACGGCAGTATTGATGTTGTTTACGGCGCACGCAGTAAGGAAGATTTTGTGCGTTACGACGAGCTGACGAATGTGTGGCCGGCGCAAAAGGATACGCGTGTGCATCTGACGATTGACCGTGCGCAGGAGGGCTGGACGGGTAATGTCGGCTTTGTGCCTAATTTCCTGAAGGATCTGAAGTTTACGCCGGATAAGACGGTGTTGCTGTGCGGTCCGCCGATTATGATTAAGCTGTGTCTGGCGGCGTTGATTGAGATGGGCTTTGAGAAGAAGCAGGTTTATACGACGCTGGAGCTGCGCATGAAGTGCGGCGTGGGCAAGTGCGGTCGCTGTAATATCGGCAAGAAGTATGTGTGCAAGGACGGGCCGGTATTTACTTGCGACGAGCTGGATGAGATGCCGGACGAGTATTGATTATATTTTGCGTCGCCATAAATATATCGTTCCAGTCAGGAGCAATTTTCCTATGCCTTAGGGCATAACGCAAATTTCGTGCGGAAGCAAGACGGAACTTCGGTAAAATTTGTCATATAGTAACAGTAAGTTACGTACCCTTGTTCCTGTGCTTCCAAGCACTCATTTGCTAAAATTGCTATTCCTTACACGATATATTGATGGCTCGTAACGAAGCTTTTACGTTTATAGCGGATTTTAGCTTTGAGATTCTTAAATACGTTTTGGAGAAGAAAATATAAGGAGCAAAAATATGGAAGAAATGGTAACTGTTTACCTGCTGGGCAAAAAGTACAGTGTCCCGGCAACCCTGACCATTATGGATGCCATGGAATATGCAGGCTTTAAGCTGGTGCGCGGCTGCGGCTGCCGCAGCGGCTTTTGCGGAGCCTGCGCAGTAATTTATCGTCTGAAGGGCAGCACGGAGCTGAAGGTTGTGCTTTCCTGCCAGACGAAGGTTGAGGAAGGCATGTGCGTTGGCAAGATTGATTCCTTCCCGATTAACAAGCGCACCTTTAATATCGAAGAGATTAAGGCAAGCGATAATATTGTCGGTCAGCTGTATCCGGAAATCTTCAGCTGCATTGGCTGCAATGCCTGTACGAAGGGCTGTCCGCAGGGCCTGAATGTTATGCAGTATATTGCTTACGCTCAGCGCGGCGAATACGAAAAAGCAGCGCATGCTTCCTTCGACTGCGTTGGCTGCAACATCTGCGCATCCCGCTGCCCGGCGCAAATCAGCCACAGCGCTGTCGGCCTGCTGTGCCGTCGCCTGACCGGCAAATATATTGCGCCGAAGTGCGAGCATCTGGCTCAGCGTGTTGCCGAAATTGAAAACGGCGATTATGTAACGCTGCTGGAAAAGCTCAAAAATATGCCTTTGGACGAAATCAAAGACCTGTATAACAAGCGTGAGATTGAAAAATAAGGAGGTGCGGCAAGGTGAGTGCATTTACTGAAGATATGTTAAAATCTATGACTAAGGTTGAAGCTACCCGTGCCCAACGTCTGCATGCTTCTATCGAACGCTTTACGGCAGAGGAGAAGGACGAGCTGCTGAAGGAGTTCCATCCGGACTACAGCTCTAAGGGCTTCAAGGTTTTGGAGGTTGGTCCAAACAAGGGGCAGAAGGTGCCGGTAGAATTGGCACAGCTGCTGGAGGGTAAAAGCCGCCTGCAGGATGTAGAGCTTGATCTGGAAAAAGTGGACTATGACGTTGATGTTCTGGTTATCGGTGGCGGTGGTGCCGGTGCTTCCGCTGCGTTGGAAGCACATAACGGCGGTGCAAACGTCCTCGTAGTTACCAAGCTGCGTATGGGCGATGCCAACACGATGATGGCCGAGGGCGGTATTCAGGCTGCGGATAAGGGCAACGATTCCCCGGCGCAGCATTATCTGGATGCCTTTGGCGGCGGTCACTACAAAAATATTCCCGAGCTGCTGGAAGAGCTGGTAACCAACGGACCGTTGGCGATTGACTGGCTGAGTAATCTGGGCGTTATGTTTGACAAGGAGCAGGACGGCACTATGGTGACGACGCATGGCGGCGGCACAAGCCGTAAGCGTATGCATGCCTGCGCCGATTACACCGGTGCTGAAATCATGCGCGTGCTGCGCGACGAGGTGCAGAACCGCGGTATTCCGGTGCTGGAGTTTGCGCCCGCAGTCGAACTGCTGCTTGACGAGGAGGGCAAAACTGCCGGTGCGGTGCTGTGGGATTTTGATGCGCAGGAGTACAAGGTTGTACGCGCAAAATGCGTAATCATGGCAACCGGTGGTGCAGGACGCTTGCATTATCAGGGCTTCCCGACTTCTAACCATTATGGTGCTACTGCCGACGGTCTTGTTATGGCTTATCGTGCCGGTGCACCGCTGATTTATGCGGATGCAATTCAGTATCATCCGACGGGTGTTGCTTATCCGGCGCAGATTTATGGCGCGCTGGTTACCGAAAAGGTGCGCTCGATTGGTGCGCAGCTAGTAAACAGCGAGGGCGAAATCTTTATGCATCCGCTGGAAACCCGTGATGTGGCGGCTGCGTCTATTATTCGTGAGTGTACTGCCCGCGGCAAGGGCGTGAAGGCGCTCGACGGTGTGGCGCTGTGGCTCGATACGCCGCTGATTGAAATGCTGCACGGCGAAGGCACGATTGCCAAACGCATTCCGGGTATGCTGCGCATGTATGCTAAGTTCGGCATTGACCTGCGCAAGGAACCGATTTTGATTTATCCGACGCTGCATTACCAAAATGGCGGTATCCTGATTGACAAGGATGCGGAAACCAAGCTGCCGGGACTGTTTGTTGCCGGTGAAGCTGTTGGCGGTATTCACGGTACCAATCGTCTGATGGGCAACAGCCTGCTGGATATCATCGTCTTTGGCCGTATTGCGGGTACTAAGGCTGCCGAAGCAGCGAAGGCTGTTAAACTGGGCAAGCTGAGCCTGGAGCATGTACGTCGCTACGCTGAGGAAGAAAAGGCTGCCGGCGTGCAGGGCGAGCTGTCGCCGAAGCTGCTGCCAGTTTATACTCATGGCAGAGATGTAAGATAAAACAGAAGATAAATAAAAAACATACAACGGCAAACTTCACAGCTTGTTCGTTGTATGTTTTTGTTTTACATGATAAAATATATTTTAAGACAACCGTGTTGCAGGGTGGCATTGCCGAAATTCTTCGGAATGGAGGTGATGTCTATGGTATATTTCAGTTTTCAGGACTTAATGTCTTTTGAAATTTTTATCGTAGCATTGCTGACGTTCATTTTTCAGAACAGAAAGTAATCTCGGACATAGAAAAACCGCCCCAAAACTTTGCAGGTTTGGCGGGGCGGCTTTCTAGCTAAACACCAACAGGCAACCCACCTTGTGGGCGGTTGTCTTTTCTATTTATAATATAACACTTAGCAGACAATTTATCAAGGAATTACTTGTGAACTTTTCGTTTAGCCGTGCATCAGGAATAGTGCGCCGGTTTTTGCTATGTGATATAATGGGAAGAAAGTGATGATAGTTATAATATATAATTAGGGAGGGTTTAGCGTGGCAGATAAGCTTACTCTTTACCATGGCAGCAACGTCATTGTAAAAAATCCTAAAGTATTGACCAATGGTTTTTATAAAGATTTTGGCTACGGCTTTTATTGTACCAATTTAGAAAAACAAGCGCAGCGTTGGGCATTGACTAAGCGTAATAAGCATATAGTGAATATCTATAGCTATGAACCTGACAGTACGCTGAACATCTTAAAATTTACTACTATGACTGATGAATGGCTGGAATTTGTTGTTGCCTGCAGGCGCGGCATTGAACACCATTATGATATTGTGGAAGGGCCGATGGCTGATGATACAATTTGGGATTATATTGAAAGCTACGTAGATGGAAGCATTACTAAAGAAGCCTTTTGGGTGTTGGTAAAATTCAAATATCCCACTCACCAGATTGTTTATTGCACGGAACGTGCTTTGGCAACGCTGCAGTTTGTAAGGAGTTATGCGTTATGACAAATCTTTACTTTTCTGACGAAGAAATAACAAAAAATGATTTGTACTTTATGTGCTATATGGTGGAGCGCGTGGCACGTAAGCTAAAGCAGCATAACGCTTATGTAGTTAATAGCATAGGCGAGGCTGAGCTGCGTCATTTAATCAGCGTGGCTAACGTGCTGCACAGCGTTAATCCTATGCAGGTTGAAGCTGATTGGATTACAGAGTATAACCTGCAGCAGGGTACCTTTGATATTACTGCGGTTGATAAGAATTTATGCGAGCAAATTCCGGCGGCTACTGCAATGGGCAAGGTATACATGCGTCTTATTCTTGCAACCATGCAGCCTGAGGAGGATTACGTGCAGGGGATGCTGCGGGTATATAATAATCCTATCTGTGAAGTGATTGATAATTATAATTCCAGTGCGTATTATGAACCGTCTTATGTAATCGCAAGAGCATATAATGATGGTGGTTTTTAAGAAAGGAGCTTTCCCATGCAAAAACTTTTAGCGTTCTTCCTGGCGATGCTGCTGAGCGTCAGCATAATTGCCGGCTGCGGCAGTAACAGCCCCAAGACCAACGACAAGCAGACAACCCAGACAACAAATGTTAATACAACAAAAAGCAACAACGGCCAAAACACTGCGGCTAACGTTAAGGCAAACAGCGGCAAAATCAAAATCAGTCAAAATGCTGCCTACACCGATAAGGAGCACGTTGCTGCCTACATCAACGAATATAAGCGCCTGCCGCACAACTATATCACGAAAAATGAAGCCAAAAAGCTTGGCTGGCAGACAAAAGGCACACTCGACAAGGTTGCACCCGGCAAATCCATCGGCGGCGACCGCTACGGCAATTACGAAGGCAAGCTGCCGAAGAAAAACGGCCGTAACTGGAAGGAATGCGACATTGATTATGTGAAGGGTAATCGTAACGCGAAGCGCATAGTCTTTTCCAACGATGGCCTGATTTACTACACCGGTGACCATTACAAGTCCTTCAGCAAGCTTTACGGAAAATAAGGAGATTATTATGAGAACAATTACATTAGATCTTGAGCGCATGACCTCTGTGTCTGCGCTGCATAAATATCTGCGCAGTGCGCTGGCATTGCCTGTGTACTACGGCGCAAATTTAGACGCGCTGTATGATTGCCTGACGGAAATCGCCGAGCCGACGCAGATCGTTGTGCCTGCTGATATTACCGACAATGAAAAGCTGGGCTGGTATGGTGAGCAGCTGCTGCAGGTTTTGCAGGACGCAGCGGAGGAAAACGAAAATTTACAGATTACAGTGAAGTAAAAAGCTTGAAGGACGAGCCTTGGCGGTTCGTCCTTTTTACTTTTACCCGCAGGCGTGATATAATTTTAGAGTGTAAATTTTTTACAGGGAGATAAGTAAAATGATTTTAAGTGCAGAGGATTTGTCGTACAGCTATGGCGACAGATTGTTGTTTGAAAATATTACGTTTAATGTAGAAGAGGGTGACAAGTACGGTATTATCGGTGTCAACGGCACCGGTAAAAGTACCTTGCTGCGCATGATTGCCAATCACGAGGCCGGTGACGGCAAGCTGACGATTCCCGGCGGCGTAGTTATGGAATATCTGCCGCAGGACCCGCCGTTTGAGGCAGATGCAACTGTATTGGAGCAAGTTTTTAAAGGCGATTCGCCGCTGATGGTGCTTTTGCGCGATTACGAAACTGCGGTGGAGCAGGCTGCAGCGGAGCCGGAAAACCAAAAGCTGCAAAAGCATTTGCTTGATTTGCAGCAGCAGATGGACGATAAGTATGCCTGGCAGCTGGAAAGTGAAGCGAAGGCAGTGCTCACGCAGCTGGGTATTACTAATCTGCAGCAGCAGATGGGCGAGCTGAGCGGCGGGCAGCGCAAGCGTGTGGCCTTGGCAGGCGTGCTGGTGCGTCCGTCGGACCTGCTGATTTTGGACGAGCCTACCAACCATATGGATAACGCTACTGTTGTCTGGCTGGAGCAAAAGCTGTTGGCGCGCAAGGGCGCTTTGCTGATGGTAACCCATGACCGTTATTTCTTTGATCGTGTTGTTAATCGTACCTTGGAGATAGACGGAGGCAAGGGCTATGTTTATGTCGGCAACTATAGCCTTTTCCTGCAAAAGCGTGAGGAACGCCGCATTGCGGAAGCCTCTGCTGCACAAAAGTTGCGCAATATCTACCGCCGCGAGCTGGCGTGGATCAGCCGTGGTGCGGAAGCACGCCGTACTAAAAAGAAGGACCGCGTGGAGCGCTTTGCTCAGATTGAAGCGGAAGTAAAGAACGTCAAGACGGAAGCAAATTTAGAGATGTCCTCCGTCAGCAGTCGTCTTGGCAAAACAATTATCGAGTTGGAAGATATCGGTATGGTGTGGGACGGCAAGGATTATATCAAGGATTTCAGCTATATCCTGCTGCGTAATGACCGTATCGGTATCGTCGGTCCTAACGGTGCAGGCAAATCAACGCTGATGGATATCATCGCCGGCAAGCTGCAGCCTACAAGCGGTGAAATGCGCGTGGGCCAGACTGTGAAGATTGGCTATTTTGCACAGCACAGCGAGTTCCCGGACAGTAATATGCGTGTGCTGGAATATATCAAGGAAGCGAATAATTACATTGAAACGGCCGACGGTCAGCGCATAAGTGCGGCGCAGATGCTGGAACGCTTCCTCTTCCCGCCGGAGCTGCAATGGGTGCCGGTGTCCAAGCTCAGTGGCGGTGAAAAACGCCGCCTGTATCTGCTGCGCGTGCTGATGACGGCACCGAACGTACTGCTTTTGGACGAACCGACGAATGATCTGGATATCCCTACGCTTTCTGTTTTGGAGGATTATCTCGACAGCTTCGCCGGTGCGGTTATCGCAGTTTCCCATGACCGTTACTTCCTCGACCGCTTTGCACAAAAGATTTTCGCGTTGGAGCAGGATGGCAGCATTAAGCCGTATATTGGCGGCTACAGCGATTATGCAGAAGCACTGCAAGAGGAAAGCGCGCAGCAGGCGCAGCCTGCAAAGGCTAAGCCGGTGGCTGCAGCAAAGCCTGCCGAAGAGCCTGCGAAGAAGAAAATGACTTATGGCGAGCGCCTGGAGCTGGAGCGTCTTGACCAGGAGATTGCGCGCAGTGAAGCTGAGCTGAAAATGCTGGGTGCGGAAATCAACCAATGCGGCAGCGACTTCACCCGCTTGGCAGACTTGACGAAGCAGCAGGAGGCAGTACAGCAAAAGCTGGATGAGATGGTGGACCGTTGGGCTTATCTTTCCGAATTGGCAGAAGCAGAAGGCTGAGCTTGACAAGCAGGCTGCTTATTGTTAAAATTAAATCTGAAAAATTGTTGTGGATTTTTTCTGATTCAATAGTCATCTTTTCGCAACACGACTGTGTTTGCAGCCGTGTGGCTTTTGTTATATTAGGGAAAATGGTAGTAAGGATATGCTAAAAATTTTACACAAGGATTATAAGGATAAGGTTAAGCGTCTGCTGAGCGTTATGCTGCCGATTATCGGTACGCAGATTGCGATTATGGGCATGAACTTTTTTGATGCCAGTATGTCCGGGCAGGCTGGCGATGCGGATTTGGCCGGCGCTGCCATCGGCGGTAATATCTGGATGCCGGTACAGACCTGCTTTGCAGGCATTCTATTGGCGGCGATGCCTTTGATTGCCAACCTTTTGGGTGCAGGCGAAAAGGAAAAGATCTCTACGGTAGTACGACATGGCATGCTGTTGGCTTTAGCCTTTTCTGTGCTGATAATTGTCGGTGGCGTTATCTTTTTGCCGCCGTTTTTGCAGGGCATGGGCCTGGCGCCGGAGGTATACCACATCGCACTGTGGTATATGGCCGGTCTTGGCATAGGCGTGCTGCCGTTCTTTCTCATTACGCCGCTGCGCAGTCTTGTAGATACTTTTGGTTATACTAAGCTTTCAATGAAGATTTATCTTTTGGCACTGCCGGTGAATGCTTGCCTGAACTATGTGCTGATTTTCGGCAAGCTGGGCTTGCCTCGCCTGGGCGGCATTGGCGCCGGCGTAGCAACGGGCATCACCTTTTGGCTGCTTTTGGTGATGTTCGCGGTGGTGGTGTCGAAGTTGCAACCGTTCAAGCAGTACGATGTGCTGGGCTTGGTGCGTCCTGTTAAGCAGCTGGTGGCAGAATATCTGCGCATTGGCGTGCCTATGGGCGTGGCCATTTTTATGGAAACGAGCATCTTCGGCGTTGTGGCGCTGTTTATTGCCAAATTTGGCACGGAGGTGATTGCTGCGCATCAGGCGGCACTTAACTTCTCTTCGCTAATTTATATGTTCCCCATGAGCTTCTCACTGGCGCTGACGATCGTGGTGGGCGTTGAATATGGTGCGAAAAACTATCAGGGAGCGCGCGATTACACGGCACTTGGCTTGGAGCTGAGCCTTTTTATCGCTATAGTTTATATGGCGCTGGAGCTGGTGGCGCGCGAGTATATCGCACTCATTTATACAACGAATCCGCATGTTATTGAACTGGTGAAGGTGTTTATTATCTACGCTATTATGTGGCAGGGAGGCGACGCAGTCGCGGCGCCGATTCAGGGTATTTTGCGTGGCTATAAGGATGTTAACGCTACATTTTGGTGCAGCATGCTGGCTTATTGGGCAATTTGCCTGCCGGTGGGCCTGCTTTTGGATTACAAGTTCAATAACGGTGCCTTTGCTTATTGGCAGAGTTTGGATATCGGTGTAATCTGCAGTGCTGTTGTTTTATCGCTGCGTCTTGTTTTGCTGCAGCGCAGGATAAAGAAGTATGAAGAATGATTGAGGAGCGGCGCAAGCTGCTCCTTATTTTATACTTGCAAATGTAGTTATATAACGGAAAAATGTGCGCATACAATATTCGTTAGAAAAAATGTAATTTATTGCATTTTTTCGTAGGAAAAAGTGCAATAAATTACATTTTTCTTGACGAATGAACGGCTTTGTTTATTCTAACTAAAAAATAGAATTCTTCTAAATCATAAGCAGATGCTAAGCGAAAGTATGGTATAATTAATTAATTAGATTTACATAATATGGGGAGATGAAGCTTTATATGAATTCTTACGCAAGATTTTTTGAGAATCTGCAGCAGGATCTCAAATCATTTATTTATTGGTGCCTGGTTTTTACGGTATTTCGTATAGCGTTTATTGCTATTTATAGCGGACAATTGAATGGAGATTATAGCGATATTCCGATGGCTTTGCTGTTAGGACTGCGCTTAAGCTTAAAGACTGCGGGCATGATAGCTCTGATTGGCTTTGTGTTTGCAACACTGCCGAAGCTTATTTTGAAAAATTGGCCGGCATATAAGCTGCGTTTTGTCTGGCATGCTGTGGCCTTAGTTTTCTTTGCGGTTTGCTTTATGACGCGCATACCGTCTTACAAGATTTTTAATGCAGCCTTTAATATGATGCTGATAAATGGTGCGCATGATGATATTTATGCAATCTTGGTGACTGCGATTAAAGAGTACCAGTTATTGTGTCGTTTTCCTTTAGCTCTGGTTTTGGGCATTGCTTTAGCATATGGCCTGCGTATATTGTTACACAAGCTCCCTGTCAAATCCTTTGTTGAAGTACAGCATAAAAAGCTGGTAGCTGTACTGACATTGCCTATGCTCGCAGTTTTATGTGTATTTGTGCGTTATGGCGGTGCTTTTAACTATGCTCATTCTATCAATTGGGAAAGTGCCGCACGCTTAAAATCTAATCTTTTGAACGAAGCAATTTTAGATGATGGACAGGCCTTATACCGTGTGCGTGATATGAAGCGTAAAATTGATAAGGTGACAAATATCAACATTACAGTTGCACAACTGCGTGAAAAAATTGCTGCAAGCGGCGGCAACGAAGCTGCAGAAAGCATTGATAAGGCCTTTATGCATACTGTTAAACAGCCTAAGCTTGCTAAGCAGCCACGTAATATTGTGCTTATAGTTGGCGAAAGCTTCGGTAATTGGCCATTTTTACCTAAGTACAAGGATTTGGGATTAGTTGATAATATGCTGGCCCTGCAAAATTCCACTGATGCTGCTCACGTTGCTACTATGCTGCCTCATGGCAGCGGAACAATTTCTGCTGTTAATGGTTTGGTAAGTGGTATTCCTGATATGGGGTTATATGAAAACTATCAGGCAAACAGCTTTAATAGCAAGTATGCTACCGGTATTGGCTATATTATGAAGCAGCTTGGTTATAAGACTGTTTTTTGGTATGGTGGTTTTTCCGGATGGCAAAATATCGGCAAATTTACTAAAGCGCAAAGCTTTGATGAATTCCATTGTGCAGATGAATTCAGTGATAATAGCGGTAATGCCTGGGGCTGTTCGGATGCTGCTTTGTTTAAGCAAATTGAAGCTTATATGAGCAAGGAAAAAGAGCCGGAAAAAGTTTTCCATGTTGTATTAACAACAAGTAATCATCCGCCATATACTATTGATGTGGATGGTGTGGGCTTCCCCAGAGCACAGGTTAAGAGCAAGCTGCCTGCAGATATTGCCAGTGATGAAAAAACGCTTACTGAGCTTGGTCATATCTGGTATGCGGATAAAACTATGGGTGATTTTGTAAAGCAGGCGCAAAGCATGTACAGTGATACGCTTTTTGTTATTACCGGCGACCATTCGGAGCGCTTCAGCTTTGCTAAGGAGCAGGATACGCGCACTTTGTCTTCTATACCGTGTATTTTTTATGGTGCTGGCGTGCAGCAAGCTTGGTTTAATGATAATGCTGTTGGTGACCACATGCAGTTGGCAGGAACATTGGCAGAAATTGTTGAACCTGTTGGCTTTACTTATGCTACATTGCAATCAAATATGTTTGAAAATCAAGATGTAGTGTTTAATCACAGGCTTTACGCTGCAGATGGCAAAATTTATACGCAAAGTTCTGATACTGATAAAAAAATCACTGATTACATCAACAGTATGCGCGGAGTAGGTGCTTGGCGTGTCCTGAAGGGTGATGCGGTGAAGTAAAAGAAAGGTCATAGCCGTAATTTATTGCGGTCTATGGCCTTTTTTGCCAGGAATTTCAAGATTTACTCACAATGTTATGCAGTGATAGCTTACATATGGTATAATTATTGCTAAGCATAGGTTATTTCAATGATAATAATACATGTGTCTACTTAGAATATAATGAGGGTTTTACGAAATATATACTTGAAAGGTGTCAAGTACAGATGAATAATAATCTTACGGTAGTAGTTTTAACTAAAAATGAAGAAAGCAATATAGTCGCTGTTGTGCAGAATGCTAAGCAGGCTGCAACAGAGGTACTGATAGTTGATTCCGGCAGTACGGATAAAACGGTTCGATTAGCAGAAGAAAATGGCGCAAAGGTCGTTTATCGTGCCTGGGATAATGACTTTTCAGCGCAGCGCAATTTTGCGTTGCAGCATGTAAAAACTGAATGGGTGCTGTATCTTGATGCAGACGAAAGAATGAATGATGAGCTTTGCTGCGCTGTAGAAAAAGCAATGGTATCTAAAATACAGAAGCAGTACAGCATTATGCGTAAAATTCATGCCTTTGGCTTTAATTACAAGCATGGTATTTTTAAACCGGATGAGGTTTTGCGCCTTTTCCCTGCAAATAAAGTACATTGGGAGAATAAAGTTCATGAAAGGCCGGTATGTGATTTACCGAAAGAAAAGCTGGCAGGCTATATAGAACATTATACATATGATTCATGGCAGCAATGGTGGGATAAGGCAGGGCATTATACTACCATTTGGGCAGAGGATAATTTTGCTAAGGGCAAGCGTACTTCGCTTGCTGCCTGCTTTGCGCATTCTGTATATGGTTTTCTTAGGGCCTATATACTGCAGCTTGGTTTTATAGATGGCTGGAGTGGTTTATATTCCAGTATGCAGCATTTTATTTATACTATGATGAAGTATTTGAAGCTATATGAGCTGCAGAAAGCAAAAAGCAATTAAAGATTATTATATAACAGATACAGAAAAAGCGAAAAGTTAGAATGCAAAACTAACTTTTCGCTTTTATTGCGTTATCCGTTTATGTCATCTATAATGTGTAGTTTACCCAAGTCCGTCAGCAACATATCTTTGGAGTATTTGTATTGCGTAGATGCCAAGCTGTTTGCTTCATCATAATGATTGGATTTGATATCCAAAATACCGCAAATCAACTCATAAGCCAAGTCGTTGGTCCAGTATTTATCGCGGTTAGCTTTAAGCGCAGAATATACTTTAGGATGTGTGCTTATATATTCGTCTGTAAGATATGTGAATAACGGAATTCGTACGGTAGCAAAGCCGCCGAAATTCGGCGAACGACGTTTATCTGGAATTGTAGCGTGATCCGAGAAGTATACCAGAGCTTGTAAATTTAAATGCTTGGCAGCGTATTCCTGAATCTGTTGCAGAACATAGTCGGTGTAGGCAATTGAGTCAATATAGTTTGGAATCAAATCGTAAGTATCTGGCTTGCTGAATTTAGCGAATTCCTGAGGATAGCGGTTAATGAAATTAAAATGATTGCCTTTGAGATGAAAAACAATAAAGTTATTTTCATTAGCGTCAATCTGCTTCAAATAATCCAACAGACTTTCGTCGTATTGTACTTGATTCAGATGCAGTTTAGTCCATTCCGCAGTATCAGCAGTATTAGCCACAAGTGTTACCGCAGTATCGGCAGCACCGATATGGCTTTGGTTACTGAACCAGGAAATTTTAAAGCCGGCTTTACGGGCTATATCTACAAAGGAGCAGGATTCGTAAAACTTTTTGTCATTATATTGGTTAACTTCGGTAAAAGCACGTTCTAAAGCGGGGACGGTTTGATCTTTGCATGCATAGGCGTTTTTATAGAGAAGAAAGTTTTCTGAAGCTTGCTTGGAGTTCAGCCACGGCGTAGTGTTATGTGGATAATCACAGAACGCACTCATGTAGTCGCGGGATTCCGATTCACCTATTACCAAAATGAAAGTAGCCGGTTTTTTGCAGAATGGTGTAGTTTGTGTTACGTTGAGGTTAGCTACACGTTTAGCAAGGTTTGTTTTATACAATTTGGTTTGGTCAAGATAGTCTTTAACATCTAAGACTAATTCAATAAGACCTGTACGGATGAAAACACCTTTTTTAGTATTCCATAAGTAATAGGTTAAAAATAGTGTTACCGCAATTATTATTGCCAAATTTGGCAATAGGGGAGTGGTGACTACTGTTTCCGAGGTTAGATTGAAATACAAGAAGCCTGCCAACAGAGCGATGTTAAGTATAGGTGTACCGATGCGTATAGCTAACGGCATAGATTTAAAATATTCGATAACCTCATTAGTATAGGTTTCGAAAATCATAGTAACGGCACCGGTGCTTACACAGGTTCCGTAAAGTAAATAATAGGATGCCTGAAATAAAGGCAGTGCCAGCAACATATATTCCATTATAGAGATAAGTGATAAGGTAATTGCCGGAAAAATGTTAAAGGCTTGTACAAGCAGCTTTAAGGAAATAAGCCAGCCGATAATGTATAAGCCGAATACGGTGTCCAGATGAAAGCCGAAATCTGAGGATATTTTGTGGTAGGTAAGATAATAAAACAACGGATATGCTGTTATCCAGGACACACCTACCAAAAAGCTGAGCAGATACTGTGGCGAAAGTAAAGACTCGTTTGCTAAACACATAGGCAGCACAGCTAAAATGGCACAGGGAATAAACCTGCGCAGCTGCAGGTATTCTGCCTTGTGGCCAAGGCCATGGGAAAATGTAACATAAAACGCATAAGAAGCGATGTAAAGACAGATGCCTGCTATAATATAAATAGACATGTATTTTGTTACTTCCTTTCTGTTTATAAAATCATCTAAAAATTATTATAATATAGTCTGGCTGGCAATGCAAATAAGTTGTGGCTTAGTGATTGAGAAAAAGTTAGCATAATAATGTTATTTATAGTATAATGAATAAAAAACTATGAGGAGATTCGTTATGAAAACGATAAATATTGCATTAGCAGCAGATAATAATTATGCGCAGCATGTTGCTGTAGTCATGGAATCTATTTTAGAGAATACTGACGAAATAAATAAAGCACGTTTTTTCTTATTGAGTGATGGGATTAATGCTGAAAAAATTACAGGTTTACAGAAGACTATTGCTGGAAAGAACGCAGAGCTGGTAGTTTGTGATTTGTCGGCATACAATGGCTTTGAAAAGCTTTATACAAGCGGACATATCAGTAAGGCTGCATATTTCAGATTGGATATGGCTAATATATTGCCTGCAGATGTGCAAAAGGTAATTTATCTGGATGTAGATTTGCTGGTTCTGCAGGATATAGCTGTTTTATGGAACATTGATATGCAGGGGAAGGCTATAGCTGCTGTGCCGGATTATGGTATTATGGCTTCCAAGCGATTGATGCAGCAGAAGCATGAGGTTATTGGCTTGTCTTTAGATAAAAAGTACTTTAATTCCGGAGTTGTTATAATGGATTTACAGCAGTGGCGTGCCAATGATTATTCTAGTAAAGTTATTGAGCTTGCTGCAACTGGCAATTTTCCGCACCATGATCAGGACGCTTTAAACAAGCTCTTTATGCATAACTGGAAGGAATTGCCGTTATCCTGGAATGTAATTCCGCCTATTTTTGATTTATTGCCGAAGGTTTTGTTTAATAATAGGTTTAGAGCTTCAGCAATTAAAGCAAGAAATAATATTGCTGTTTTGCATTATGCCGGACGCTATAAACCTTGGGAATTTGTCTTAAAGCCGGGCTTTAACGATAAGTATTATAAATATCTCAAAAACACTGCCTTTGCTGATGCAGATATGCCTCAGCCCGGAAAAAATATGCAGGGAAAATCGCTTGGCAGGCAGATGCTTAGAATACATATTGCTGATTTTATTAGTCATTTTTGAAAATGTGAAGGGTGAAAGATTACAAATATGAGGTTATCTAGTTGTTACCATGAGAACGATAGCTTGTTGAACTGTTCGTGTAAATATAAAGGGAGGATTTGAAAACAGAGTTGGATAGTAAATGTGTAATCAATGATCAAGAG
>OFMH01000221.1_pt1 | contig 42663 bp, 35 predicted proteins | sample 1541761 | NCBI WGS metagenome assembly OFMH01 (sample SAMN04209249, study PRJEB22552) | human gut metagenome | biome: gut; material: feces | host: Homo sapiens | place: USA: Oklahoma
TATAGCTAATATTTAACGTTCCTGTCACACGGTAGCCAGTAGCTTCTATTAATCTTAAATAAATTCGATATGTTCCACTTCCATCTCCAGTAAGTGTTACAGACCCTCCATCTTTTGCGGATACGTAAGCATAATCAGTAGCAGACCATTTATTTGTCACTGCTGATTTTTTTTCCAGTCCTATATATAAATCTGAATCATCGCCCCCTGGATATCCATAGCTCTCTATCCATACATTAATATCAAAAGTAGGTGTATCTGAAACTACCCAGTTTTGCTTCGTATAAATCCCACCGGTCATATCAAAGTCACCTCGATATGTACCGCTTCCTCTTACATCGGCGTTAATAATTATCGCCTCATAATTTGGATTGCTGTCATCAACAAAATCAAGATGTCTCCCATCGGTGGGGACCATCTGAACTGAAAAAGTATCTGCATATGCACTTATAGGTAAACAAACCATTAAAAATATTGAAATAAAAATCGAAAATATCTTTTTTATGAACATAACTTATCCTCCTTCCACATTTTTAATAGACACTGCTCTATTTGTAATTCCCCATTGGAATCCACCTCTTTTCTCTAGCCGCTACCTCAGGAAACATACTTTCAATGGCATTATATTGAGACTGTTTATTTTAATATAGTTATGCTTCCGGTAATATGTATACTCTTTGACGTAGTACCCTCCAAGAATATTTTATAGCTTCCAGATTGCTCAATTGAAAATGTATGGTCAATCCATCCATTAGAAGTCTGAACATATATTCTCTTGCCTTTGGAATCCTCAAGTCCCGCCTTAAAACTGTCAGAACTACTATCTGATTGTAGTATAAAAGCCACTTTATTACCTGAGGTCAAAGAAAGACTATCTCCATACTTCACATTTTTTCCATGCCTCCTGTAACAGAAAAAACAGTAACTTTTTATCAGCGCAGGTAATTTCTCTAAATCATCCAGATTATAATCCTGATAAAGTTCTCATCACCAGATCTACATCTTTGTTCTCCAGCTCCTGAATAATGTGCAGGTATGTTTTCTGTGTTGTAGTCATACTTGCATGCCCCAGTCTGCGCGCAACACTGGCAATAGACACTCCGGCAAACAATAATAATGAGGCATGGGTATGTCTGAGTCCATGTATGGAAATCTCAGATATCCCACACCTTCTGCAATGCCTGGTAAGCACATCATTCACAGTAGAATTGTAAACTTTTGATTCTCCCACAAAAACAGGCTGATCCTGCGGAAGTGTTTTGGTCAATTCTGAGAATTTTACAACAATCTGCCAGTCAATCTGAATTTTTCTCACAGAAGATTTATTCTTCGTTGGAAGGAAACCACCTTCACCTTTATAATCCCAGGTTTTACTTATTGACAGCGTCTGCCTGCCAAAATCAAAATCTGCCGGAGTAATCGCCAGAGCTTCTGAAAATCTCATTCCGGTTTTTGCAACAAGAAGAATAAACCAGTCCCAGTTTGGCTCCTCCTTAATATCCAGATCAGCGATCAATGTATGAAGTTCAAACTGATTCAGATATTTTATTTTCTTGGCCTTGGGAGTTTTCCCCTTAATGATGGCTTTTCTGGTCGGATCTCGTTCTATCATTCCTTCATCAACTGCATCCAGAATAGCACCTTTCAGCTGATGATGAAAATCCAGCGTAGTCTGTCTCTCATGTTCCCTTGCATAATCATTCAAAAGCTGCTGATATGCCGTTCTGGTCAGCTCTGACACCCTCAGTTCAGGCACCAGCTTCTCCACCCACCTCTGTGTCATCAGATATTTTGCCATAGTTGCTTCACGAATTGCACCCTTTTTATATACATCAATCCACTGTGCATAATACTGCGAAAACAGTACATTGTTATTTGTATCATTTGACATAAGCATTCTCCATTTCCGAAATTACCTGCGCTGATATTCACAATGTAATAACTATAGCAATTCTGCAAATGGAGCGGATAAATTTGATAGATTTATGCAGTCATAAGAAGAGGGTTTATCTCTTCGTCCAGAGTTTTCTTCAATTCTGCCATCATGCGATTATAAAATTTATACTTCGGCAAAGCCGTTTCCTGTGCTTCTTTGTAGCTGGTATAATCAATAGTTGCCTTAATTGCCGTTTCATTGGGGATTTTCCCATTTCTGTAATGGATTGCCGCATACATCACATCATCCTTTGACGCATACCATTGAATACAGAAATCAGAGATAACTTTTTCCACACAGTCTCGTTTCATATTTTCAATAATATTAAGGATAGACTTTCCCCTGTACTTTCTGTCATCTTTCTCAATATCTGCAATCAGATTTGACATAAGGTCTGCTACTTTTTCATTATCTTTGCGAAGCTCCGCCACGTACTGTTTTACTTCTTCCAGCTTTTTCTGCCGTTCCTGTGGTGTAATTTCCTCATCCTCCTCTGTCGGAGTTACAATATTCTGAATCAGATTAATGATATATTCGTAATCAATCTTTGTACTGCTGTATGCCATCAATTCATAATCCTGATCCACCTGTGTATCACCGGAATCTGAATCCCCATGATCTTTGGAATCACGAATCTCTTCCATTACATTTTTATAATGACCTGCATAATCCTCATATTCTGTCTCTGTAATTCCATACGTTTCCAACATACTGTCGTCATACTTTGTAAAAGATTTCAGTTGTGCAAACAGGCTGTCAAACTCCTGGAACATTTTTGCAAAAATTTTCTTCTCTTTCATGGACATACCCGGAATGTCCGAAGGCTTCTCAGCGCAGATTTTCAGTGCTGAAAGTGCTTTACGAAATGCAGGCTCTACTTCATCCCATTCTGCCAGCAACGCTGTCTCTGTGCTTCCGGCAGAATACAGTTTCACTGCATTGTCCACACACTTCTTAAAGAGCTTTGGTGCCTGAAAGGTTACAATCTGTCCACTATCTTTTTTAATATATCCTCGTTCGATTAGGAGCGTGATAAAATGAGACGTGGAAAATTTCGGATCAGTGTTCAATGCATCCGAAGTGTAACTTCTGTCTAGCCGGACTGCCATCTTCATTGAGTTGAAATTCATGACATAGTCCGTATCCCAGATTGCTCCGTCACCTTCCTTCTTCTCATATCTGACTGCGATAATGTTCTCATTACGATATTCCTCTATGTCAAGCCATAAGCCGTCTGCTCCGAATCGAATATTTCGTTTGCCATTCCAGATCATATCCGGGATGATATTGTTCTCATGGGGACTTTCCTGATTCCACTCGATAACAAGCTGAATGAAGGCATCCTTTGTCATTGTCTTATTGATATCAAGAAGGGTTGAAAATAAAAGCATGAATTCACCTCGGTAGAAAACAGAATCTGATACATTTTTTATTCAACATCTTTGAATCGCTGAAGTATGTAATCCTCAAGGCCTATACCAACGTCTTTCATTTCATCTAATTCAGAATCATATTCAAAGACATGATCCTTTTTGTTGACAAGATAATAGTCTCCCTCTCCTTGGTTCTCCAAAGCTATCAAATCGATAGTTTTGGGGTAATATTTGTGAAGATACTCAGTCTGTTTAATCATGTCCGAATCCAATCCTTGATGTCCTGTTATTCCATACAGTTCAATGGAACTGAATATCAAATACCCATATTTGATCAAATACTCCTTAAGACACGGTCCAATTTTGATTCCTATTCTTTTTTCAATGTCAGGGATATCCTTCTCTTTAATCAGAGAAGTACTATACTCCACTTCGTTTTCATCAATGTACTTGACAAGTTTTTCCATGATTAATCCTCCATCGCCCTGGCGCTCCAATGGGCATCCTTCTGGTTTTGATATTCCTTTTTCTTATCGGGGTCTCTTCTCCAACTCTCACTATTCACATCATGAAGCACAGAATGATTTCCATCCCCATGTTCTGAATTCTCACATAGTTCAGCGAAGGGTCCATTGAAATCTTGTCCCATATGATGCAATTCGATTTTTTCTCCTGTCTTAGCATCAATCGGAGACAGAGACCGTGGTCTATGTGCCAGTCGCTCCCGATTCGTCATTCCAGTTTTCGGATCAACGTAATCCATATCAATATCTTTTATCAGGCATTTCCTACCATTTATTTCTGCTTCATAAAGACCAGCATTCTTATATATTTCATATTGCTCCATTGACTCAATATGATCGACTATTTCATCAGACCAGCCCGTTTCTTCTTTTATCTTTAGTTTTTCTTCATCAGTAAGACCCGTTTCTGGATTTTCACTATCTAACATTTCAGATTGATCCTTCTGTTCCGAATCATCTGATTCAACACACTTGTCCATAGAATCAGAAAAGTACCGTTTCTTCACATAATCAATAGCATCTTTAACAGTGATATCCGTTTCGGGCATAACGTCTTTAATATTAAATTTCTCACCAGTTCCATTTTCGGGACTATCAGTAAATCTCGGTATAAAACCTTCAGCCATTAATAAACGCCTCCCTTGCCTTTGACCTCTTCAACGTATCTTCTGAGAAGATTATCAAACGTCATATCCCTCATTGATTGCTCCACAAGAAGAATCTGAATAATCATATCGATTGTCTGCGCATCATATCCAATAAGGGATGGATTAAGTTCACTGACCATAAGATGTGCCCATTCCTTAATCTCCCGGGTTTCATTCGCTGTCTTTTTAAAAGCGATGTCCGCTCTGAACAACTCATATACCGCTTTCATAACACAATTTTCGGATTCAGGATGCTCTATACACTCATAAAGAGCAGCTTTTGCTTTCCCGGAAATACTTGAAGTCAAAATCTGTTTCTTAAACGACTCCAAATCATCAACCCTCTCAGTACACCGATATAATTCATTTTTTGCAATTAAATCTAATAGGTATTGTCTCGTTTCATCAGATGTAGTTACTTCTTGCGGTTTTTTATAACGATATTTTTTATCTTGGATTATGTACTCATTAATATCGCACAGGACGGGATTCAGCCAATCACTCTGCGACACAACTGCGACACCTCGTCTCAATCGTGAAATTTCCTCTATCTGTTCTTCAGTTAAGCCGACCGATTTTCCTACAACTTGCCTATCCTCAGCATCTGGAAGACGCAGAATTATCTTTGTATTTGTATTACGAATAACAGACTTATCCAACAGCTGTGGAGCCTGATCAGCAATAATAAAACCTTCACCATAGGTACGCATCTCAGCAATGGCGTTGGATATCATCTCAACAGATTTCCCTGCAAGATTCGTGCCTTCCATACTCTGTTCAGTGGCAGTCCGCTTTAAAATATTATGTGCCTCTTCCAAAACAGTCACATGATTCAAATCCGCATTGTGATTGTCCTGATGTTGCCTATATTCTTGCAATTTGAGAACCAGAATTCCCATAATCAATGCTTTGGTTTCAGAAGATCCTACCCTACTCAAATCTACTATTGTGTTCTTGTCAAACAGTATCTCAGGATTGATTTCATCCTGCGTAAAGAGTAACCCATTTATTCCGGTAGTTAACGACCGAACGCGTGTACACAAAGAACCAATATAATCGCTTTTGTTTTCTTCAGAATATGCACTTTCATCCAATACGTTCTGAATCTCATCAAGCACATCAGAAAACGATGGGAATATCCGTCCATGTATATTCACTGATTTTTCAACATTCCAACCGATATTTTTGTATGATCGCTCAACTGCATCTTTTAATATGGCCGGCATAGCTGCATACATCGGCCAACATACATTGAAAATTTCGATTAGTCTGTCCAAGTGCTCCAGAACATGAATATCATCCGGGAAAGAAAAAGGATTGATTTTCAACAATGATGTAATTTTAGCATTCGTGCCAAAAATGTTTATTTCATTATCTTTTCCGAAGATATCCTTGTATTCACCTTTTGCAGGTTCAACAACAAGGAATGGGATTTTCTTCTTTTTCAGTTCTGACAGGAGCGTGTAAATTGCATTTGATTTACCTGAACCCGTTGAGCCCGTAATAAATGTATGCTTAGTAAGTTCCTGCATACCAAGACAGATGTTCCGATTCATGTCTGTCTGATACATATGATATGCATGGCCTAATTCTATATCCTGTGAAATCATCACTAGGGAATGTGGCTCTCTTCCGAAAGACACCCCCTGTGTTACCGGGATTCCAGGAATCGAATGCTGCGGAAGAGAAATAGCGTTAGCAAGTTCATAAGTGTTTATGTTCGCAGAAAAATTAACAACCGTCTTATCGATGTTGTTCACAAAAACAGGATGAGAAAAATTCATAATATATTTCTTTATCTCATCAAAAGCTGTCGACCCATTAGCCGACTCTTTATGCCACTCTTTAATAATCGAAGGTTCAGAGTACGAATCTTCTCCCTGGGTCAGCGCACATATATAGCTTGCGACATTCCTACTTACACGAGAAGACCGGGCACAAACATAGGTCGCATACTTCCAGTAACCGATTGCTTCACCTTTTTTTACCCTATCCAAAGTTTGTTCAAGCCGTGAAATAATGCCCTGAACCGTATATGATTTGTAACTGTATGTTGTACTTTCTGATGTTCCCAGAGTTATGCTATGGTTTGTACTCGATGTTTTAGTATCAGCGTGTGCTTTTGTATTTGTTTTCCCCCAACTATATCCATATCCTGCAGATCCACCAGCTGAACCACCGCTTGTATGCCCTACATTAAGACCTATTCCAGGAATTCCAAGGCTTGCCCCTATTGAATTACTGGCAAACCTTGAGCCATTAATGCCGATATTGACGGAATGAGTTTTTGTAATTGATTCGCTTGTGCTGTCCGTCTGAGAAAGAGATTGCATCTCTCCCTGTGTTTCAGCATTGTTTTCGCCCATCTGAAACTGATGCTGTTGAAAAGGAAAAATATCTGATGCAAGTTCCTCAAGGCCTTCTCTGAGTAAATGAATACGATCGGGCGTATATGATTCGGCAAAAATAATCACTGAATACCAGTCATCGTCAGATTCCGGTACAATACTGTTAAAAAGTTTCTCCAAGTTTTGAGAAAGATACTCTTTGGATTTTGCAGACGGTATATTACATATAGCAGCAATAGAATCTATTCTCTCGCCAAACATGCCGTCCAAGGGTGCTTCCACTTCTTTTCTCAGCAAATCTTCCTCAGCTTCAGTGAGAGTTACATCTGCTGCCAACTTATCCATCTCTTCGTCATATTTTTTTAACGCATCTTTGTAAGTGATGATATCACTATCGCATACGAATAACGCTTTGGTATCGTAGCCATCATGTTTTTCACTTATTACAGATAGACTTGATCCAGAAAAGTTTCCCTGCAATGAGGCTTTGAGGAGGTCGATATTTTCTTTACTTTCCTCGTTTTTCCCCTGGCCATCATTTCTCACAACAGCATAAACATCTGTTCGGCTCTTGAACCTATTCAGTACAAATGCAATCGTGTTACCAGTATTCGAGAATATACTGATGGCATTTTCAAAGCAATCAGTAAAACTTTCATTTTGGTCATATACTATCCTGCCGATTTTTAATGCGCGGACGTTGGATAAATACGAATTAATCGGTATTCGCTTTCCCTTTCCTAAATCTTCAGAGTTGTAATACTCATCATATGGCAGGACGTAGTAATCCCTATCTAATCGAGAAAAATACTCTTTATCAAGGGTGTATGCTATTTTCCCAAGATTCTGTTTGAGTACTTCTTCGTCTGGAGTGCGGTCCTGAGGACCTGTTTTTTTATCCGCCATAATCATCCACCTTACTTATTTGAATTGACTGCGAAGTATACTATGCAGCCCACAACAACCACAGCAACAACAAGTACAACTGACCAGAATTTCATTAAAAACCTTGATGTTTCTTTCCCGGCATCTTGGCTGTTTACATACTCTGAAACATCAGCAAGATAATACAAATAATCCTCATTAAATGCTTCTGCAACCGTTGCGTTCGGTAACTTATTAAGATATGTCTTAGTCCACATATCCTGGCTTACTTTCTTGGAATAATTCTGTCCAATGAATGCCTTCTGAATATCAGGATTAGAAACGAGTGCTTTAATATCCTCGCGTTTTAGGACTCCATCACGTATATCCGCAGCGATTTCTTCCCGTGAGACACGACCATTTGAAATGTAATTTTTCATTATTCCTTTACCTCCCAAATACCTGAGTCAAGTGTTTTTTGGCAGCGCCGCAGTTCAGCAACCGCAGCAAGAATCTTATCTTTCAGTTTCTCCATAGCATCTTTGTCTTCGAGCTTTGCTCTGAGTGAAAGAGAGTACTGTTCCATATTGACAGTAAACTCACTTTCTACCTTCTTAAGCATACTGTTTAAGCTTTCTCTATAATTAGTTTTATACTCATCAGCAAGTTCACCTGTAATGACGGCTAGTTTCGTATTGATATCCCTCAAAAAGGCTTTTCGGTCAAGGTATTCCTTATCCATCCACAGTACTTTTTTCGTCTTCTTTTTCTTTCTGTACAGATCTCCAAATTCGCTCTTCTTAGTGAACTCCTCAATCTCAGGCGTCTCTATTGCAATAATGTATTCTTTTGCATCTTCGCTGATTTCGCCGCTTTCCATTACAGCCTTTCGAACATCAGCAATAAAGGAATCCCTCAACTTTTCAAGTAGTAGTTTGCGCTTATTCTTGAAGTATTCGGTATAATCATCCAGAACCTCCTGTACAACATCTTCAATTTTATCTTCCTTGCTTTCATCCCATTTTGTTTCTTCCGGATTGAACTCAACATCAAACTTCTCAGCCACCCAGCGACCAGCTTTCTGCCACGCACCAAGAAGAATATCATCCACTTTTCTGTCTACCGGAGATTGGACATATGTACTAATGGCATCCGCATTTAAACGCAATTCTTCAACCACACCGTCCGGGATTGCACTATTCGACTTAAGTTCTCTTCCCACTTTCGCATTTTCAATCCCACCAGTAATGGTATCTTTTATTGCCTTTATCTCTGCCTCTACCGCCGTGATGTCATCACTGTTCTGTCTTTCAATTGCAGTAGCATTCTTGTGCAGTCTGGCAAGTGCTTTATCAACGCCATCGATAATGGAAAAAGCCTTTACAGCAGACGCATACTTTTCGCCATAAGCCATAATCTCAGCATGCAGAGCATACATTCCAGATGCCACCCACATCTGTGCCGCAAGATCTCCGTTTTCTTCTGCCCGTTCAAATGCCTCTATACTCCGCTGAACGAGAAGATTAGTTGCAAACTCTGATGTGGCGCAACTATCATGCCTATAGTACCTTCCGAATTCATCGTCAAGAAGCATCCCACTACCGGCTTTCAGTAACTTTTTGTCAGTCTTTGTAGCAACCCCGTTCTTTACTGCAATGGCAGGATACGCATACTTAGCAGAGGTGAAAAATAATTTTTTATCACTCAGCTTAATTGTTATCGTTCCATCTTCCTGTGTCTTTTTCTTATCCTCGACATCCATTTTATTAGATATCTTACCTAGACGAAGTTTTTCAAAATCCTCATCATTAAATAAATCATCTGCATGATTTATAACGAAAAGTGAACGTCCCAAATCTATTGTGGACTTGTCTTCCTTATGGTCTATATCACTAAGATATTCCAGTAACGCCCTGTTTCCTCCGCCACTAAGTCCCTGTGGATATGTCACAAACACAAGAATAGAATGTGTCTGTTCGGAAAGTGCGTCTATCAGTATGCTTTTATGGGCCGAAATTCCGCTGTCTGTTCCTGGTGTGTCATAAATGGTGAACTGGGCTTTGTCGTTGTCTATCGAAATTGGGAAATAAACGTCTATTAACCTTTCCACAAATCGACTTTCATTTAGGCTTTTCAGAATATCCTTCAGCTGTTCATGGCGCATTTTACCGACCGAAGCATTCATGACTTCCTGTATTGTTTTTCGAGTCTGACTTTCAACCGGTCCCGCAGCAAAAATAAATGCCCCTTCGTTTTCGTTCCATACGACCTCACAGTAAGACTCTTCTACGTCTGTAATATGAAAAATCACTTTGACGTTATCTCCGGCTTTAGGACTGCGAATTGTAAACATCGCAGCGGTCTCAGGTCTGATATCTGTCGGAAGAATATCAAATCCGATTAGCGAATCTATCAACAGTGATTTACCGGAACTATAAGGACCAGAAAAGCAGACATTAACTGTGTTTTGATCAAGAGTATTGATTTTCTCCTTAATACCTTTTGTCACTTCATTGATTTCCCTGGCAAAATTATCAATACATGCTTTCACATGCTCGTTATCCGTAGGCACATCATAAAACTGGTTCCTATGGACATTCAGAATTTCTATGGAATCAAGTCCGTGTTTCTTTATTGCCTCATATGCTGTATTCATATCCGGAAGTTCAGCTAACTGAGTAGCTGTAATCTTCACATCGCTGGTTTTGTTAAAAAATTCGATCATTTGCTCAAAATCCTCGAAATCTCCTTTAGTAGTGGTCACTTCCAACGATACATTTCTTTGGCCGTCAAACACTTCCAAGATATCGTTAAAAAACTGATTTCCATGATCTTGAAGAACGAAGTGACCCCTTTCATTTATATATTTTGCAAGCACACTTCTGCTTGTTCCGGTAATAGGAGTCTTTTTCCCTGAATTCACCAACGTAAACTTAATTTCTTTTTTCGCCGGATGATATTTCAGTTGTAGAACCTGTTTGCTCATCATTGGTCTCCTCGCTTTAAAAAATTATATTCTCACTTATCAGTATTGGATTTGCCACGCCAGTTTTTATACCTACCGCTTTTTATTCTTCCGTCATCTGGCTTTTCAGTATCTACAGGAATAGCCCACGCATGGCCGAATTTTATTGCGCCTTTGATTTTTCCTTGAGCACAAAGCGTTTGAACCCATCTAACCGATACTTCCCATTTCTCAGCAGTTTCTTTTATCGTCATATAATCAATCATTTCATACCTCTCAGAAATCTGCATATAAAAAGACAAGACTATTATATGCGCTAAAGCGCATTTTGTCAATTATATTGTCAGATAACTTAGATTTGACTAAATAATGATATTTTCTGAAAAAACGCAAAAAAGGCATCCTGAAAATATCTGGGATGCCTAATATTTCTGAAGAATTATCATTTCATAATTCTATTTCCAACTTATTATCACTTTATTCTCCGCCGTCACCTCAATATCCTCCACATATTCATCCAGAAGTTCATTTGTCAGCTTCGTAACCGCAAAACACTCATGTACTTTCATCCGGTTCAGTTCCCTGACCCTGTCCTCCGCTTCGGACAGCTGTATCATTAATGTCTCCTGCTTCTTTCTGAGTGCCTCCACCTCATCAATAGAAGCATCATAGCTTTTCTTCTGTCCCAGGGCATAGGCTTCAAACTCTGCCATCCTCTGAGCCTTCGCCTTATCTATCGCCCTTTCCGCATCCCAACATTTCTTCCTTAAAGCCCTGGCTTCTGCTGCCGCCGCTTCCTTTTCCGCCTGCAGAAGCTTATCTGACTCTCCCAGTTCCATGATATGCTGCTGGATCTGGAACAGGATTACTTCTTCCAGATAAAAGTCCTCGATTCGCTTCACGCATCCGTCCATATGGTAGATATTCAGACCAGGACACCAGTAATATGGCTACCCAACGTCTGTACTGTGCCGCAGATTATGACCACAGCATCCACATGTCACCCTTCCCACAAGCGCATGATGATCTCTTCGTTTCCACTTCCTTCCGCTCTTTCGGAACCGCTCCTGCACTTTATCGAAAGTCTCTCTGTCGATGATCGGCTCATGGTGATCCTCTGAGATGATCCATTTCTCCGGATCCGTCACGCGCCGGTCATCCCTGATTTTTTGCATTTGGTAACGCCCTGAACCAGATCACCGACATAAGCCCTGTTCTTCAACATACGGAGCATCCCGGAATGCTGCCAGACAAAAGCTCCGCCCTTCGGCTCAGCCTTGCGGATTCCCTTCTCATGCCAGACCTGAGAAGGTGGCTTAACCCCCTCCTCATTGAAAATCCTTGCAATCTCCACCGTGGGCATTCCATCCGCATACATCCTGAACAGCCTTCTCACGACCGCCGCCTCATCCTCCGCAATCACAAAACTATGCCGGTCATCCGGAGCCTTTGTATATCCGAATGGCGGAGTGGAGCATACCGCCTTCCCCTGCTCCTTCACCGCCCTCACAGATGCCTTTATCTTTATGGAGAGATCCTTGCTGTACAGGTCATAAAGCAGGTTCTTGAAGTTCACATCGATATCCGCAGCATTTCCTTCATACTGATCGCTGTCATGCTTATCGTTGACGGAAATGAACCTCTCTCCCATAAAGGGAAAAATCTGTTCCAGATAGGATCCCAGTTCGTTATAATCCCTGGCAAAGCGTGAAAAGTCCTTCACGATAATGCAGTTGATCTCAGCATTCTTCACCCCGTCCAGAAGCATATCTTCTCGGAATTCTAAGCCTTGATTTTTCAAGGCTTTTTCTTTGTTCATAACTAAAATCCCTCCATTTTTTCTAAAAAATACTTGACAAATTCCTCCAAAAATGTGGCGTTTCACGCCTTGATCAATAAGAAATATCTCTTACGGCTCTGCCGATTATATTATTTTTGAAATGGAGGCATTATTATGTTACCTGTTTATTCACCTGAATCACATTCCCTTTATCAGGACTTCCTTATCTCTAATTTTTTACTTTATTATCCAGATCCTTTTTCTATATCCAGACAGACATGGAAGATTATCGTACAGTTCTGGCATCTGGATTTTTCCCAGACTACAAGCATCCTTTTGGGTTCTTATTCTAAATTCGAACCTGCTCCACGAGATCCTGTTTCCATGCTGCGTTCTTACCTGCTTTCTATTAAACTCAAGATCACTTCCATTACTGATTGGGCATCCAGACTCAAAGAATGTCCTTTATATGCGATCATCAGTGGATTCTACCCTGATGATGTGCCAGGCATCGGTACCTTTTACGATTTCTTCCGGCATATCTGGAACTCTGAACAGAAACATCTTTCTGTCCAGCTCAGACATAAAAAGAAGAAAACCCCAAAAGGGAAAAAACACGGGAAAAAAACTCCCAATATCAAGAGTACTTCTGCGGCGCGGTTTCTGGATTTTTACAAAAAGCATCCTCTTCCAGACCCTTCCTTCAGTCCCCTTTCCCTGATCTTCCGTTTATACAAGCAGCAGTTCCTGGATGTTTCTGTATCGCATGGACTCATCCAGCCTTCTGCCATCTCCATTGCCGGTGATGGTTCTCCTATAAGGACTTCTGCAAGACTCCGCTATAAGAAAGTATGCAGCTGCTCTGAAAATGGTATTTCCCACTGTAACTGCAAACGTCTCTTTTCTCAACCTGACTGTAATATCGGCGGGGATTCCTCAAGGGACTGCTATTTTAGCGGCTACCATCTCTACATGTTTGTAGCATCAGATTCCACAAATGACCTTCCTGTTTTTCCTATTCTGGAACGGGCATCCAGACACGATATGCTTTCTTTCCTGCATACCTTTTTTACCATGAAAACATGGCTTCCGGAATACAGGGTCACGAAGCTTCTTCTGGATGCAGCACATGATGCTGATGCTGTCTACCGGTACTGCCAGGAATCAGGCATCCAGCCTTTTATAGATCTTAATTCCGGTAACACTGGTAACTTTATCTATAAGGATACTTTCACAATCAATAACGATTGTGTCCCTGTCTGTAAATTGGGCTTACATATGAAACCAGACGGCGTAGAACGGAACAGGAACCGCTGCAAATGGCACTGTCCAAAAGCAGAAAGATCCGGTTGTCACTGCGAAACTCCCTGTTCAGATTCCTCTTATGGGCGTGTGGTACATACACCTGTCAAAGACAATCCTCGCCTCTTTAACATACCGCCAAGAAACAGTTTAGAATGGATAAGGAATATGATAGAAGAACTTCTGTAGAACGCTCCAACAAGCGGGAAAAAGAAGATTATAAATTAGAAGACGGCAGACACCGTTCATCTATGATGTGGTACTGCCGCCTCTACTGCACCATGATGCTGCAACATCTGGATGCATGGGAAATGCCATCTATTGAGGCATTCCAGTCATTATTAAGTTTAGACGCTTAATAATGATGGTTTACGTCATACCATACTTTTTTTCAAGACATAGTTTCAGCTATGTCTAAAAGTCATGCCCATTGAAATGTTATACTTTCAATAAAAGCAGATTTTTTCTATCAAAATGCTATATTTAGTTTTATTTGGCTTGGTATTTACTCACCTTAATTGATTCCGAGAAGTTATTCCACTGGGAATCTCCGTAAATTAGCTGTTCTATTAATTTTTCCTCTATCATTGACTCTAATTCTGACATATTTTTCTTCTCCTTTGTGTTTCGTGTGGATAGTTGGATGGTTGGGATGGGGAATTGGCTTTCGCTGGTGAAGATCATATCATATACTTTAATAAGAAAAGAATCTGACAGATATTTATAGAAAATAATTCCCAAAAGATAATTTTTGTATTCATTTGCATCCATTTTTGAGCGAAGAATATCTGCTCCGCTCCACAATACACTGATCAGATCTTTACTGTTTTCCATTTCAGCCATTTCGTGTTCCCCCGTTTTTTACTCTAGCTTATATACAGCGTAAGTATATCATATTTTTTGTGAACATGATACATTCCTGTATTAATTGTCGTGGGAAATTTCATCAGGAAATATAATCGTAGCATAAAAGGCAGTCCCTGTTAATCAGAAACTGCCCTACTACTGTTGTGCGATTTTATTGGCATAAATTCTATTTTCTTCTTCTGATAATCTTTACAATTCCGAAGATCAGCAACAAAATCACCCCAACAGCCACAATACAGATTCCCACAATCGCTACGGCAAATTTATTCGGATGTTTTACCAGATTTATGATGTTTTTGCTGTTGTCGGCAACTTTTCTTTCGTGTGTTGTATCATAATATTCCGGCACATTTGCAATTCCGTCTTTGTCTGTGTCTTCAAAGGATTGCATATACTCTGCAATTGCAGCCCAGGCTTTCAGTTCTTTTTTTCCATCCATGACTGCATAATCTTCCAGATTCTCTATGGGATTGCCGTTTTTATCTTTGGGGACGATGGATATCAGACCATAGGATTTGTCCAGAACAGAGCCAAGCATACGGCCTGTGTACAGGTCGGTGACAACATGATATAATTTATCGTCCTGTATTTCTTCCCTTTCCCCGTCCTTGCCTGTCAGATAACAGTCTGTTACTTTATTTAAAATCATGCGGTGGGGATTATAGGTGAAATTCATTCCACTGCAATATAATCTGGCTATTGTCATAAAATCTGAAATTGAGGCATCTACCTCTGCCACTGTTTTCAGTTCTTTTCCCGTTAAATATGCACTGATCAGAGGATAACCTGCAAGTCCGTCCTTTCCTGTTCCCAGAGAGAAGGAATTATATACCTGCTCCACTGTTATATCGCCTTTTGTATAAGTATCTCTTACAGTTCCGGCAGGTACGATTGCAACATCTACTTTTTCTCCGTCAGAGTCTCCTGTATTCTCTACTGCATATACATAAGCATCTGATATGATATCTCCCAGATTTAACTCCTCATGCTTTGTTTCCATCTCACTGAGGCTGTTAAATTCAATGTCATTCTCTGCCAGAATTTCCTCTCTGGTATAACCAAAATTGGAAAGATAATTGGTGTCAACAGTATCTGACAATTCATCTATTTTCTTCTGTGTGGCCTCATCTGCCTTGATTTTATCCGTAACCGGAACAAGCTCATAGGTATCCGGTTCCCATCGTCCATTCTCTTTCTGAGTCATAGAAATTGTTCCCAGGTTTTTCCCATATTCTCCACAGGATACGATGCAGGTATCTCCCTGCAGGATTGGTTCTGCCAACTGTGTGTGGGTATGTCCGCTGACGATCAGATCAATGTCCGGAACATTCTTTGCAAGGATTTCGTCTTCTGATACCTTTTCGTCCTCCCATGTTCCACTGTGTGATACACAGGCGATCATGTCTACATCTTCGTTCTTTTTTATTTCCTCTACTGTTTCTCTGGCTGCTTCTGACGGGTCTTTGAAAAGAAGCTCGCAGGTAGGAGCGCAATCCAGAGAATCCTTGCCGAAAACACCCAGTACTGCAATCTTTACATCACCTTTTTGAATTACCGTATAGTCTTTTACTCCATATGTCTGAAATGCTTCATAAATCTGTTTCTGTCCTTCACTGAGGCCGGCTTTTTTCATTGCATCCCAGTCCACATTACACACAACCATCCTGGGAAGGTTTTCGCCTGAACTGACTGCGGCGTTCAGCATATCTGCCAGACCATCGGAGCCGTAATCAAATTCATGATTTCCCAGAGTTGTCACATCACAGCCCAGATATCCAAGCATCCGCAGTTCGGCGGCCTCTGTGTCATATACAGTCTGTATCAGAGTTCCCATGGAGAAGTCTCCGCCATCCAGTATGAGTGTATCTGTATTCTCTTTCTCGTGCTCATTGATCAATGTTTTCAGCCGGGCAAACCCGCCGGTTTCCTGCTGTGTCCCGTCTACAATCGTTTGAAAGCTGTTCAAATGAGAATGCAGATCATGGGTGAACAGGATATCCAGATGTTTTGGCTCCTCTGAGGCGTTTACCTGATATCCTGTCAGTCCTGAAACGCTCAGCATAAATATAAATGTGAATGCGAATGCTTTTTTTAATAATTTCATAAAATTCTCCTGTAATATCAAAAGTGGTTCCACAGTATCATTTATCTTCCCGCAGGATAATGATACCATGAAACCATTTTACAAAAAAACTAATTTATCTTTCATCTCCCACAAAGAACAACGCCATTGTTCCCGGACCTGAGTGAGCGCCGATGGTGGCTCCTACCTGATTCATGATAATCGTGTTGATCTGGTATTTTTCTTTTACTTTCTCTGCCACATAATTTGCATCTTCTTCACAGTCGCCATGACTGATAAAGATGGTATGGCAGGTGTCATGATAGCTGCCGATTTTCTCATCCATAAGCTTTACCAGCTCCTGAAGGGATTTTTTACGGCCGCGGACTTTTCCGATGGCAGTGAGTTTTCCGTCGTTGTCTACATGAAGGACCGGTTTAATATTCAGCATGCTTCCTACTACTGCAGTAGTTCTGGAAATGCGGCCTCCGCGGTATAGGTGGTTTAAATCGTTGACTGTAAAAAGGTGTACCATATGAAGCCTGTTCTCTTCTGCCCATTTCGCAACTGTCTCCATATCTTCTCCCTGCTCTTTCTTCTCCTGTGCAAGGTAAACCAGAAGCCCCTGACCAAGGGAAGCGCCAAGAGAATCTACCACGATGATCTTGCGGTCCGGATAATCCTCCATCAGTTCCTCTGCTGCGATACGGCTGCTATTGTATGTACCGCTTAAGGCAGAGGAAAATGCAATATGAAGAATATCTTTTCCTTCTTTCAGGTAAGGCTCTAGCAGTGCTTTTGCATTTTCAGGATTTACCTGTGCTGTGGTTGGCATGGAACCGTTTCTCATTGCCTCATAAAATTCATGCTCCGGAAGGAAATTTCCATGTGTATAATTTTTTCCATCCATGGAATAACTGAGATACATGCAGCCTACTCCATGGTCTTTGAGATATTCCTCCGGAAGATCTGAATTGTTGTCGGTGGTGATCACATATTCGCTCATGTTGTCGCCCTCTCGTTTTCTGATATTTTTCACTTTCTGCCCATTAACTGTTCAGTGTTTTAGCAACTACAAATCAAAATCCGCTGCCTGCTCAGTAATGGGCTTTTCATCTATAATAAAAATGCCTCTATTATAAATACAGATATATACAGTATAACATCAAACTATCAGCCAAACAACTACTTTTCCTTCTCAACTGCCTTAATCGCTTTCTGCAGCTGATTATCCTCATCATGGGTGATCTCGTCTTTATTCTTATTCAGCAGGCTGGTATCCAGAGAAACCTCTATATCAGGTTTGATTCCTGTTTTGTTGATGTTGTTTCCTTTTGGAGTGTAGTAATTGGCAACAGTCAGTTTAATGGCACTTCCGTCTGAGAGCTGGCGGATGGACTGTACCACGCCTTTTCCGTAAGTAGTTGTTCCGACAATCGTTCCAATACCATAATCCTGCACTGCACCAGCAAAAATCTCTGATGCACTGGCGCTGCTTTCATTTACCAGGACTGCAAGCGGAATCCGGAGTTCGTTTTTGCCATCACATTTTTCCTCTTCTCTGTTTCCGTCCTTATCTTCGGTGTAAACGATCAGTCCTTCCGGAAGGATTTTCCGCAGGACATCACAGACAGAATCAAGAAGTCCACCCGGATTATCGCGGAGATCCACGATCATTTTCTCCATTCCCTGTTTTTGCAGGTCATCAAAAGCTTCCTGATACTGTTCGCCGGTAACGCCTGTAAACTGTGTAATGCGGATGTAGCCGATTTTAGAATCCAGCATTTCATGGAAAACAGACGGTAATTCCACATCTGTGACAGGGACTGTGATTTCCATGGCATCTTCTGCACCTTCTCTGTGAACAGTAAGCACCACACTGTCTTTATCTGAATTGCGGACAATGTCTGCAACATCAGATACTTCATCCTCTGTGATATCTTCCCCGTCAATGGCACTGATGATGTCCCCTTCCTCCAGTCCTGCTTTTTCTCCGGGACCACCCTCATAGCATTCAACAATCTTTACTCCGCCTTCTTTGTTCTTCTCCATAAGAATGCCGATCCCCACATAGCTTCCCTCATTGGAAGAATTCTCAGAATCGTATTCCTCTGCTGTATAATATCTGGAATAAGGATCATCCAGCCCATAGAGAAGACCTGCATAAAGCCCTTCCTGAAGCTTTTCTTCATCCTTATCTCCCAGATAGTATCTGTCGATCAGCTCTTCAAGATATGCCAGCTTTGATGTACACTTGCGATCACCAAGAGCTGTTCCTTTTGCTGCAAGACCTGTTCCCGCAAAGGCACCTGTACCGATGCACGTCACAACCAGTGCTCCTGCTACTGCACCTTTCCAAAATTCTTTATTTTTCATGTCTGCACTCCTGTAAAAAAAGCCGCCGGTTTATGATATGATATCATTGTTCCGGCAGCTTCATGCTTATCTGCTTTTTATTATACTCTTAAATGCTTTCTTGTTGTAAAGAAACTTCCGATCAGTCCGATTCCGATTCCAAGTCCCAGACTTATTGGAAGTAATGTCTGGTAAATCTGCCATACCGGGATGAAATCCACCACACCTGTAAGCACATTAAACCTGGTCAGAATATAGGATATTGCCCCATTATAACAGAAATAAAGCACGATCAGCGGAACTGCTGCTCCGACCACCCCCAGAACCATGCCTTCCAGCAGGAATGGTGCTCTGACAAATGCGTCTGTCGCTCCTATGTATTTCATAATTCCGATCTCTTCTTTACGGACTGCAATTCCCACAGATACCGTATTGCTGATCAGGAATATGGAGATAATAAGCAGTAATACAATGATGGCAATGGAAATATAGGAAACCAACTTGTTGATATTTCCCAGTGTTTTTGCTGCTTCCTCAGACTGGTTGACTTTTCTTACATGTTTCAGTTCCTGTATATAGGAAACAAGTTCTGACTGCTTCGTGATATCATTCATATACACACGATAATTGGCTGAGTTTGCAAGAGGATTATCGTCCTTAAATCCGTCTGCTGCCTCTGAGCCCTGGAAATACTGCTCTTTGTATTCCTCCCAGGCTTCATCAGCTGACTGATACTCTATTTTCTCTACTTCCGGACGTGCCTTGATCTTCTTTCCGATTGCTTTGATCTGTTTGTTTGTAGTTCCCTCTTCAAAGAATACTGTGATCGGCACTTCCTGCTCTACCTTATGTGCAATATTATTCACATTATTGACAATGGAGAAAAAGATTCCAAACAGAAAAATACAGGCAGCCATGGTGATAATGGAAGCCAGGGAAAACATCCAGTTTCTTTTGATATTTTTGACACCCTGTTTCAGAGTGTACCAGATTGTACTAGGCCTCATGATATTCTCCCTCTTTCTCGTCACTTATAATAGAGCCCTCATGCATGGTCACAACACGTTTGCGCATGGAATTTACAATATCCTTGTTATGTGTAACAACAACTACTGTGGTTCCTCTGTCGTTGATCTGTTCCAGAAGCTTCATGATTTCTTCAGAAGTCTTCGGATCCAGGTTTCCTGTAGGCTCGTCTGCCAGAAGGATATCCGGACGGTTAACCAGCGCCCTTGCCAGTGCAACTCTCTGCTGTTCTCCACCGGAAAGTTCATCCGGGAAGGATTTGTATTTGACAGCAAGTCCAACTTCCTGAAGCACCTCCGGGACACGTTTGCAGATTACTCTTGTGGGACGATTGACTACTCTCTGGGCAAACGCTACGTTCTCATATACATTTCTGTCTTTCAGAAGACGGAAGTCCTGAAATACTACGCCCAGCTTACGGCGGTATTTGGCTACTCTTCTGTGTTTCATTCCTTCCAGACGTTCACCGCTTACGATGATCTGGCCGGATGTGGAATCCAGTTCTTTCATAAGAAGTTTGATCAGGGTTGTTTTTCCTGAACCGCTGTTTCCTACTACAAAGACGAATTCACCTTTATCTATATGTAAGTTCGCATGGTTCACTGCCGGAAGTCCGGGACCATAGGATTTGCTTACATCTGTAAGATCTATCATAAATTTCTCCTCCAATGGATTAATGAATTTGTAACATTATTGTAATGTATGTTTTTGGGGATTGCAAGAGATTTTTGAGGATTCATAGAATATTCACAGTAACGTAGCCAACATTCATTACAAATTGCCTGCGGCAACAAAATTTTGACTTGCATGTCTCGGGATATTGCATACCTTATCAATTGCAATCTCGATTTCTAACTATACACTGCAAGGCTGGATTTGTAAAGGTCAAAATGCCTGCGGCAGCAATTAAAGCTGTGGCAGGCATTGAAAATTTTCCTTCTATTATAATATATCAATATTCCAGTGTTTCCATATATTTCATGTAACGTACTACCATGAGTGCGATCTTGAATGTAATGGCATCTTCAAAAACGCGGAGATCAAGGCCTGTACTCTTCTGGAGTTTATCGAGGCGGTAGACCAGAGTGTTTCTATGGATGTAAAGCTGTCTGGATGTCTCTGAAACATTGAGGCTGTTCTCGAAGAACTTATCAATTGTAACCAGAGTCTCTTCGTCAAAGTCATCCGGGGATTTGCCGCCGAAGATTTCTTTGATAAACATCTTACAGAGTGGGATCGGGAGCTGGTAGATCAGTCGTCCGATTCCCAGAGAGCTGTATGCGATCACTTCTTTATCTCCGAAGAAAATCTTACCTACATCAAGAGCCATGCGGGCTTCTTTATAGGAACGTGATACTTCTTTCAGTTCATTGACGATAGTACCGTATGCCATATGTGTCTTACCGTCATTTCCCATTCCAAGAGTATCAAGGATAGTATGTGCAAGCTGATCCATCTCAGGATAATTCTCACCATCTTCAAGTTCCTTGACTACAATAATACTCTTCTCATCTACTGCTGTGATAAAGTCTTTACTTTTACCGCCGAAAAGGCTCTTCACGCTTTCCATGGAGCTGTGGTCTTTCTCCTGTGGCATTTCAAGGATCATGACTACGCGGCGGACATCTGCCTCAATGTGCAGTTTCTTCGCACGATTATAAATGTCAACAAGAAGCAGGTTGTCAAGAAGCAGGTTCTTGATAAAGCTGTCTTTGTCAAAGCGTTCTTTATACGCTACGATCAGATTCTGGATCTGAAAAGCGGCGAGCTTGCCAACCATATAAGTATCTTCATCGTCGCCATGGGCAACCAGTATATATTCCAGCTGATAGTCATCACAGACTTTAAAATACTGGAACCCCTTTACAAGCTGGCTGTCGGCCTGTGATTCTACGAAAGCCTGTACATCCTGTGTTGCAATGGAAAAATCTGCAAAAGTACTTGCAAGCACTTTGCCTTCTGTGTCGAGTACACAAAATTCTGTTCTGGAAATTTCTTTTAACCCTTCAAGAGTATTCTGAAGCACCTGATTCGATATCATCTGATTTCAATCCCTTCTCATCCTATAGTGTTTATTTTCCGTTTTAACTATAAAACCTTATACCTGTATTGTATTTTAATATATATTTACCAAAAATGAAAGAGGAAAGAGAAAAAAATTTACAATTTTTTATATATTTTTTTGTATTACTTTTTTTCAATAAAACCTTCTCCATGAACTTCCCTGGCATCTGTCACTATCACAAAAGCTTCCGGATCAATTTCATCTACTTTTTCTTTAAGCATTACGATCTCTTTTTTATTTACCACGCAGAAAAGCATCAGTTTATCCTGTCCTGAGTACATTCCTCTGGCACTGATGCCTGTTACACCTCTGTCCAGATCTTTCATGATCATATCTGCTATTTCCTTTGGCTTTGCTGTAATGATATAGGCAGCTTTTGAGAATTTCAGACCTTCAATCAAACCGTCAGATACTTTTGTCACCAGATATACCGCAATAATCGCATAGAGTGCCTTGTGGATACCAAACACATACATACCCACCAGTACAACGCCTGCATCTATAACCTGCATGATCTGCGCGATTGAATAGTGCTGCAGATATTTCTGGATGATAGCTGCCATCATATCGGTTCCTCCGGTTGTTCCACCGCCCAGAAAGACAAGACCAATTCCCACACCCTGGATCACACCACCGTAAAGTGCGGCAAGAAGAAGATCATTGCCAGCAAGATTCCATACAGGTTCTATGGCAAGCCAGGTGGACAGAGCAATTTCTCCTATCAAAGCTTTTTTTACAAAGGAGAATCCATTAATCTTCCATCCGATCAGAAACAGTGGAATGTTCAAACCCATATTTGTTACCCAGAGAGGGATACCACCGTCAATGATTCCCTGACTCCCTGCTTTTATAATGATTGCGATACCTGAAAAGCCTCCGGTTACCATACCTGATGCATCAAATACGGAATTGATCGCCAGTGCCATTAATCCGGTTCCTGCTATGATCATCAGATATTCCAGAAGCTGTGATCTTTTTCCATTTACTAACTTCATTCATTTGCCTCCTTGTATTCTGTAAAAATGATATTTGTTTTATGCTTTCATGAATATCAGCCAGAAATACCGCTTTATCACTGTGCCGTAATTATTCTTCCATAAACTACAAGAACGGCAGCAATCCATGAAGGACTGCTCCCGCTCTTATTCTTACCTTATTTTTCAGGCTTATTGATAAAATTTACAAAATGATAACTCTCCATTATCTGGAAGTATTTAACGATCCTTGGATATAAAGGCTCTGCCTTCTCCCCAAATTCGTCTTTTACCAGTGCAGCAATATCTTCCACTGTCTTCCTGCCATCTATGAGTGGCCAGATAAATGTGCCATTGTCATCCAGATGTATCTTCGTATATCTGGGTTTTCCAAACAGCTTCTGGGCAATCGTGTTAAACGCGCCCTTATTCTCTATTTCCAGCACCATTCTCCCCCTGATATCCGTATGCCAGCGAAGCTGTGCACTGCGCTCAGGAATGAGATCCAGATAATTGATCTGTATTTCTTTTTTCTTTTTACTCATTTAAATATTATCATCTCCGCCTGATCAGGCTTTCTTCTTGTTCCAGATACTGAATTTCAGAAGGCTTAAGATCATAAGTAACATCAGGATCACGCCGCCTGCATTACCAAGGTTAATGCTTCCGGAGAGATCAAATACACTGCTTACGTTTACTACTGCAAGGATTGCAAGAAGGATACCTACAAGACCTTCACCTGCGATCATACCTGCACAGTAAAGTGTACCGTCTGTTGCCTGTTCTTCTTTTTTCTTATCATCAACATTCTTTCTTCCGTCAACGAACATACGAACAACACCACCGATCATGATAGCAGCGTTGAGGTAGATTGGAAGATAAAGACCGATAGCAAATGGCATAACCGGAATTCTTAAGATTTCCAGACCAATTGCAAGGAATACACCGATAAATACCAGTGTCCATGGAAGCTTGCCGCCCATGATACCTTCTACGATCATCTTCATCAGAGTTGCCTGAGGAGCAGGTACTTCTGCACTTCCGTATCCCCATGCAGTGTTCAGAAGATAAAGAACTCCACCGATAGCAAGACCGGCAGCAACAACACCGATAAGCTCACCGATCTGCTGTTTCTTAGGAGTTGCACCAAGAAGATAACCTGTCTTTAAATCCTGTGAAGTATCACCTGCGATCGCTGCTACGATACAGATTACGGAACCAATCGCAATTGCTGCTTTCATTCCGTCGATACCGGTATTGCCGGATGCTTTGATAACCATTGTTGCGATCAGAAGAGTAGCGATAGCCATACCTGATACAGGGTTGTTGGAGCTTCCTACAAGACCAACCATACGGGAAGATACAGTTGCAAAGAAGAAGCCGAAGATTACGATGATCAGCGCACCGATCGGGTTAACCGGGATAGCCGGAACAAGCCAAATGATCGCAACCATTGCCACAATACCGATCAGGATAACGTTCATTGGAAGATCCTGTGCAGTTCTTTCTGTACTTGTATTCTTGCCACCCTTCATGCTCTTCATGGAATCACGGAAGGTTGCAATGATCAGAGGCAGGGATTTGATCAGAGAAATAATACCACCTGTTGCGATAGCTCCTGCTCCGATATATTTTACATAAGTACTCCAGATTTTAGATGCTCCGCCTGCTGCATAAAGAGCAGAAATTGTTTCTGTTCCGGGATACATAACTGTATCAGCTCCGAACAGACAGATTACCGGAATCAGCACCATCCAGCCAATAAGAGAACCAACAAACATAAAGGATGCGATTCTTGGTCCTACGATATATCCAACACCGAGAAGTGCAGGATAGCATTCCATACCAATTTCACCTTTGAATCCTTTAAATGCTACTGCAACGTCTGCAGGGATTACCTTTAAACCGTCAACGACAAATTTAAAGATCGCTGCGATTCCCATACCTGAGAATACTGTCGCAGCGTTTGCACCACCCTCTTCACCTGCAAGAAGAACATCTGCGCAGGCAGTTCCTTCAGGATAAAGAAGTGTTGCATGCTCTTTTACGATCAGTGCGTTACGAAGTGGTACCATAAAAAGTACACCAAGAACACCACCGCAAAGTGCGATTAATGTGATTTCCACGATACCCGGCATTTCACAAAGTCCTTCTTCTGCCCAAAGGAACAGAGCAGGCATTGTGAAAATTGCACCGGCTGCCAGTGATTCACCGGCTGAACCGATTGTCTGGACCATGTTGCTCTCCAGAATGGAGTTCTTTTTCATGATCTTGCGAATTACGCCCATGGAAATAACTGCTGCCGGAATGGAAGCAGATACAGTCATACCTACACGCAGACCAAGATAAGCATTGGCTGCACCGAAGATAACTGCAAGGATAACACCCATGATGATGGATGTCACCGTAAATTCAGGTGTGATCTTGTCAGCCGGAATATACGGTTTGAACTCTTTGTTTTCGTTCATGATTTCCTCTCCCTTTTGTATTGATTTATAAACATAGAACATTATAGCGAAATTTATACAAAAAGGCAAGGTGAAAAAACTGGTTTTTTATGCACTTTACCATATTAACGTGCTAACTTGATAATCTCTTAACATATCAACACGCTCAAACAGCATATTTTTGCCCTGTTTTATCAGTCTATTCATCTGAATCCAACTGTTTAATCAGGTATCTCCCAACAATTCTGGAAAAATTCGAAATATCCCGGATATATGCGAAATCTTTTCCAAATATCTTTTTTTCTGTGGATAGGTCCTTTTCTTCCCCTGCAAACACTCCCAGAACACTAACTCCCAGGTTTCGCAGATGCCGTACTTCTGTTGCAGTGTCATTGACTGCATATTTTCCCATATAAGGTTCCGGATTCTTTGCATGAGGTCTGTTTACGATGACATCGTATGGTTTTCCATCACTTAATACAATGAGGATTTTTTTCTCCTCAGATCTATGAAGCAGACCGTATCCTGCGGTTTTGATGGCAAGTCCATCCCTGTTATTGGAAGAAGTTACATAATTAAAAATATTTTCATTAGCTGACTGTGGATCATCGTACTCGCGGAATCTGTGAAGAATCGTATAGTCCCAGAATGTGCAGAAGCTCATGACACGGTGAGGCAGGTTTACATTGCTTAATGCTTCACTGATGATATAAGCCTGTAATGCCACATCTCCCTGCCTGGACATCTGGGAACCGCTGGCATCGATCAGCACATCTACTACGAAATCAGATGCATCAGATTTCAATTCTCTTTTAAACAGATTTGCTTCACTGCTTCTGCCCACACGCCAGAGTCTGGACGGAATGATCGTTCCTCTGTCTGACAGTACTTCCTGCGTCTCGCTTTTCAGCACCAGTGTCTTTCGTAAAAGGTCTGTGAGGGATGCGATGTTCTGCTTTACGATTCTGTGTTTGTCATGGTAGCGCCAGATATTCTTATTCTTTAATCGCACTGCATATTCGTACTGATAGTTTCGTTTGACCGGATTCTTGAGAATTCCTTCTGTAAAATAAAGGCTGCAGTCCCTGTGAAGTTCCCTGCACATCAGATAATTCATTCGCTTCTCTTCTGCAGGAGTCAGATAAGTTTTTCCGAAATTCAACTCAACATAGGTGTATGCTTTCTCAAGTTCTTCCTCTGTGAGAATTGTAATTTTGTGTTTGGTCTGGCGCTGTTTTTCCATTTCTTCAGTGACAGCAGTGTCTTCCATGTCCGTAATCTTATTTGTCATCTGTTCGATGTAACTCTCCAGAGCTTCCTCATAAAGTTCTTCTGTGAGAAAATCTTCCCAGTCGTATTCTGTCAGTTCTTCCATGGTGACTGCCATAACCTGTTCCAGTGTTCCATGATCTTTCTCAAAATCCGGATCAATGATAGTGTTGTAAAGACTGTCAATAATACGGATCAGTTCTATAGTGTCTGCAGCTGTTCTGGCTTTGTAAACCATGTCGCGGATTTTCCGAAGACGCTCTTCTACATAATGGTTTCCATTCTGTAAACGGTCACGCAGGATGGCAATCTTCAGGCGACCGAGAATATCTCCGTATGCGGGCATCTGTTCAAACTCCTGATCCAGGATATCCTCGAATGCTTCCTTCTGCATCTCCCGGACTCCCGGACGTTCCTGACAGATTTTGTCCCCGATTGCTTCTTCTACACATAGCTGTGCTACTGCAGTCAGTTCTCCCTCTCCTGCCTGGCAGAAAACTTTTTTTACCAGATATAAACCCAGCAGATTCCTGTCATAATATTTTGCCAGAGCGCCCTGCTTGATGCCGTCATACAGAGCGATTGCTTTTGAGCGCAGATACAGGGAAACGTCTACTTTCATATTTAACGTGTAATCCCCGCTGATAGTCCAGAGGAGATTGCGGATCCTGTTTTCCAGTTCCAGACGGTAATCGTCGATTTCTACGATTTTCTCATCTTTCATATACATCATCCCTTGTCCAGTCTGCCGGAATTCTGGTTTTCACAATATCCTCTACGATTTCTTTCTCGAAAATGTCAAAGGTCTTGTTCACCACTCCCATAGTAACTGCTTTTCTCGGAGAAAGTCCGGTTTCTACAATCTTCATGGCTGCAAGGAGACCTCGCAGATCCAGAGGTTTGGTGGAAATTTCACTGTTTGTGGCTTTGAGCTGAAGATCCAGGAATACTCCGATGAACTGTGTTCTGGCGTTTTCTTTTATATTTGGAAACATCCGGCGGAAAATAAATTCCAGGGATTCTTCAGTCTGAGCCGGCATGTCTATGACCAGAAATCTGGATACCAGCGCTTCATTGAGTTCTTTGGTTCCTGCATAACCGTAATTCATGGTTCCAATAAAACGGGCAGCCGGATGAAGATCAATTTTGTCATAGCCCGGGACATCGATGGAACGGCGATAATCCAAAGTTGCATGAAGAACGGAAACTGCATCGTTCTTTGCCATATTGATCTCGTCGAGGATTCCGAAACCACCGTATTCTGCACACTGATAGATAGTTCCTTTGCGGAGCTTAACTTCGTTGTCCACGAAAGTGTCTGTGCCGATCAGATCTCCGCTGTTAGTATTTACATGAAAAGAAACATTGTACGCGGGACGGTTGAAAATATATGCCAGGTTCTCTGCAAGGATATTTTTTCCTGTTGCCTTCGGACCGGTGAGTAATAGATTCTCCCCTTTGAGCAGTCCGGCAATGGCCATTTCCAGAATGTCTTTTCCGTAAAATGGAATGGATGGTTTCACAATCCTGCCTGCTGTTTCCGGTGCCACTTCATACCGGCTACGGAATTCTTCTACTCTCTTTATCAGTTCAGGGGCTACCTGCTGCTCCTCCAGAAATTTCAGTTCTTCCATTTAGTTCTCCTTTATATAACTATTATAGTCCAGTTTGTGTTATAGAAAAAGGCCGCTTATCTTTTACAGATTCACGACCCTTTCATTATAGCATTCTTCTTTATATTTTTACAACATTATACTTCAAATACAAGATCTCCATAAGAAGGCATCGGCCACATTTCCTTATCTACGATCATTTCCAGTTCATCCACCGGCTCACGTAAAGCTTCCATTGCAGGAACCACCTTTTCTCTGCAGAATACGGCTCTGTCCCGTCCCTCTGCATATTCCGGGGTCTTCTCAACCAGTTTGCTCAGCTTACTCATGGCACTGTTCGCAGCCTTTAAGAGTTTTGACGCTTTCTTGAGCAGATCAAGCTGTACACTTACATCGATCAGTCCTTCGCCCGCTGTTTTCACTGTATTGATAGATTCGCCAAGAACAGTGGTATATCTGATAACTGCCGGAATGATCTGCTTGGTTGCCATGTCGATCATGGTCTTTGCTTCAATATTGATTGCTTTAGAGTAAATCTCATATTTAATCTCTGCACGTGATTCAAGCTCAGCTCTTGAGAATACATCAAAAGATTCAAAGAGTTTCACTGCCTTCTCTGTAGTAAGTGCAGGGATTGCATCCACCATGCTCGGAAGGATCGGAAGTCCGCGGCGTTTAGCTTCTTTCTCCCATTCCGGCGCATAGCCGTTTCCGTTAAATACGATCTTCTGATGATCTGTGGCATATTCTTTGATCAGGTCATGTACCGCCAGCTCGAAATCAGGAGCTTTTTCCAGGCGGTCACATACTTCCTTAAATACTTCTGCCGTGATCGTATTCAGGACTACGTTACATGCGGAAATAGAATCTCTTGAGCCCACCATACGGAATTCAAATTTATTTCCTGTGAAAGCAAAAGGTGAAGTACGGTTACGATCTGTGGCATCCTTCATGAAATCAGGCAGAGTCTTAACACCTGTTTCCAGCTTACTTCCCTTTTTACTGTGAGTTGCTGTTCCTGTGCTGACCAGCTGTTCCAGAACATCCTCCAGCTGCTCTCCAAGAAATACGGAAATCACTGCCGGCGGTGCCTCATGGCCGCCAAGTCTCTGGTCATTTCCCACATCTGCCGCAGATTCACGCAGAAGATCTGCATGTTCATCTACTGCTTTCAGGATACAGGTGAGGACCAGAAGGAACTGAATATTTTCATGAGGTGTTTTGCCCGGATCCAGAAGATTGATTCCGTCATCTGTGGTAAGAGACCAGTTGTTATGCTTACCGGAGCCATTCACACCTGCAAATGGTTTCTCATGAAGGACACAGCGCATTCCATGGCGGCTGGCAACCTTTTTAAGAATACGCATCATCATCTGGTTCTGGTCTGCTGCGATATTGACCGGTGCATAAATCGGTGCAAGCTCATGCTGTGCAGGGGCAACCTCATTATGCTGTGTCTTTGCAGGAATTCCAAGCTTCCAACATTCTTCATTTACCTCTTTCATGTATGCGGAAATTCTCTGACGGATACTTCCAAAGTAATGGTCATCCATTTCCTGTCCCTTCGGAGGCATAGCTCCAAAAAGAGTTCTGCCTGTATAGATCAGGTCTTTTCTCTGAAGCCATTTCTCTTTATCGATCAGGAAATATTCCTGCTCTGCTCCTACTGACGGAGTTACTTTCTTAGAAGTTGTATTTCCGAAAAGTCTCAACAGACGGAGTGCCTGGGTGTTGATTGCTTCCATAGAACGAAGAAGTGGTGTCTTCTGGTCAAGTGCTTCTCCCGTATAGGAACAGAATGCAGTAGGAATACAGAGTGTTCCGCCTGCTGCATCATGACGGACAAAAGCCGGTGATGTACAGTCCCATGCTGTATATCCTCTCGCCTCAAAAGTTGCTCTTAATCCACCGGACGGGAAAGAAGATGCATCCGGTTCACCTTTGATCAGTTCTTTTCCGGAGAAAGACATCAGGACCTTGCCGTTATCCATCGGAGCAGTGATAAAAGCATCGTGTTTCTCTGCTGTCACACCTGTAAGGGGCTGGAACCAGTGGCTGTAATGTGTGGCACCTTTCTCGATGGCCCATTCTTTCATCTCGTGTGCTACTACATCCGCAATTTCCATAGACAGTTCTTTGCCCTCTTCTATGGTTTTTTTCAATTCTTTGTAGATCTTCTTCGGAAGTCGTGCCTGCATGACGGAATCATTAAACACGTCACATCCAAAAGTCTCTACTACATTGATATACTCACCCATTTTATTTCTCCTTTTTATTTATTAACGGGGAAATTCCAATTGATCTGGTTTCCTCATTTTTTGTACTTTTCAGATACAGATTCAGTGCTTCGTGGCAGTTTTCAATCTCTATCTGTGTATGACTGCCGCCGTATTCACCGTCCAAAGTCCATGGTACCGGTTCTTCTGAGGTAATGGTCACCCTGGCTGATTTAAAAGAATGGATCAGATCTGTATTGTCCTCTGCTGTCAGCATTGCAGTCATGATCTCCTGCAATTCCAGCGGATTCTTCGGTCTTGTGATCATGGTAACTTCAAAAAGTCCGTCATTCATATCCACGTTCTTGCCTGTAAGGTTCTTGAACCCTCCCACTGAACGGGAATTGGTGATCATTCCAAAGATAAAGTCATCCTCCACAGTTAATTCTTCAGATTCAATTCTCATATGGTATGATTTGATATCAAAAAGGCGTTTCACTCCCTCAAGAAGATAGGCTACATGGCCAAGGATATTCTTGAGATCCTGATCTGTCTGATAGGCTACATCTGTGAAAAGACCGAAAGCTGCTATATATGTAAAGCTCTGGTTATTGAATCTGCCGATGTCACAGTGATAAAGTTTCTCTTCCATGATCATGGAAGCGGCATCTGTCATGCTTTTCGGCATAAAGAGACTGTTTGCAAAGTCGTTGGTGCTTCCTGCCGGAATGTATCCGATGGGAATGGAACTCTTCTTTTCCATTACTCCGGTAACCACCTCATCAAGAGTCCCGTCTCCGCCGCTACATACGATAAGATCCACTTTGGATTCGTATTCTTTGGCTTTCTCGTAGGCATCTTTTGGTTTCTGTGTGGAATAGATAATGACTTCATAACCGCCTTTGTTGAAAATATCTACTATATCAAGCAGGTTTGTTTTGATCTTGCCTTTACCTGCCTTGGGATTGAAAACAAAGAGCATTTTTTTGTTCATTTCGAGCAACTCTCCTTTTTTCAGGGTTTAAATGCGTAGTTTTCAGAGTACGCAGATTTCTATTTATATAATATAAGAAAAAAGGGTGGAAAAGTCAATGGGGTTTGGCGGGCAAAAAAATTGGGGACGACAGGAAATATTTTTGGTTTCAGGTGCGGTTTCGCGGGCTAATAACTCTAGGTGTGTGGAAATCTGCTAAAAACATTCAAAAATTACTCAAACTCGCTTCGCTCAGACAGTGAGCAATTTTTGAATAACGCAGATTCCCACGCACCAAGAGTTACTACGCCCACTGCAAATGCACCTGAAACCAAAAATATTTCCTGCCTGTTGGCTGGCTGCGGGACTGCCGGGCTGTTACTGCTCACTTCGTTCACAGTAATGCGCCTTGCAACGACAGGCTATGCAAATGAGATTTCCTCACAGAACATTTTGCAGGATGGTAACGCATGAACCAGGACTGGTGAATAGTTGCAATTTTTCTAAATTTTTTATGGCAAGTTATATTTTGGCGTGATAAAATGGGGATTGTATTCATTAGGTAATTGTAAAACGAAAAACCAGTATTTTCAATAGGTTCAGAGTTTCGCAAATGCCTATTGTATTTATTATAGAAAGGATTTCTTATTCATATGATTAGATTGATTGCTTCAGATATAGATGGGACTCTGGTGAAGGATGGGACTCTGGCTATTGACAGGGAGTATATGGAGGTTATCGGAAGGCTGATTGATAAGGGGATTGTGTTTGTGGCATGCTCTGGACGGCAGTACAGAAGTGAGAGAAAACTGTTTACCCCTGTCGCAGACAGACTGCTTTATATCTCTGACGGAGGAACTGTTGTACGGACTCCGAAGGAGGTTCTGAAAGTGGATACTCTGCCTGACGAAATCTGGAAAGGAATGTGTTCTATGGTAAGAGAGAATATGCCTTCCTGTGATTATTTTATTTCCACACCTGAACGCTGTTTCGCAGAAGACGGAGGCAGCCAGATGTTTCACTGGCTAAGAGATTCTTACGGATATGATATCCATGAAGTTCCGGAAATGTTAAAACTCGAGGGGCAGCAGGTAAATAAATTTGCTGTCTACCACCCCAACGCCTGCGAGGAAATGTGCGCCCCTTTATTCACTCCCACCTGGAAAGACAAAACAGTTATGGCTGCCGCCGGCAAGGAATGGATGGACTGTACTGCCCCAGGTTCCGGCAAAGGTCCTTCCGTTGCTTTCCTTCAGGAATATCTGGGAATTTCACCTGACGAAACCTGCACTTTCGGAGATAACCTCAACGATATTGAAATGCTTCAGAATGCCGGTCTCAGCTACGCAGTCTCCAACTCCCGCCCCGAAGTCCGGGCTGCCGCCAAAAATACCTGCCCGCCCTACTGGGAAAACGGAGTTCTGCAAATTCTGAAGTCTTTCTTATAAAAGATACAAATTACTCCAGTTCATACCAATACACAGCGCAGAAACATATTTCATTTCGTGTGCATTTGCAGGAGTCTTAGAACTTCTTAGCTGATAAAAATATGCGTTATAAGAAAAATGACCCACTGTCTGAGCCACAGCATGCGGCGAGTTTGGGGCATTTTTCTTATGTTTTTAGCATATTTTTAGCAACTTAGAAGTTCTTAGGCTCCGAAACCGCACACGAAATGAAATATGTTTCTGCGCGTCCCTTTTTAATTCCTAAGCTTCCATTACAGCATCTTTCATAGACTTCACATACTCTTTCACATAGGGCACACAATCCCTGCCATACTGTGCACACAACTTCACAATTGCAGATCCTACAATCGCTCCATCTGACTGCGCCGCCATCTTCTTCGCCTGTTCCGGCGTAGAAATTCCAAATCCAACTGCACAAGGAATATCTTTCGCCTGTTTTACCAGCTTCACCATTGCCTCGATATCTGTAGTAATATTAGTTCTTGTTCCTGTAACACCAAGAGAAGAAACACAATACACAAACCCTTCCGCATCCTTCGCAATCTGTGCGACCCTCTCATGAGAAGTCGGCGCGATCAGAGAGATCAGATCAATACCGTATTTCTTACATACACTGTCAAACTCTTCTTTTTCCTCAAATGGCACATCCGGCAGAATCAAACCATCCATTCCGATTTCTGCAGCTGTTTTAATAAACCGCTCCGTTCCGTAAGAAAATACCACGTTTGCATAAGTCATAAACACCATAGGAACAGAACTGTTCTTTCTGATCTTTACCACCATGTCAAATACCTTGTCTGTAGTCACACCACCTGAAAGTGCTCTCACATTTGCTCTCTGGATCACCGGTCCCTCTGCTGTAGGATCAGAAAACGGAATCCCAAGCTCGATCAGGTCTGCACCAGCTTCCTCCATTGCATAGACAAGCTGCTCTGTCACTTCCAGAGACGGATCTCCACAGGTAATAAACGGGATAAATGCCTTTCCTTTTTCAAATGCTTCTGTAATTCTCTTATTCATGGATATCCTCCCCTCTGTAACGCGCGATTGCTGCGCAGTCCTTATCTCCACGTCCGGAAATTGTAATGACCACGATCTGGTCTTTTCTCATCTGCGGAACAATTTTTTTTGCGTAAGCTACTGCATGAGCACTCTCAATAGCAGGAATGATTCCCTCTGTTCTGGAAAGATACTCAAATGCTTCTACTGCTTCTTCATCTGTGACAGGGACATATTCTGCACGTCCTGTATCATAGAGATGCGCATGTTCCGGTCCGATTCCCGGATAATCCAGACCTGCGGAAATGGAATATACAGGTGCGATCTGACCATATTCATCCTGGCAGAAATAAGATTTCATTCCATGGAAGATTCCCAGTTTGCCGGTTGCAATGGTAGCTGCTGTCTCTGCCGTATTTACGCCACGTCCTGCTGCCTCACATCCGATCAGACGGACATCTTTGTCATTGATAAAATTGTAGAATGTTCCGATTGCATTGGATCCGCCACCTACACATGCAAGAACTGCATCCGGAAGTCTGCCCTCTTTTTCAAGGATCTGCTCTTTGATTTCTTTGGAGATCACTGCCTGAAAATCGCGAACAATTGTAGGGAACGGATGAGGTCCCATTACAGAACCAAGTACATAATGTGTATCGGAAATACGGTTTGTCCACTCTCTCATTGTCTCGGAAACAGCATCCTTCAGTGTTGCAGTACCGGAAGTAACTGCATTGACCTTTGCACCCAGAAGACGCATTCTGTATACATTTAATGCCTGACGTTCTGTGTCTTCTTTTCCCATGAAGATTTCACATTCCATACCCATAAGAGCTGCTGCTGTTGCTGTTGCCACACCATGCTGACCTGCGCCTGTTTCTGCAATGACACGGGTCTTGCCCATTTTTTTTGCAAGAAGTACCTGACCAAGTACATTGTTGATTTTGTGAGCACCTGTATGATTTAAATCTTCTCTCTTTAAGTATACTTTTGCTCCACCCAGATCTTCTGTCATGTGGGATGCAAAGTAGAGACGGGATGGTCTTCCTGCATATTCGTTCAGAAGCTCTGTAAGCTCTGCGTTAAACTCCGGGTCATCTTTATAGTGATTGTAGGCTTCTTCCAGTTCAATGACAGCATTCATCAGTGTTTCCGGAATGTACTGTCCTCCATGGATGCCGAATCTTCCTTTTGACATTTGTATATGTCCTCCTTTTATGTATGTAATCCCTGGCCTGTCAGATGGTCGGTCAGAGTATTCTATGTTCTTTCTGAATTAGTCAAGCGGATATTCGCAATCCGCTTCGCTACTTGCTCATAACCGAATAACTGCTCCGCAGTTTATCAGAAGGAGCTTGCACTCCTCCTGATACAAGCAAGTCCCCACCCACTGCTTATTGCTTTTCGCAATTGAAGCAGGTGACTTACTTGATTCGGTTATCTTATTTTATATGCACCAGTTGAACTGCCTTCAAAATCTTATCTCTGTCTTTCATTCCATCCGTCTCCACACTGCTGCTCAGATCTACTGCATAGGGATGAATAGTCCGGACGGCTGTTTCCAGATTATCTGCACCCAGTCCTCCTGCCAGGAAAAACGGTCTGTCTATCTCCGGGATCAGTGACCAGTCAAAGGTCTGTCCGGTTCCACCGCCACCCTGATCAAGCAGTATATAATCTGCAGGACTTTTCAGGGCTTTTTCAATATCCTGAGCCGTTTTTACGGAAAAGGCCTTTATAACCTGATGACCTGTATTCTTTTGGATTCTCCGTATATATGCCTCATCTTCCTGTCCATGAAGCTGTGCAATATGGATAGTTCCGTCAAGAAGCAGTTCCTCCACACGCTCAGGTGCTACATTTACAAAAACACCTACAGGGATAATGTCCGGATTAAGTTTTGCAGTAAGTTCTCTCACCAATGCACCTGTAACATTTCTGCTGCTCTTCGGAAATTCTATGATAAATCCACAGTAATCAGGTTTTGCTTCATTTACATAGGTAATGTCTTCCGGGCGTTTCAGACCACAGATTTTGATTTTGGTTCTTTGCTGTTGTTCTCTGGTCATATTCTATCCTCTCAGATAATATTCGATCTTTCAGCGTAACGGGCTGCCATTCAGGCTTTCCAGCGCTGCTTTCTTGTCCGGGCTTCGCATCAGTGTTTCCCCGATCAGTACCGCATCCACTTTATCCTCATAAAGAAGCCGGATATCCTCCGGGGTGCGGATTCCGCTCTCGGAAACAAAAACCACATTGTCCGGTGCCATTTTTCTCAGGCGAATGCTGTTGTTCATATCTACCTGAAAGGTTCTCAGATCCCGGTTATTGACTCCCACGATCTCTGCCCCGAGATTTAAGGCCCTGTCCACTTCGTACTCATCGTGTGCTTCTACCAGTGCATCCAGTCCCAGCTCTTTTGCAAGCTGTCTGTATGCTCTTAATTCTCCGTCATCCAGGATGGCGCAGATAAGCAATACCGCGGAAGCACCAAGGGATTTCGCCTGATAGATCATATATTCATCTACTGTAAAATCCTTGCGGAGTACAGGTATCTGTACAGCGGCTGCGATTTCTCTCAGATACTGGTCTGCTCCCTGGAAATAAAAAGGTTCTGTGAGACAGGAGATTGCACTTGCACCTGCCTGTTCATATTCCTTTGCAATTGCCAGGTATGGAAAATCCGGTGCGATCAGTCCCTTTGAGGGGGAGGCTTTCTTTACCTCGCAGATATAGGACATACCATCTTTTTGTAATGCCTGGAGAAATGTGATTTTCTGCCTTGCATTTTTATTTACTTCCTGAATCCGGTTCTCCAACTCCGAAACAGAAATACGGGATTTTTCTTTTGCAATTCTTTCTCTTGTTCTGGCTGCTATTTCTTCTAATATATTCTTCATAATCTCTATGATTTTTCTGTAACTGTTCTGTATATCCACAGTCAGCAGATTACCGGACAGTTACAGATTTCCTTTACATTAGTAATTGGGGGTTGCTTTTTATTTATTTGTCTCTTCTACAAATTCTTCCAGTTTTTTCAGTGCTGCACCGTTGTCGATGAGGGATTCTGCCAGCTTCACTCCTTCTTCTATGGAAGCGGCTTTTCCTGCGATATAGAGTGCTGCACCTGCATTTAAACATACCGCCTGACGCTTCGGACCTTTTTCCTCACCCTTCAGGATTGCTTTTGTGATCTCTGCGTTTTCTGCAGGTGTACCACCTGTCAGGGCACCCTTCTCACATCTCTCATATCCAAACTGTTCCGGTGTGATCTCATAGGAAGTAAATTTGCCATCCCTGATCTCACATACAGAAGTAGGTGCGCACATGGAAATCTCATCCAGACTGTCCTGTCCATAGACAACCATTCCTCTGTTAACACCCAGATTTGCCATAACCTGTGCCAGTGGCTCCACCAGTGACTGATCGTAAACTCCCATCAGTTCCATGTTTGCACCTGCCGGATTACTTAACGGTCCAAGAATGTTAAATACAGTACGGATTCCTAGCTCTTTACGGATTGGTGCCACATATTTCATTGCAATGTGATAATTCTGCGCAAACAGGAAGCAGATGTTGATCTTTTTCAGGATCTCTGCACTGCGTTCCGGCGTCAGTGTAATCTTCACTCCCAGTGCTTCCAGAACATCTGCTGCACCGGATTTGGAGGATGCTGCCCTGTTTCCATGTTTTGCAACCGGAACACCGCCTGCTGCGATCACCAGAGAAGAAGTAGTGGAAATATTGAAGGAATTAGAACCATCTCCGCCGGTACCCACGATTTCAAGCACATCCAGGTTGTGGAGAAGTTTGATACAGTGAGCTCTCATTCCTGCTGCGGAAGCTGTGATCTCATCAATTGTCTCTCCTTTTAAAGCTAATGCAGTAAGATAAGCAGACATCTGTACAGGTGTTGCCTGACCGCTCATAATCTCGTCCATTACAGCTTCTGCTTCCGCATAAGCTAAATCCTGTTTCTTTGATAATTTAATAATGGCTTCCTTAATCATTTCTCACTACCTCCATAAAGTTCTCTATCATCACTCTGCCGTCCGGTGTCATTACCGATTCAGGATGAAACTGTACTCCGAACACAGGATATTTTGTATGTTCCACTGCCATGACCTCTCCGTCCTCTGACTCTGCTGTCACCTTAAGTTCTGCAGGCAGGGTATCCTTTAACGCTGCCAGGGAATGATATCTGGCTGCTGCAAAGGTATCCGGCAGGTCCTTAAAAAGCCGGCTTTCTCCTGTTTTATACATCAGCTTTTTCTTTCCATGCATCAGCTCTTTTGCATAGGAAACTGTTCCTCCAAAGGCTTCGCAGATGGACTGATGTCCCAGGCACACACCCAGGATGGGGATTTTTCCTGCAAATTCTTTAATCACCGGAATACAGATACCTGCATCCTCCGGCCTTCCCGGACCAGGGGATAAAATGATGGCTTCCGGTTTCATCTCTGCGATTTCTTCCAGTGTACACTCATCGTTTCTCACTACTTTGATGTCCGGTTCCACTGCGCCGATGAGCTGATATAAGTTATAGGAAAAGCTGTCATAATTATCGATCAGTAATATCATTCTAATCCCTCCTGTGCCTGTTCAATTGCCTGTACCACAGCTCTTGCCTTGTTGCAGCATTCCTGAAATTCCTTTTCCGGTACACTGTCTGCCACAATTCCGGCACCTGAACGGATACAGATTTCTCCGTTTTTCTTATAAACCAGGCGGATGGCAATACAGGTATCCAGATTTCCTGCAAAATCCAGATATCCGATGGCACCTCCGTAAATGCCTCGTTTACTCTGTTCCAGTTCCTCGATGATCTGGCAGGCTCTGAATTTGGGTGCTCCGGAAAGGGTTCCTGCCGGAAGGATTGCGTCTACTGCATCCACAGCGTCTTTATCATCCCGGATGATTCCTGTTACTGTGGAGCCCAGATGCATTACATGGGAAAAACGTTCTACGCAGAGATACTTTTCTACTTTTACAGTTCCGATCTTGCTGATCTTTCCAATATCGTTTCTTCCCAGGTCTACCAGCATATTGTGTTCTGCCAGCTCTTTCTCATCTTTCAGAAGTCCCTCTTCAAGTTCTTTATCCTCTTCTCTTGTCTTTCCTCTTGGTCTGGTTCCTGCCAGAGGGAAGGTACTTAAGGTACCATTTTCCAGCTTCGCAAGGGTTTCCGGAGAAGCACCTGCCAGTTCAATGTCATCACTGGAGAAATAAAACATATAAGGAGAAGGATTAGATGCCCGAAGAACCCGGTAAGTATCAAACAGGCTTCCTGTTGCTTTCGCACGCATGGGATTGGAAAGTACTACCTGGAAAATATCACCTTCTCTGATGTAATGTTTGGCTTTCTCCACCATCTCTGCATATTTTTCTTTCGGAAATTTCGGCTGTATTTCTGACTGAAGTCTCAGCGGTTCAAATTCCATATGCTCCCCGTTTCGGATCAGCTGCGCCATTTCCTTCAATTTCTTTACTGCTTTCTCGTAGGAGGCTTCCAGATCCTCTGTCATCACACCTGTGATCAGAAGTACTTTCTGTCTGAAATGGTCAAATACGATCACCTGATCAAAAAGCATTAAATCCATGTCCCTGAAATCCTGCTGTTCCCTGTCCTCCAGTTTCAGCTTGGGTTCACTGTATTTGATATAATCGTAGGAGAAATATCCTACAAGACCGCCTGTAAAAGGAGGCATCTTTTCCATTACCGGGGTTTTATATTTCCGGATGATTTCTCTGAGAGTATCACCGGGATGTGTGACCTGCCTTACGGTTTCCTCTGTTTTTCCCTCAGCATCGGTTGTCCGGATCTTCAATGTTCCGTCTGTACAGGTAATCTCCATGGACGGTTCATACCCCAGGAAAGAATACCTGCCCCACACTTCTGTCTGGCTGGCACTTTCCAGCAGGTAACAATGGCGGCTGGCTTTTCGCAAAATGCGCATTACCTCTACCGGTGTATATCTGTCTGCATAAAGTTCTCTGCACAGAGGAATACGACGATATTCTTTTGTCTGTGCAAGCCGCCTGATGGTTTCTAATGTTGGATACATGGAAACACCTCCTGTGATTAATTCAGTTTCTGTCAGGAACATAAAAAAGCCCGCCCTTGACAGAATTATCGTTTCTGTCAAGGACGAGCGTATATACTTCACCCGCGGTGCCACCTTGATTTACGGTTTGAACCGTACTCTTTGCGAAATACCTTCATATTCCCGGCAACTGACGTATGCCTCACGTCACAGGATACTTAGTCTGCTCTGTAATCTTCAACCTTTCACTGTGCCCTCAGCGGCCCATTTGGCAGACTGCATTTCCACCCGGCTCTCACCTTCCCGGATTCTCTGTGCGCGCATGACTGCTTTGACTTCCGCTTCATCGGTTTAATCTGTTAAATTTACGTTTAATTTACCACCGGAAGCTATATTTGTCAACCCTGAATTTCATTTTCAATAACATATTTTTATCATTACGTTGTTGTTCACTCCGTTCTCAGTAACATAGCCAAAATTCATTACAGATATCTGCAGTCTGTTTTCGCCACATACATCTGCACCAGATAATCATTCACTATAATCTGAATAAAAGCGCAAAACCAGATATTCCCAGTTTCGCGCTTTTTATTGTTTTACTTATTCACTTTCGAACAATCCCAGTGTGCCAACAAGTTGATTCTGCTGCTATTTCTTCTGTGCCTCTTTTTTCTTCATGTCAAGAATCTCTTCTGCAATCTCAACTTCGGATTTCTCATCCGGTGGAAGCACGATATTCAGAATGATAGCAAACAGTGCTGCAGGTACGATTCCTGAACCGCCGAAGATCAATGTGATTGCCTGCGGCATATGTGCAAGGACTGCTGAGTTTGCCCCAAGTCCATAGCCAAGACCAAGTGCAACGGAGACAATTGTTACGTTTCTCGGAGTTACCGGCCATTTTGTGATAAGCTGGATACCGCTGACAACAATAGATGAGAACATCATAACTGCCGCACCGCCCAGTACACTCTGAGGCATGATGGAGATCAGTGCTGCAAGCTTAGGAAACAGACCACATGCGATAAGGAAAATACCGCCTGTTGCAATTGAGAAACGATTTACAACCTTATTCATTGCAACCAGACCTACGTTCTGGCTGAAAGAAGTATTCGGAAGTACGCCAAATACTGCTGCCAGTGAAGATCCAAGGCCATCACACATAACGCCGCCGGAAAGCTCTTTGTCTGTAGCTTCTCTTCCAAGACCGCCCTCTGTGATACCGGAAATATCACCGACAGTTTCTACAGCTGTTACAATAAACATGATGCAGATCGGAACGATTGCCCTTGCATCAAATACCCATTTGACAGGCATGATCTTCGGCACTGCAAACCAGGATGCGCTTGCTACTTTATCCCAGTTAAGAACCCAGGATTTGGTAGCTTCTACTGTTGCACCTGCATCATCCACATAGGTAAATGTTGTAGGAAGAACTGTTGCCATAATACTTACCAGCACATATCCAACGATAATGCCGATCAGAATTGATGCAAAGCTTGTAAATCCTTTCGTCCCATGTTTTAATACGACAATTACGACCAGAACTACAAAACCTACAAACAGATTCTCCAGAGAACCGTAGTCCTTAGCGGAACTTCCTCCTCCAAAAGAACTGATACCAACAGCGATCAGTGAAAGACCGATTGATAATACAACGGTTCCTGTTACAACTGACGGAAAAAATTTTCTCAGTGGTTTCAGGAAGCTTCCAAGTACAGTTTCAAAAAGACCGCCGATAAAGGATGCCGCCATAATTGCACCATACGCAACCACTCCATTACCCATGACTCCTGCAACACTCTGGCATACGCCAATAAAACCGGAACTGGTTCCCATAACGATGGGGAGTTTACCACCCACAGGTCCTATGGTAAATACCTGAACCAATGTTACAATACCTGCAATCAGCATGGCATTCTGCAGAAGTGCTACCTGCAGTTCTCCGCCGGCTTCGATTCCACAGGCTGCTGTGATGATCAGAAGCGGTGTAAGGTTACCTACGAACATAGCCAGCACATGCTGCAAACCAAGAGGAATCGCCAGCTTCAGTGGCGGCCTTCCATCAAGGTCGTAGGGTGTTACTGTGTTTTTCTCTTGTTTCTCCATTCCTTTCCCTCTCTTTCGTGAATGTTGATGTGATTCGGCAAAAGGTTTTACAATAGCGATTTTTCCTATAATCAAAAACAAGGCAGTTATCCTTTTTTGAATAACCACCCTGTTATCATTTCATACTACTGTCATTACAATGAACTTTTGCTTTCACCTTTTTGCATTATAAAGGATTTTGGGGATTATGGCAATAGTAAAAAGAAATTTTGTATATTTTTGTATGAATATGCCGGCAATATAAAAAAGCCTATAAACCTTTCACTCGATTTACAGACTCATCTTTCATGTAGTAGCGAGAGGGGGATTCGAACCCTCGACACCACGGGTATGAACCGTGTGCTCTAGCCAACTGAGCTATCTCGCCATTTTCTTTTAAGATATGGAACCTATAGGGCTCGAACCTATGACCCTCTGCTTGTAAGGCAGATGCTCT
>OFMH01000227.1_pt1 | contig 42437 bp, 43 predicted proteins | sample 1541761 | NCBI WGS metagenome assembly OFMH01 (sample SAMN04209249, study PRJEB22552) | human gut metagenome | biome: gut; material: feces | host: Homo sapiens | place: USA: Oklahoma
CCCAGCATCCCTAAATCAAACAGCAGCGAGGCTGCCAGCGCCAGCTTCATCCGGCTTCTTCATCTCAAGGATGAGGTTGTATGCCTCTGCCTCGTTGGAAACGCCGTCTGCACTTGGAGAATCCAGGTTGGAGCTGAAGGAGCTGAGTGCTTCGCCGCCCAGATAATCGTCAAAGTCATAGCCCAGACCGATGTGGTCGATGCCGATGAGGTTGGCGATGTAGTCCAGATGGTCGCACAGCTTCTGCACATTCTGCTCTTCGCGTTTTTCGCTGACAAATTCACGCAGGCTGTTCATGCCGACCAGACCGCCGGTCTTTGCAATCTCCTTGAGCATATCGTCGGTCAGGTTGCGTTTGGCAGGGCAAACGGTTCGGGAGTTGGAGTGAGAAGCGATAACCGGTGTGGTGGCAATGCTCATCAAATCCCAGAAGGATTTGTCATTGAGGTGGGAAACGTCCAGCACCATGCCCAGTTTTTCCATCCGTTTTACGGCACGTTTGCCGGCTTCGGTCAAGCCGCGGGTCGGATCCTGCGGACAGCCGGTAGCCAGAGCGTTCAGTTCGTTCCAGGTCAGCATGGCATGACGTGCGCCGACCTCGTTGTAGAAGTAGTCGATCATGTCGATGTCCTCACCGATCTGGCTCAAGCCCTCGATACCGGTGACAACGTTGATCTTGCCTGCCTTGGTGCCCTTTTCAAAGTCATCAAACTTGGTGACAAAGTTGAGCAGGTCAGCAGAATCAATCATCTCGGCTTTGATGCTTTCGACGATCTGTTTGGAGCGAGCCGGTGGATCCTGGTCGTACGGAGGGTCGATCCAGATGACAAAGATACCGCCGGTTACCTTGCCTGCCTGGAATTTTTTCAGATGATATTTACGGAAAATATCGGTTTCGTTGTGGCCTACTCGTTTGCAGGTGACGTCGGTCCAGACGTCGCCGTGTCCATCAAAAAGCATGAAAATAACCTCCTTTTATTTTGGAAAGAAGCAACAGGATGAAAGGGAACCCCTTTCATCCTGTTCGGTCGTTGACAGATTATCTGAGCAGGTTTCCAACCAGAACGCCGTAGTAGTTACCCAAGACATAACCCAGAGTACCAATCAGCAGGACTGGACCAACCAGCTTGTTCCAGCCTTTGGAGATTGCCATTGCAGCAGCAGTGGTAGGACCGCCGATGTTTGCGTTGGAGGCAAGGATGATCTCTTCGAGGCTGAATTTGAAGATTTTACCGAAGATAAGGGTGATGAGCATATTGCAGGCAACGATGATGAGGGCATATACCAACAGCAGAGGAGCCTGGGTGATGATGCTCATGATGGAAGCAGGTGCACCGATAACAGCAAAGAAGATGTAGATAAGGAAAGTACCGATTTCGTTTGCACCGGGAGCGTCGTTGAATACCTTCGGGAATGCAGTTGCACAGATCATGGTGATGGTGGTCATGATCAGATATTTATTACCCAGCAGCTGGTTGAGGATAAAGGTTGCGCCTTCTGCAGGGAACAGGCTTGCAAAGAAGTTTGCAATCGCAGTGGAAATGGCAACGATGATGGTGGAAGCAGCAAAGCAGAATGCAATGTTCTGCAGGGACATTGGTTTTGCTTTCCAATAGCTTTCGGTGGAACCGGCATTACCAGCCTCTACTTCATCGACCAGAGGATGTTTGTAGTGTTTGCGGAAGAAGTTGATGGAAGGCATTGCAATCAGTACAAAGAAGTACAGAGCCATCAGCAGGTTATCTGCAACAACTGCCTGCGAGCTCAGCTCACCGGATGCACCGAAGGTGTCTGCCATAGCAGCAAAGTTTACAGAGCCGCCGACATAGGTGCCGGAGAACATAGCTGCAACCTTGTTCAGGTCAGGAACGAATTTGTTCAGAGCAAAGAAGCCGCCCAAAGCGCCCAGAACGGTACCGACCGAGCTGATCAGATAGATAATCAGCAGCTTGCCGCTTTCTTTACCGATCTTTTTGATGTTGCACTGGAACAGCAGAAGCGGAATTGCCAGTGGAACGACATAAGACCAAACGCTGTCATAGACAGGAGATTCGGTTGGGATGATCCCTACGTTGGAAAGAATCATCATACCCAGCAGAGCCAGGACACATCCGGTAATTTTGGATGCCCATTTGTACTTCTGCTCCAGCCAGATAGCCAGTGCCGCGTCGCCGACAAGAAGACCCCACAATACCCACGTATTATCAGCGCTGATAAGAGATGACATAAACACACTCTCCCTTTTAAGAAATATTTCGGAGGATTGCTCCACCCGTTTGTATATATTGTAACACATTTTTGATGGTTTGTGTTGCCTTTTGATGGATTTCGTTGAGAGGGAGAAACGGCTGTTTGACAAAAAATAAGCAGTCTATGACAAAAGGATAAAATGAAACAAGAGAATCCGACAAAAAACAAAAACAGTAGGGATTCGATTTATAAAACAGAACAAATAAAGAAAAGATATTTTGTATTTGTTACAAAATATCTTTTTTGCTGATTTATAGAAAAATAATAAACAATTTGTGAAAACATAACAAGGATTCTCTTTCTCATAACAAAAGAATGCAGGAGAAAAAGGGATTTTCCCATTAAAAATGATGGATTCTTGCAAGAAGTGTCAAAGCAATCAGTGGATTTAATACTTTAATGTAATAAAATGATTGAAAAAGGAAGATTTTCTTTCATTCTCCATTTTCTGGCAGGGGAATGAACCGAGAAATTTTGTTTTGCAAAATCCGGTAACAAGGCAGGATTCCTTAGGGAAGTTTCTTTGCAATGCTTTGCTTTTTACGCTCTGTTTGGGAACGATTTTTCCCAAAAAACAAAACTTCCTTCCTATTATAATAGGGATAAAAAAGAGGGCAGCTGCACACAATGATTTTTGATGCAAACCACCACAGAAAGAGCGGGATGACAGATTTATGGACAAAGAGTAAATTTGTAGATAATATTATATAATATGCTTGACAACTTTAATAAAGTGGCGTACAATAAATGGCAAGGAAACAGGAAGGAAGGTGGACAAATGTGAGCAAGAGTGTGTATAGTCTGGTACTCAGCGATGATGTGGTAGCAGCGGTAGACCGGGCAGCCTATGGTCTGGACACCAGCCGCTCCAATCTGATCAACCAGCTGCTGGCGGACTATGTTTCATTTATTACGCCGGAAAAAAGAAGGAAGGATATCTTTGATTCGTTGGCTTCGGTGTTGGACAGCTTTGAACCGTTCCAGGTGCAGAACCGCGGCTCGGACAGTATGCTGTGCATCCGCAGTCCGCTGCGGGTCAAGTACAATCCGACCATCCGTTATACTGTGGAGCTTTCCCGTTCCAGCGACAACCATCTGGGGCAGCTGAAGATTATGACCCGCACCCAGTCGGGAGCGCTCATCGAGCTGCTGGATGCTTTTTTCTGCCGCTTTGGACAGATCGAGCAGCGGTATATCCGCCGGCTGTTTCCAGACATCGTTCCGCAGTATCAGGTGGGGCAGGGCAGGTTCATCCGAAACTTCTCCCTTTTAAAAAAGGAATGCAAGAATGAGGAAATCGGCAACGCCATCGCCTGTTATATTCAGATGATTGACCGTGCGCTGAAAGCCTGCCTGAGCGCAGACAGCAGCCAATGGGACAGCATCATCGAGGAAATCTATCTGGGATACCTAAAAGAAACACCCATCATCTGCTGATGAAAAGAAAATAGAGGAACAAAATAGAAGTAGCCTTTTCAGGGAAGGAGTGAACGGCTATGAATGCACAGAAATTCACCCAGAAATCGCTGGAGACCATCCAGCTTGCAAACAATCTGGCACTGGAAAACAACAATATGCAGATCGAGCAGGAGCATCTGCTGTATGCGCTGCTGAAAATTGATCAAAGCCTGATTGCCCAGCTGCTTAAAAAAATGGGCAAGGACCCGCAGGCATTTATGCAGGCGGTCAAACAGGAGATTGACAAGATGCCCGGCGTCACCGGTTCGGGACGAGAGGCAGGAAAAATTTATATCGCACAGGATGTCGATATGGTGCTTGCCAAAGCGGAAAAGATTGCGGATTCGATGAAGGACGAATATGTTTCGGTCGAACACCTGATGATTTCGCTGATGGAAAATCCAAATCAGCACCTCAAAGAGCTGTTCAAGCTGTTTGACATCCAGAAGAACGACTTTTTGCAGGTGCTCCAGCAGGTGCGCGGCAACACCCGTGTCACCAGCGATTCGCCGGAAGATACCTATGATGTGCTTAAAAAATATGGACACGACCTGGTGGAGGATGCCAGAAATAAAAAGCTCGACCCGGTCATCGGTCGTGATGACGAAATCAGAAATGTCATCATGATTCTGTCTCGTAAGACCAAAAACAACCCGGTGCTTATCGGTGAACCGGGTGTCGGTAAAACAGCGATTGCAGAAGGACTTGCGCTGCGAATCGTGCGCGGCGACGTCCCTGCCAGTCTGAAGGACAAGACCATCTTCTCACTGGATATGGGTGCGCTGATTGCAGGAGCCAAATTCCGCGGCGAGTTTGAGGAGAGACTGAAAGCGGTTTTGAGCGAAATCAAAAAGAGCGAGGGCAAAATCATCCTCTTTATTGATGAGCTGCACACCATCGTGGGCGCCGGCAAGACCGAAGGTTCGATGGATGCGGGCAACCTGCTCAAGCCAATGCTTGCCCGCGGCGAGCTGCACTGTATCGGTGCGACCACCCTCAACGAGTACCGCCAGTATATCGAAAAGGATGCCGCTTTGGAAAGAAGATTCCAGCCGGTGCTGGTTGCCGAGCCAAGCGTGGAGGATACCATCTCCATTCTGCGTGGACTGAAAGAGCGGTATGAGGTTTACCACGGCGTCAAGATTCAGGATGCCGCACTGATTGCCGCAGCCACCCTGTCCGACCGGTATATTTCCGACCGGTTCCTGCCGGACAAAGCCATCGACCTGGTGGACGAAGCGTGCGCAATGATTCGGACCGAGATGGACTCGATGCCGATCGAGATGGATGAGCTGAATCGTAAAATCATCCAGCAGGAGATTGCACAGGCGGCGCTGAAAAAGGAGGAGGACAAGCTTTCCAAAGAGCGGCTGGAGGCAGTCACCAAGGAGCTTGCCCAGCTGCGGGAACAGTTCAACTCGATGAAGGCACAGTGGGACAACGAAAAGACCGCCATCAGCAAGGTGCAGAAGCTCCGTGAAGAAATCGAGCAGACCGGCGGCGAAATCGAACGCGCCGAGCGGGAGTATGATTTAAACAAGGCAGCCGAACTGAAATACGGCAAGCTGCCGCAGCTGAAAGCGGAGCTGGAAAAGGAAGAAAAGCTGGCGGAGGAAGCCCAGCAGTCCAGCCTGCTGCGGGATAAGGTCACCGAGGAGGAAATCGCCAAGGTGGTCGGCAAATGGACCGGCATCCCGGTTGCCAAAATCATGGAGGGCGAACGGGAAAAGCTGCTGCACATGGAAGACATCCTGCACCAGAACGTAGTGGGACAGGACGAAGCGGTGCGCCTGGTCAGTGAAGCAATCCTGCGTTCGCGGGCAGGCATCTCCGACCCGAACCGTCCAATCGGTTCCTTCCTCTTCCTGGGTCCTACCGGTGTGGGTAAAACCCAGCTGGCAAAAACCCTGGCAAAAACTCTGTTCGATGACGAAAACAACATGGTCCGCATTGATATGAGCGAATATATGGAGAAGTACTCGGTATCCAGACTGATTGGAGCGCCTCCGGGCTATGTCGGCTATGAGGAAGGCGGTCAGCTGACCGAAGCCGTTCGCCGCAGACCGTATTCGGTCGTTCTATTCGACGAGGTGGAAAAGGCGCACCCGGATGTATTTAACGTCCTGCTTCAGGTGCTGGATGACGGCAGAATCACCGATTCGCAGGGACGCACGGTGGACTTTAAAAACACCATCATCATCCTGACCTCCAACCTGGGTTCTTCCTATATTTTGGAGGGCATCACACCGGACGGCGAAATCAGCCAGCAGGCAAAGGACGAGGTCAATGCGCTGCTGAAAACCAACTTCCGACCGGAGTTCCTCAACCGTCTGGATGAAATCGTCTTTTATAAACCGCTGAGCCGCGAGAACATCGGCAGCATCATCGACCTGCTGATGAAGGATTTGCAAAAGCGGCTGGAGGCAAAACAGATTTCGCTGGAGCTGACCGACCGCGCCAAACAGCTCATCATCGACGAGGCGTATGACCCAATCTACGGTGCAAGACCGCTGAAACGCTACCTGCAAAGCCATGTGGAAACGATGCTTGGCAGAAAGATTATCGCGGGCGAAATCGGCAGTGCCGACCAGAACGGTGCAGGCTGCCGCGTGCAGATCGACGCCGAAAACGGCGAACTGGTCGTTCGATAAAACAGAATCCAACAGCCAAAAACCGGCTCGGAAATTTTTTCCGAGCCGGTTTTTTTGTCCTCAGATGGCTGTAAAAGAGATTGCGCAAAACAGCGGGAAAGCTGTAGAAGATGCCGGACGGGTGTGATATAATAGGAATAAAAAAGCGGGGGAGGGAAAACAGATGCAAGGTTACAACATCGGTTATTATATCAGACGAATCCGAAAGGAAAGAGGAATTTGCCAGGAAGTACTTTATGAGGGACTGTGCAGCCGCTCGACCCTTCACCGAATCGAAAGCGGGGAACAGCAGCCCGGTCTGTTTGTTGCCAGCCAGCTGCTGCAACGGCTGGGACTGGACGAAAGCAGCTTTCTGCTGCCGCTTGGACCGCAGGATTTTGAAATCTCCAATCTGCAAAAGGAAATCATTTCGCTCAACGCACAAAGCAGATTTGCCGAAGCATTGGAAAAAATCGCCCGGCTGGAAACCATAGTCGTACCACAGGACAAGCTGGCACAGCAGTTCATCCTGCGCGCCAAAGCGCTGGCAGGCTATGAGTGCGATGGAAAGCGCTGCCCGTATGATTATCCGACCCGGCGGCAGATGCTGATAAAAGCGCTTAACATGACACACCCCAATTTTGATTTGGAGAAAATCGAACGCTGTCTGCTGAGTATCGAGGACATGAAAAGTCTCAATCAAATTGCCGTCACCTATTCGGAGACCGGCGATAGACGTTTTGCCATCCGTATCTATGAGCAGTTGATGAAATACCCGCGCAATCGGCTCTTCAATAACGAAGCGTTGCTCTCAGTGACGCCGTTGTTGTGCTATAACTTTTCCCGTTTGTTGGGGAAGGAAAGAAGATACGAGGAGTGCATCGAGATTGCACAGTATGGCTATGACATCTCTCTCAAATATGACAAGGCAAGGTTGTTGGGAGGACTGCTTTTGAATATCGGCTATTCTTTAGAAAAACTGGGAAGAAAAGAAGAGAGCATGAAATATTTAAAAGCGTCTTATCATGCGTATTGTTTGATTGGTTGGGAAAAAGAGGCTCAAAATGTGAAAAACTATATCAAGGAAATTTTTGGTATAGAGCAGGAATCCTTGTTTTAAGCTTCTTCTAACGGACCATTGATACAGGTAGGCTTTATAACAGGCTTCATATTGCCGTCCGGCGGTGAGGTCTGGTTGTTGTCGCCCTTTTCGTCCTCGCCATCCTCTACCGGCGGCGGGGTGGGCAGCTCATCGTCAGCAAAGCTGACCTGTGGAACAGCGGCAAGCAGGGTCAAAGTAGCCAATAAGGCAATCAGTAATTTTTTCATAACAAACTTCCTTTCTGAATTGATTCGTAGCTACAGTTTAAGAAAAGCATACTTTTAGCTTTTTGTCAATGTAGCGTTTTACGACACATAACTATGTGTCGTAAAATGCTACGTTGACTTTTGTAAGCTGATAGTTTATGATGTAGGCAAGGAGCTCCTTTAACAGAATACAAACCGCTATATTCCAAAAGGAGGAAGAGTATGAAAACTTTTAAAAAAGTATTTGCTTCTGCTATGGTTACTGCGATGCTGGCAACGATGGGTGTTTCTGCTTTTGCACAATCTATACCTGATTCTGAAATTCAACCATATGGGGCAAGATGTCCTGACTGTGCGACAGGAGTGATGTATCTATCATCTACCACAAAGACTGAGTGGTATACTGTTGAGTATGTACCATGTCGACATGGTTATCCTAACAAGCTGGACAGAATAGATGAAAGGGAAATTACAAATATTTATACATGTGGAAATTGTAAGATTTCTAGACCTTCCAAATTCGTAGAGGAACGATGTGAACATGAAAATTAAAGCAAAAAGCTTTTCTCTATAGGTTCATTCACACAAAATAGGACAGCTTTTGCTGTCCTATTTTCACAAAAAACAAATTTATTTCAAAAAGCTCTTGATTTTTAGAATAGAATCATGTATGATAAGGACAAGAACTCCGAAAGGAGTAAAATAATAAAAAAAGCGCATAGAAAGGGGATTTCCTATGAAAACAAAACTTCTTAGCTGTATTCTGCTTTCTGCGATGGCATTGGGCGCCACACAGGCGTTTGCCCAAAAGCTGGACGCACCGATTGCGGCAAAAGAGGACCTGCTGACCTTCGCCGGTGTGGAATATGAGGTCAGTGTGGACGACAAGGGTGAAACAACCTACACCATCCTGGACAGCTCCAAAGAGGGCGCGCAGGAAATTTATGAGGCTGCAATCTCGGAAAATAACCGCCGCATCGAACAGGTCTGGGAAGAAAACGCCCTTTCCAAGTTTGCCGAAAAGAAAAAATTGTCGATTGATTTCGAGAACGCGAAGTACGGTCTGGTACAGTTTAACTGCAAGCTCACCGGCATCACAGTGGACGAGCTGGCGAAAAAGCTGAAATATCAGGTCGTTGAGAAAACCGAAAAAGACCACAAGCATGACTGGATGTACTTCGACGTTACCGACGAGGAAGGCAACGAGAAGCTGTTCCGTTACTGCCAGAGCTGCGAGCGTTGGCGCATATTTGAAGCAGAATAACCCCTTTATTTAAGATTCACCCACATAAAAAAAGGACAGCCCTTCGGCTGTCCTTTTTGCAAAATTCTTTTCAATAAAATACAAACAGCGATTTTTTAAAAGGAGGAATTGTTATGACAAAAAGATTTTTTGCAGCCCTTTGTTTAACCGCAGTCCTGTCAATGAGTGCAGCCGCGACAAGCGTTTCTCCGGCTGCTGCTTCGGAAAAGCCCGCCCTCCAATACAGCGTATGTAAAAGCTGCGGCGCAGAAGCGGTGCAGCAGGAGGAAACCCGCTATGGCAAGTGGAATTATGCGGGAGAGGTTGCTTGCGTCCACGAAGGCGGCGGAGATTCATATAAGGATGAGAAGCAGGTCAGATTGGTCCTTTATCCGGCAGTCTGCCAAAAATGCGGAGTCAGCGAGACAGAGGTAAAGGTCGAAGAGCAGTTTATCCACATCGGCAACCCCAAAAAGATACAGTATGTTTTATAGCTTTATCCACACAAAATATACACCAGACGAAAAAAATAGAATAAATCCCGAAGAGACTCTTGACTTTTAGAATCCGATACAGTATAATGGAGAAGAAGAGTTCCTACAAAATGGGCAATATAACCCAATCGAAAAAGGAAGAAAGATCCTATGAAAAAACAGCGTTTGATTTCCCGACTGGTTGCAGGCTCCATGGTCCTTTTGCTGCCGGTGCTGTCCCTGTGCGGCTGCACACAACAGCAGGCTCCCGACCAGGCGCAGGTCAGTGCATTGATTGAGCAGGCGGAGGGGATTTACCACCCAAATCATCCGGCGCTGACATCAGTAGAAAACCTGCTGCCCTTCAGCAATCAGGATGACCCATCGGACATCCGATACTACGATGAGGTAGAGGACTATGAGCAGGTGGCAGCACAGGTTTTCACCGACAGGGCAAAGCAGGCGCTGGAACAGGCTTTCTTCCAGGAAGGACCGGTCCTCTTCAAGCGGGACGACAAGGTCTACCATATCAGCAACGCCCACGATTCGATGGGAATTACCTATTTTGCAGAAATCGTATCGCTCAAGCAGACCGAGCGCAGCGGCGACCGCCTGACCTATCAGGTCACAGCAAAACCTGCACAGCGCGCCGAGTCGATGGATGACCCGCCGGTGCTGGGCGAAGCGGTGACCTATGAGATGGTGCTGGTTGAACAGGACGGCAAGCTGCTGCTGGAGGAGTTTCCGTATCCGATGGTCGTTTCCGACGGACAAATCGACATCGACCGTTATCAACTGGTAAAATAAGGGGGGGAAATCCTATGAGAAAAAACTTGCTTGGAATCGCGGTTGCCTTTTTGCTCCTTTGCTTTAGCGGCTGTACCTCAAATCAGAATCAGGTCAGCGCACCCACTTCCCCGGAGCAGCTGGGCTATACCATCGACCAGCAGCAGATTCCGCAGGTGGTGATGGAGGATTCGGTCTTTTTAAATCAGGAGACCTTCTATTGTCCAGAGCTTTCTGGAGATTTTACGGCGGTTGGGGTATACTGGCACGATTATTTAGGCTCTGACGCATATCCGGTTGCTTTTTTGCAGGCGGTGCCAGCCAATACAACAAAAATCAAGCTGCCTTCCGGCGAAATTTCCGTTTCCGATTGGGAGCAATATCAGATTTTTCAGAATCAGGATGTTATCATCTATGACCTGTACCCGATGCTCTATCCAGAGGGAACCGTGCCGGAACGGATCGCACAGGAAGTGGAGCGCAGCTATTATCAGACACAGGAAGAATATCAGGCAGGCAAAATCCCGCCAGAACGATATTTTAATGAACCTCTCAACAGCAGACTGACCCAGACCCGCTATTTAAATTACCTCTGGGAATACTATCATCAGCAGCTGCCGCAGCTGATTCAAAAATCATCCGACCCGAAATAGATTCACCTATAAAAAACAAGGCAGCCTTTTGGCTGCCTTGTTTTTATCATTTCACAAAAGGATGCACATTTTTTTTACGGTAGGTGGTTTTTCTTTTTCGCAAATTATGGAATTGAATTTCGTAAAGGCTCATGTTACAATAAAGAGGATGAAATGAAAGAGAAAAGAAGAGAAAGGAGAAGCTATTGATGGAACAGCTTCGCAATGCAAAAGGCTTCATCTGCGATATGGATGGAGTTATCTATCATGGAAACAAGATTTTACCCGGGGTCAAGGAATTTGTGGAATGGTTGTATCGGGAGAACAAACAGTTTTTGTTTTTGACCAACAACAGCGGCAAAACCCCGAAGGAATTACAGGAAAAATTAGCCCGCATGGGACTGGATGTGGACGAGCATCACTTTTACACCAGCGCGCTGGCAACAGCAGAATTTATCTCCCGCCAAAGTCCCGGTGCACACGCCTTTGTGATTGGAGAGCCGGGACTGTACAACGCACTGTATGAAAAGGGCATCACCCTCGACGACACCAATCCCGATTATGTGGTAATTGGAGAATCCCCCAACTATAACTACGACAACATCTGCAAGGCCGTCCAGCTGGTGCAGAAGGGCGCGCGCCTGATTGGTACCAACTACGATTTGACCGGACCGACCGAGCAGGGAATCATGCCTGCCTGCCGCGCCTTTGTCAAACCCATCGAGCTGGTCACCGGCAAGGAAGCCTACTACATCGGCAAGCCCAACCCGCTGATGATGCGCACCGGACTGAATATGCTCGGGGTACACTCGAGCGAGGCGGTGATGATTGGTGACCGAATGGATACCGACATCGTAACCGGCATCGAAAGCGGTCTGGATACCGTGCTGGTTTTGTCCGGCGTATCCACCAGAGAAACAGTCAAGCTGTTCCCATACCGTCCAAGACTGATCCTCAACGGAGTGGGAGATATTCCGGGCTAAACAGCAGTCCAAAACAACAGAAGCCAAGCGCCAAAGGAAGCGGAAAATACCGCCCTTCTTTTGGCGCTTTTGCTTTTTGAAAGGCTTTCCTTGTGATACCATCTTGTGATACAATAGGGTAGAACCACAGTAGACGAAAAGACTATCACAAACAGGATACGGAGAAATACAATGGCAAAAAAACAACGGTTGGATAAAGCAATCTCGATGCAGGGCAACCTTTCCCGCAGCGAGGTCAAAACGCTCATCCGAAAGGGAGCGGTCACTGTCAACGGACAGGTGGTAAAGGCAGCGGATTTTGGAGTGGACTTTGACAGCGACACGGTGCAGGTGCAGGGCAAGCCGCTCTGCCTGCGGATGCACCTGTATCTGATGCTCAATAAACCCAAAGGGGTGGTCAGCGCAAGCGAGGACAAAAATCAGCCCACTGTCGTGGACCTGGTGCCGCAAAACCTGTGGCGCAAGGGACTTTTCCCTGCGGGCAGGCTGGACAAAGACACCACCGGCTTTGTGCTGATTACCGACGACGGAGAGTTTGCCCACGACATCCTTTCCCCGAAAAAGCACATCCCAAAGACCTACCACGCGCTGGTGGACGGCGCCATCACCGAGCGGATGGAGGCGGATTTTGCCAAGGGAGTCCGCATCGGCGAGGACTTCACCCTGCCGGCGTCGCTGAAAAAACTCTCCTCCACCCCACAGGGGGATTGGGGAGAGGTCATCCTCAAAGAAGGGCTGTATCATCAAATCAAGCGGATGTTTGGAGTGTACGGCTTAAAAGTTTTGGAATTAAAGCGGGTGCAGATGGGAAAACTGCCGCTGGACCCGCAGCTGCCGGAAGGAGAATGTCGGGAATTGAGTGAAGAGGAGCTGCGCCTGGTGGCTTCTCGGGAGGAGGAATAGCCGATGGGATGCCTCATCTGCGAAAGAATTGAGCAGATCAAGCGGGGAGAAAACCCGTACTTTGTCTGCGAGCTTTCGACCGGCTATGTGGTGCTGGGAGATCACCAGCGCTTTTGTGGCTATACCCTGTTTTTGTCAAAGCAGCACGTCACCGAGCTGTACCACCTGCCGTGGGAATTTCGGACGCGCTTTTTACAGGAGATGTCACTGGTGGCAGAGGCGGTGGCTGCTGTCTACCACCCGGATAAAATGAACGTTGAGCTGCTGGGCAATGGGGACACCCATCTGCACTGGCACCTTTTCCCACGGGTGGCGGGCGATACCCCGCAGCCGGGTCCGGTCTGGTGGCTGCCGCGGGAGGAGATGTGGAACGACGTTTTTCTGCCGACCCCACAGCAGCTTGCGCAGCAAACCCGTCGACTGCGGGAGGAAATCCTCCGACGCAGCAGGACGGCAGCGCTTTTTTGTGAGGGGGAAGCAAGGGATGGATAACGGCTTGCCGGGCAAAAAACTGCCGCCGGAGTTTTATTTGCAGGATACCGTACAGGTTGCCCGCCAGCTGATTGGCAAGCTGCTGGTCCGCAGGGTAGAAGGGCAGACCCTCTCCGCCATCATCTGCGAAACCGAGGCGTACACCGGCTTTTCGGACAAGGCGTGTCATTCCTATAAGGGCAGCTCACCGCGCACCCGCGTTATGTTCGAAGTAGGTGGAAAGGCGTATGTCTATCTGATCTACGGAATGTACAGCTGCCTGAATGTCACCACGCGGGAAGAGGGCGTGCCGGAGGCGGTGCTGATTCGTGCGGCATCTCCGGTAGAGGGAATCGAGCGGATGATGCAGCTGCGGCAGAGCAAAAAGCCTATCAAGAGCTTAAAGGAGAACACACTGCTGTCCGGTCCCGGGCGGCTGTGCGATGCGCTTGCCATTACCCGCGAACAAAACGGTCTGTCGCTTTGCGGAGATGAGCTGTTTATCTGCGAAGGAGTGGAGCTGCCACAGCAGCAGATTGCTGCCACCCCGCGCATCAACATCGACTATGCACAGGAGGCAAAGGATTATTTGTATCGCTTTGTGGATACTAAAAGCCCTTGTCTTTCGGTGAAATACAGGGAGGGAGAGCAGAATGGAAGGACAGCAAAATGAATCGCTTGTGCAGCGGCAGAACTGCTGTTGTCTGACCGGTCATCGGTCGCTTCCGTCCGACCCGGACCGGCTGGCAGAGCTGCGGCAGAATTTGCGGCGGCTCATCTGTGATTTGGCACAGCAAGGCATCACTACCTTTTACACCGGCGGCGCATTGGGATTCGATACGATGGCGGCGATGATGGTGCTGGAGCTAAAAAGCCGACTGCCACAGCTGCGGCTGCACCTTGCGCTGCCCTACCCGGAGCAAGCAAAGCGTTGGAGCCGCACCGACCGGCTGCTGTACGAGCAAATTAAGGAACACGCCGACCGGGTGTATCTGGTCAGCATGGCATATTCTGCTGTCTGTATGAAAAAGCGGAATTATTTTATGGTGGACCGCAGCGAAGCGTGCGCCTATTATATGGTCAACGCTACCCGCAGCGGGACGGCACAGACGGTAAACTATGCCCGCAATCAAGGCTGCAAGCTGTTTGACCTGTTGGAAAAGCAGCCGGAGCGGTTTGTAAAGACGCCGCAGCAGCAACAGATTAGCTGGAGCGAACAGGTGATTGTGCGGGAGAGCTACCCGGCTGCGCAGGAAAAATCGGACCCAGAAAAATAACCCGATGCCAAAGGCATCGGGTTATTTTTCTGGGTCAACAGCAGACGAAAGCTCACAGCTCCTGCTCCGGCAGAGAGAAGCCGTGCATAAAGCCGTTCTCCGCATAAATCGAGCAGATGTCCCCGCCGATAACTTCGTGATTATAAATCAAAAGATTGGCTCGGATATACTCCTTTTGTCCGGGGTAGTTGAGCACTTCATAGCTGCATCGGCTGACCTGCTTTCCTCGAAAACGGCTCAGGTCAAAGCCCTGCTGCTTTTGAATCTCATTGTAGTTTTCATAAACATCTCCAAAGGTTTCGGGGATCACCACCTGCACCATCTCACAGGGCTGTTCGCTTACCTCCCAGCCGTAGCTTTGCAGAAATCGCACCTGCGCCAGCCCATTGGGAACGCAGGTGTCATGATGGGCGGCAGGCTGCACCGGAGCAGACGACTCAAAAGGGTGCAGCGTCAAAGCAATCAGCAGGACCGCTGCGAGGATTGCCGCTGCGCACAGCAGCTTTTTGAAGAGGGAACGAGGTTTGAATGAACAGACGAACATAGGTGGGTGGCTCCTTTCAGACAATATTCTCTGGTGGCAGAAAAGACCTGTGGGGACAAAATCAGCAGAACGATCAGATTCGGCAGCAGCAGGCAGGCATTCAGCAGATCCGCCAGCGCAAAGACCACCGGCAGACGGGCAAAGCAGCCGACGGCACACCCGACCAGAAAAATGCAGCGATAGAGGAAAAGTGCGCGGCGGCTGTCGCCGAACAGATATTCCACACAGCGCTGACCGTACAGACAAAAGCTGATGACCGAAGCAAAGGCAAACAGCGAAAGAGAGATCCCCAGCAATCTGCCGCCGGTTTTTCCCATCACACTGCAAAATGCCTGATAGGCACCGGAGGCACCCAGAGGGACACCGCTTGCCAAAATCAAAAGTGCTGTGATGGTGCAGACCAGGATGGTGTCGCAGAACACCTCAAAAATTCCCCAGAAGCCCTGTTCGACCGGACTGTCCGCACCGCTGCAGGCGTGAGCGATGGAGGCGCTGCCCAATCCCGCCTCATGGGTGAAGATGCCGCGGGAGATGCCGACCCGCACACAGGTGAAAAATCCGACTCCGCTGCCCGCCGCACCGGCGATGCCGCCGGAGGAAAACGCCTGTGTCAAAATCTGAGAAAAGGCAGACGGGATATTCTGCCGGAAATGAAAGAGGATGATCCCGCAGCCAAACAGGTAGAGGGCGGACATCCATGGGACTAAAGCTGAGCAGGTCTGCACCGCACGGTCACAGCCGCCGTGCAGCACCCACCCGCACACCAGCACCAATACCACAGCGCACAGGGAAGGGGAAACCGAAAAGCTCTGCTGCATCGACTGGGCGATGGCGTTGGTCTGGACCATGCTGCCGCTGGACAGGCTCGAGAGGATACAGAAGATGCAAAACAGCACCGCCAACAGCTTGCCGATGGGATGTGGGATGCCGCGCGCGCAGTAATACATCGGACCGCCGCAGAAGGAGCGGGAACCGGGACGGCGCACCCGCCATCGGACCGCCAGAAAGACCTCCATATATTTGGTCATCATCCCGAGCAGCGCGCCGACCCACATCCAGAAGATGCTGCCCGCGCCACCCAGCGCCAGCGCTGCACCCACGCCGATGATGTTGCCGACCCCCATCGTACCGCCCAGTGCGGTACTGACAGCGGCAAAGGGAGAAACGCTGTCCTTGGATTCTTTTTTGCAAAACAGCGAACCGAGCGTCTTTTGTGTGACAAGACCGATCTTCCGCAGCGGAAGAAAGTGTGTAAAGACAGTAAAATAAAGCCCGCACAGCAGGGTGAAGGCGATGGTCCCGCGTCCCCACAACAGCTGCACCGCCCGGTCCAGAAGATTTTCGAGCATAATACCCCTCCTCATCCGGTTTGATAAAAATTATGTGCCGGAAAACCAAAATATGACGGGCTGGACATTTTAGCAGAATGTACTATAATGAGAACAGAGGAAACGAGCCGAGGGATAGAAGAAAAAATCAGGGAGGTATGAAAGATGTATAATTGTGCAAAATGTTTTCAGAGAGGCTGTACCAAGCAGGATATGACCAAAACCCTGCCGGACTGCCCAAGTAAGGACGAACAGGTCAAGGAGCAGGCAAAACAGCTGTATAACGAACCGGAAAACCACCGCATCGCCTATTGTGCGGCGCTCACCGAGGCAGGAGGCTATTGCCAGGACACCAGACTCATTGAAATCATCAAATTCCTGCATCGCGGCGGCTATCATAAGATTGGAATTGCCTTCTGCACCGGACTGTTCAAGGAAACGCAGGAGGTCGTCAACATCCTGGAGTATAATGGCTTTGAAGTGGTGTCGATTATCTGCAAGAACGGGTCGATCACCAAGGACTTTTTGGGAATCACCGACGAGCAGGCGGTTAGAGGCAGCTGCAAAACCGAAACGATGTGCAATCCGATCGGACAGGCGCTGTTTTTGAATCAGCAGAAGACCGACTTCAATCTGATGCTCGGTCTGTGTGTCGGACATGACACCCTGTTCATCAAATATTCCGATGCACCGATTACCGCGCTGGCAGTCAAAGACAGGGTCACCGGACACAATCCGCTGGCTCCGGTTTATCTGGCACAGGGATATTATCACAACAAATTCTATCCGCAAGACAAAGAGCAGCTCAACCCGCACGACACCGAGTACAACCCGAAGTAAGGTGCTGCGGACAACCGCTCCATTTTGAATAAAGGAGAGATCCTATGGAACAGCTACAACAGCTGATGTCGATGATGAACGCCGGATGCAGCGCTTTGAGTTGGAAGACACAGGACGGCAAGCATCTGTGGGGAAGGAATATGGACTTCAACCGGCTGGCGCAGGGCAGCAAAATCAGCTTTATCCCGCGCGGCACCAGCTATTATATGCGCGGCACGACAATGGAAAATAACCTGCGTGAGCAGGAGCGGCGAACCTCTGCCTATGCGGCAGTAGGAACCGGATTTTTGATGATTCCCTCCACACCGGTGCTGTATGAGGGCATCAACGAGAAGGGACTGATGGGCGGTCAGCTGTATTACCGCGAGTTTGCCCATTTTGAACAGCAGGTGCGGGAAGGAACGACCGCTCTGTTGCCTCCTTTTGTGGTCTACCATATGCTGGCACAGTGCGACAGCGTGCAGCAGGTGGTGGATACCTTGCAGCAGCAGGTCACTTTGCTGCACGAGCCGATGCTGGGAACCGTCCCGTCGCTGCACTGGGCATTTTCCGACAGCAGCGGCGAGATGGTGGTCATCGAGCCGGATGTGGATGGTCTGCACATCTACCGCAGCACCGTCGGCGTCATGACCAACAGTCCTGGCTACCCGTGGCACCGCACCAACCTGCTCAACTACGTTGGTCTGCGTGATTTGGACTACGATGAATGGGAGCTGGAGGATAATCGCCTGTCCCAGTGCTTCTCCGGCAGTGGAATGCAGGGACTGCCCGGCGACTGGAGCTCGCCGTCCCGCTTTGTCCGTCTTGCCATGCTCAAAAAATTTGGCGTGAAAGGTCAGGACGAGGCGCACGGGGTAGCCAATATGATGCACCTGTTCCAAAGCGCTGCCTTCCCGAACGGAATGGTTCGGGTCAGCCAGGAGGGTCATCTCACCGAGTACGACGTCGAGGTCATCCCGTATGACTATACCATCTACACCTCGGTGATGTGCGCGGAATCCAAACGTTTCTACTGGACCTCCTATGAAAATCAGCGGGTGCAGTATGTGGATTTGGAGCAATTAAAATCCCGCACCCAGCCGGTGCAGTTCGAGCTGGGCAGGGAGCCGGATTTCCTTTGCGTCACACCGCAGGAGTAACGGCAACTCTATCAAAAGCGAAAAACACCACCGGAGGGAAGTCCTAACAGGACTTCCCTCCGGTGGTGTTTTCAATGAAAGCATATCCTACTTTAATCCGTATTTTTGTGCGTATTCGCAAACGGTTTTGACCCAGTGCGGATGCTGAAAGCTGCGTTGGACATCAGATAAATCCACATAAGCACCACCGGCGATATTTTGAACCAGAGCCTCGGCAATCATTGCCTCACGTGTGTACGGGTCTGCAAGATATTTTTCAAATTCCATGTTCATCTTTTGGTCGATCCCTTCCATCGCTCCGATGTAAAACAGATTATCTTTACCAAGCAATTCGCCGATGTGTACAAAGCATTCAATTCCCTCTCGAATCTGGGCAACCGATACCCGGCGGGTATATTCCATCATCCGTTGACCGCCGTTGAGGATGTGGTCAACGGTCGTTTCCAGCACCTTGGCTAAGTCCAGCAAAATCCCAACATCCGGCAGAGTTTCGCCGCGCTCCCATTTTGAAACAGCTTGAAAGGAGATGTTCAACCGCTCTCCCAGTTGGCTTTGGGTCAAGCCCTTCACTTTGCGCAGGTCTGCAATCTGTCTGCCTACTTTGGCTGCATCTATCATGGAAAAACCTCCTTTTTGTTTTAAAACCGGTTTCTGTTAATCAGTATATCAATTACAGAAAGAAGCTTCAATAACGCAAGGAGATAGTTTTTTACCCGGCTGCTCAACAGTTGGTTGAAAAGGATGTAGATAACGGTAGAAAATACACCGGTACAAGCACAAGGGTTGTTACAGAGAAAGAGGATTTAGCCGGAAAGAAAAACGGAGCGGTTCCCATTTGGGAACCGCTCCGTTTGTTACAGAAAGTAAAATCAATTATTTTGCTTTTCTTGCTTCTCTGATAGCTACCATTTCTTCATAGGTGTAGCCGTCTTTGCAAGTTTCAAAGTTTTTGATTTTTTCTTTTGCCCATTCACCCTGAGTATTGAAGCGGCTCAGTGCGAAGGAAGAAGTTGTGCTGGAAGGCATTACGAGAGCATGCTCCAACAGATAAGCTTCTGCGGTTGCAAGAGCATCGTAACGTGCATCCATATCTTTGGTGATAACAACAGCTTCGTTTACCAGTCTGGTAAATTCAGTAAACTGTGCAATCAGTTCTTTGTTGTAATCTTTTTCCGGGAGGTCTTTGATGTTTTCAAAGGAGGTTGCATACCATGCAGCATCGCTGTCGTTTACCATCTGAGTGAGGTAGTTTTCAGGGTCGCTGTAGTCTGCACCCCAACCACTGGTCTGAACAGACTGGAGTTTAGGAGTACGAACTTCCTGGTTGATGCTGGAAACGTACTGGTTGATTTTTACAGTGATGAAGTCATCGCCGAGGGAGTTTTTGAATACAGTCTGAAGAACGTTTGCCATGTCCAGAGCCTGCTGGTTACCACCTTTGACGAACCAATCCAGTTCAACCGGGAAGGTAACACCCTGAGCGGTCAGCTCTTCCATCGCTTTTGCTTTGTATTCCTGTCCTTTTTCAGGGTCATAACGGGTTGGTTTGCCTTCTACCTTTGGTTCTGCCGGCAGGTTGATTTTCTCTTTTACCAAATCGGTGTAGTCTCTGCCGTCAGAAGTGTAGCTCAGACGATCGCAAGTGAAGGTATCGTTCTGGCAGGAAAGTGGATCAAGGGTGTTTTCACGACGGAGGAAGTCGGTGAGGTCCAGACCGTAGTACATTGCTTTACGGAAGTTTTCGTTAGCGATTGCTTTGTTCCAGTTTACATCTTCGGAACCATCTTCCAGATGTTTGTCGTAGTTCCAATGGAACTGGTTGGAGTAAGCAGCCGGAACGTCTGGAACCAGGTAGTCATGGAATTCATGGTTTGGATTTTCGCTGATGGTTTTAACCATGGATTCGCCGAGTTTAACGTAGTCCACTTCACCGGACTGATACAGCTGGTAAGCAACGTCGTTGGACTCTACCATTCTGATGGTAACAGTGTCGAACAGGAAGCAGTCTTTGTCCCAGTATTCAGGGTTTTTGGTAAGAACTTTTTCGTTGCCCTGCAGATAAGAGGTCATGGTGTAGCAGCTGTTGTACCACATGTTCTCGTTGTTCATTGCACGAACGCCATCAACGCCGCCCAGTTCGTCGATCATAGCCTGAGACATTGGCATACCGGTGGTGTAAGACATCAGAGAATCGAAGTAAGGTTTTTCAGCAGTGCAGGTGTAGTGCAGGGTGTAGGCATCTGGAGCTTCAACAGCAACCATTTCACGGAATTTAGAACCTTCACCAGCGGTGAGAGCATAAGCTTCTTCTTTGGACAGACCTTTGGTGTAATCGTAGTACTCCTGTGCGCCTTTGATCATCTGGCAAGGCATAGAGGTTCCGATGGAGTCGTTTTTGTGGAAGTTCAGGGTCCATTCCAGAGCGGTCAGGAAGTCGTCTGCAACGCAGTCCGCTTTCACATTGCCGTTCATGTCAACCCATTTTACATCGTTGCGGAGTTTGAAGGTCCAGTTAAGACCGCCGTCTTCGGTACCCCACTCGGTAGCAACACATGGATGACGTTTGTCAAGGCTGTCTTTTTCCAGAAGACCTTCAACGAGGTTGAAAAGAATTTCAAAGTCTTCGTTGGTTTCGCTGTGCAGAATATTGAAGGTAGTCAATTCATTCTGAGCCAGTTTTGGCAGCACCAAATCGGTGATTTCGTGTTTGCCGGTGACAGCAGAAGCATCAGCCGTTTTGTCCTCGTCTTTTTTGTCTGTTGCTTCGTCTTTGGTTTCAGTGGAAGCAGCATCGCTTGGTTTTTCTTCCTCGGTAGCAGGCGCATTACCAGTGCAGGCAGTCAGAGTCATCATAGCAGCTGCACACAGAGCCAGCACTTTTGTTGCTGTTTTGTTCATTATTATATCCTCCTTAGACCTCTTACAAAAAAATTTGCCCATCCGTATGGATGCGCCCATTGTTTTGTACCATGGAATACAAAGCAACGAGCGCATATTTTCCGTTTTGCAAAAATATTTTGTTCTGATTTTAAAAGTGGCAGATGAAAAAACACACAAAGCCATATCACTTGCACATTGAATCATAGCAGATAAAAAAGTTTGTGTCAATAATGACAATAAAAAATGAACGAAAAGTAAATATTTTCAAGTGCTTCCACCGCAATATTTGTCGACCCTTCACATATTTGCTTTAAAACGCTAAATCGAATGAACAGGCTTTTGCTAGATATTGACAAAGAATAATGAAGATAATTATTAGAAAAAACCAAAAGATGACAGAATATCAAGAGCTTTTATTTTTGTTTTATAGAAAGCTCTCTATTGGTTTTTCCTTAGGTCGGCGACGACCAAGTGATAGCGCATGACGCCCGTGTGACGTCCAAATCAATCCAATTTGTTCTCTCTGCTGTTATTCGGAACAACGATGAAAACACGCAAAAAAGACTTATCGTCAACAGACGATAAGTCTTAACTGGTTGCGGGAGCTGGATTTGAACCAACGACCTTCGGGTTATGAGCCCGACGAGCTACCAAACTGCTCCATCCCGCGATATTTATTTTTCAGTGCCTAATTATAATACCATATTTACTTTACAAATGCAAGCCCTTTTTTCAAAAAAATATAACAAATAATTAGAAGAAGCCAAAACACACAGAAAATCTAACAAAAAACTGCCTCCTCTTTCGATATAATAAAAGGAGGCAGCTTGCATATCGTTTTATTCAGCGTCATCCTCATCGGACGAGGTGTCCTCGTCGGCGAGAGGTTCATCTGCGTGTTCGACATACTGTGCGGCGATGTATTCAGAATCGTCGTCGTCCATCAAAAGGTCATCGTCAAAATCGTCACAGCAGAGTTCTTTTTTCTTGCGCATCCAGGCAGCCAGTGCAATCACCAGACCCGCCAGGGAAACTCCAAGCGCGATCAAAGAAATCAGCACGCTTTTTTTCATGGAAGCTACACCCCTTTACAATGTTGATAGCATCTTTGTGCTTCTAGGCTTCATTATACCCAATTTACAGGAAAATTACAATTCATTTTTGGGAAGAAAATTTTCCGAAGGAAATTTTCTATAAAAATTGGCTTCCTTCTATCGCCGAAAATCACGACTCCGTTTAGTCCTTTTTGTCCTCCATACAGCGGATCTGCTTGGAAAGGCGCTGCATCCTTTGGTCGGTCTGGGAGATGATGTCCGCACACTCGCGCAGTTCGCCAACTACACAGTCCGGGACTTCGTGGCTGGCTTTGTAATGGATTTGATGTTCCAGGCTTGCCCAGAAATCCATGGCGATGGTGCGCAGCTGGACCTCGACCCGCACCAGCTCCTTGTGGTCGGACAAAAAGACCGGTACGCTCAGCACCAGATGGTAGCTGCGGTAGCCGTTGGGCTTTGGATTTTGGATATAATCTTTCTTCTCTAGCACCTTCAGGTCATCCTGTCGGGTCAGCATATCTGCTACCGTATAGATGTCCTCGATAAAAGGGCAGATGACGCGGATGCCGGCGATGTCGTTGAGGTTGGTTTTAATGGATTCCAGCGAGATGGGAAAGCCTTTTCGGTGCATCTTTTCCAAAATGCTCATCGGGGATTTGACGCGGCTTTTGATTGATTCGATGGGGTTGTGCTTGCTGAATCGTGCGTCCCGCTGCAAGATTTCCAGCTTGGTCAAAACCTCTTGAATACCGGATTCATAGATTGCCATACTTTGCTGAATGCCGCTGAGCAGTTCGATGAGATCGTGCGAGGACTGAAGGCGCGCGATGTCATCCATCAGTTTTTTGCTGTTGTAAATCTGTCCCATTGTGTTGTACAGTTCCTTTCTCGTTCGATGATAAGCCAAATGGCTTTCATACTGTTACATTTTAGTTTAACGAAAAAGTGTGTCGAAATCAATGGTAAAAAAGAAAAGAAACTTTGAATCCACCCCCTCTATTTTAATTGACAAACAGGAGGAAAATGTTTTATTATAGTAAAGATATAACAGTTGTTACAAATATATAGTGAACAATACCATTTCATATCGTATTCCGAGCTACTTTTGAGGGAGGGAATATCTTGGAACCACATCAGCCGCGGCTGAATATCGTGCTGTTTGAGCCGCAGATTCCCCAGAACACCGGTAATATTGCGCGCACCTGTGCCTGCACCGGAGCGCGTCTGCATCTGGTAGGACCGATGGGATTTTCCATCGACGACAAAAAACTCAAGCGTGCCGGTCTGGACTACTGGCACTATTTGGACATCACCTATTATGAGAATACACAGGAGTTTTTGGAAAAGCATTCGGATGACTCGCTCTTCTTTTTTACCACAAAGGGAAGAAAGGTCTATTCCGAGCAGAGCTACCCGGACAACTGCTACCTGATTTTTGGCAGGGAGGATGCCGGCATCGACGAGCACATCCTGCTGCGCCATCCCGACAGCTGTCTGCGCCTGCCGATGATTGGACCGGTGCGCAGCCTGAACCTGTCCAACACCGTTGCCATCGCTGTGTACGAGACGTTGCGTCAATGGGGATTCCCTGCGCTGCAAAATGAAGGGCAGCTGCATCAGTTTTGCTGGGATGACCCGATTTCGTTTGATTAAAAGGAGAAATTATGACAGAACAGAAGATTTTTTTCATCACCGATTCTGCCTGTGACATCCCACCGCAGGAGGAAGCGCAGCTGGACAACCTGTGCATCCTGCCCATCCCGGTCACCGCAGACGGAGAAGGCTATTACGAGAGGGAGAGCTTTACCGCAGAAGAATTTTATGACCTGATTGAGCGCTGTAAGGAGATTCCGGTTACCTCGCACATTCCGTCCATCACCTTCCAGGAGCGTTATGAGCAGGCGTGGGAGAAGGGCTACACCCATCTGGTGGTGCTGACCATCTACTCGGGCGCATCCTCCATGTACCACTCGGCACTGATGGCAAAGGACGCCTTTTTGGAGGAGCATCCGGGAGCCATGACCATCGAGGTCATCGACTCCAACTGCTATACGGTGGGATACGGCTATCCGCTGATGCAGGCGTGCAAGAAAGCGCAGCAGGGCGCCGAGTTCGAAGAGGTTGTTGCCTATATCCGCGATTACCTTGACCGAGTCCGCATCTATTTTAGTCCCTTCACCCTGCAATATGTCAAAAAATCCGGCAGGGTCAGCTGTACCGCAGCCTTTGTCGGGGAGCTGATTGGTCTGCGCCCGGTTATTTCGGCAGTCGGAACCACCAGTGTTGTCGAAAAGGTGCGCGGCAATGCAGCCATCCTTTCCAGTATGGAAAAGATGTTTGCTGCCCAGCGCAGTAAAAAACAGGAGAATGCCCCCTACATGATTTTGGTGGCAAGGGACACCCCTGCCAGCCAGGAGCTGGCAGCAGCGTGCGAAAAGATAGCCGGTTATCTGCCGGTGGGTATCTATAAGATTGGAGCAGCAATCACCATCAATACCGGTCCGCAGATTATCGGACTGACCTTCTTGGCAGATTAGCCGCACAGAGGAAGGAAGGGAGAAGAAGCTTGTTTCACGGAGCTTTGATTTTGGAGGGCGGAGGCTTTCGCGGCGTCTACACCGCAGGGGTCCTGGATTTTTTCATCGACCGCAAGGCGATGTTTTCCTCGGTCTACGGCATTTCGGCGGGAGCCTGCAACGCGCTCAACTACCTGTCGCAGGACAGGGGAAGATATATCGAGATTGCAAAGCGGTTTTGCAATGACCCGCGTTATATGGGAGTGGGTCAGCTGCTGAAAACCGGTTCCATCTTCAACTGGCAGTTTTCTTTTTATGAAATCCCGGAGCGCTATATCCCGTATGATTACGATACCTTTTATGCCTCGCCCATGTGCTTAAAGGTCGGAGCTACCGACTGTGCCACCGGGCGCTGCCACTGGTTTTCCAGAGAAAACGGCGATGACCTGATTCGTGACTCAATTGCCTCCAGCTCGATGCCGTTGCTGGCGCCGATGCAGGAGATTGCAGGCAGGCAGTATCTGGACGGCGGCATTGCCGATTCGATTCCGGTCGGTCAGGCAATGCAGGACGGCTTGGAAAAGCAGGTGATCGTGTTGACCCAGAATGAGGGGTATGTCAAGAAGCCGAACAAGCTGATGCCTTTGATTCGGCTGCGCTACCGCCGTTATCCTGCGCTTTGCAACAGTATGCAGCAACGGCACATCGACTACAATCACAGCTTGCAGGCAGCACAGCAGCTGGAGCGGCAGGGCAAGGCGGTCATCATCCAACCCAGTCAGCCGATGGTGCTGCACCGCATCGAAAAGGATGTGGACAAGCTGCAGGCGGCGTATGAAAATGGCTATCACGATGCAGCAGCGGCATGGGAGCGGGTCCAGAAGCTGTTTGAGCAGGAATAGGGGACAACAGGAGCAAAAGGAGGAATGAGGATGGGACAGAAGGTTTTGCTTTTTTACATCTATGCGATGACGATTTTGACCTTCAGTATCTGCGGTGCGGACAAATTTGCCGCGCAGCGCCAGAGAAGAAGGGTGCCGGAAAAGGTTTTATTTCTGCTGTCTGCTTTGGGTGGCAGCGTAGGAATGTATCTGGGGATGTTCACCTTCCGTCACAAGACCAAGCACTGGTATTTTGTGGTCGGCATCCCACTCATCATCCTGGTTCAGGCGGCAATTTTATTTTACTTTTTGGGATAAGTTTTTTGCAGCAGGAGGGCGGCATCTGTACAGATGCCGCCCTCCTGCTGTGTTTTTATTTTAATTCGAAGTACAATCGTGCAAGGTCGGTCAGCCGGTCGAGTGCCCGCGATAATGTTCGGGAAACAGTAGACTTGTTTACGCACATCTGTTTGGCGATTTCGGTCAGGGTAAGCCCGTCAAAAAAGTGCATCATAACGACCTGCTTCTGCCGCTGGGTCAACTGCGTTTTGATGGCTCGGTATAAAAACCGGCGATATTCCTCCCGCTGCCGTTGGTTGCTTCCGCCGCGAAAGCAGCTGAGCAGATCGGGATAGTGGTCGATTTTGTCGCTGGGAATCTGGTTGCGCATAAAAAGCCTCCTTAATATCAAATAAATTGTGTGTTTTTAAATAGTATATCAGATGATTGCGTGGAATTCAACTTGTAAAAATACACAAAATATGTTATAATAAGGCTGGCAAAAAACCAATCATACTCGATGGAAGGGATGGATGGAAGCAGAAGATGTTTGCAGAAAATTTAAGCGCCATCCGGCGCCAGAAAGGCTATACACAACGACAGCTGGCAGAGCTGTCCCAGTTATCGGTCAGCAGCATTGAGGCGTATGAAGAGGGCAAAAGGCTGCCGTTGTTTGGACCGATGCAGCGGCTGTGTCAGGCGCTCAAGGTCAGTCCTCAGGAGCTGGAACAAAACTGGCAGCAGGAAATCGACCCCCTCGAGCGCATATCCGAACAGATTAAGCAGCGGCTGTTTGCGCAATAAAAAGGCGTTCTGTGTTTTTATAACACAGAACGCCGGAGAGACGGGTGTTATTCGGCGGCAGCCTGCTCCTTGGAACGCTGTTTGCTGCGGGATTCGTGCTTTTCGTAAGCATGCACCCATTTTCCTTTGCGGTAGCAGTGCAGATACAGGAAGAAACGAACGACGTTGTCCAAGCACATGGCGGCACACATCCAGGGGAGGTCCTTGTGCAGCAGCCGAATCAGAATGAAGGAACCCAGAATACGCACACCCCACATCGAACAGAGGGTGATGAGGAAGGGACTGCGGGTGTCACCGGCACCTTTGAGCGCACCGGAGTAGACCATCGCATACATCTGCGGAACCTGGATGAACGCCAGGATCTTCAGCAGCTTGCCGCCCAGTTCGATGACGGCAGGGTCGGGAGTGAACAGGGCAATGATGCGGTCGGACAGGAAGAAAAGCACACAGCTCATAAAGAACATGACGCCAGCGCCCATCAGACCGGTGATGCGGACATAGCGGCGCGCCTGCTCCTCATTGCCTGCGCCCAGCGATTGACCGACCAAGGTGGTCGCTGCCGTACCAAAGGCAAATCCGGGCATAAAGCTCAGCGATTCTGCCTGACCTGCCAGAGAGTTGGCAGCCAGCGAAACGGTACCCAGAGTGGCAATGATACTGGAGGTGACAACGAAGGCGCTGGACATGGTGAAACGCTCAAACATGACCGGCAGGCTGACATGGAAAACCTCCCGCAATGTATCGCGGCTGGGACGGAAGCTCTCTTTCAGGGAGATGCGCATTGGACCGGAACGCTGGGTAAAGCAGATGGCAAGCAGTGCCAGAGAGCCCATCACCTGAGAGAAGGTGGTTGCAAGTGCAGCACCGGCGACGCCCATACCGGCTCCCCACATCGGGAAGGTGGTACCGAACAGAGTGATTTGCCGCGGAGAATAAATCAACAGGAAGTTGCCGACAACGTTGGTCAGGTTGATGGCGATGTTAATGATCATTGGGGTCTGGGTATCCCCGAACCCTCGGTAGATTGCTGTCAGGACCATCATCAGCCCGCGGAACAGCATGGAGAAGGCGATGATGCGGATGTAGCTCTGTGCGTCATCCAGGATTTCGGGAGCAGCGCCCATCCAAATAGGAATCTTACGGGACAGGGCAAAGCAAAGCGCCGAAAGCGGGATGCCCAGAGAAAATACAACAACAATCGATTGCCGAATGAGCAGCCGTGCATAGTCATATTCCTTCGCACCCACAGCACGGGCAATCATGGTGGTAAATCCGACGCCCAAAGCCAGAATGACCGAGTTAATCAGGTTGATTGGGTTTTGGCTGATGGCGACCGAAGCGGTAGCATTTGCTCCCAGAGAGCCGACCATCGCGGTGTCGATTGACTGGACCAGCGATACCAGAATTTGCTCGATAAAAATCGGCCACGCCAGCGTGACGATGACGGAGACGGGATTACTGGTTGGGTCGGTGACAGAAACGATGCGATGCTTCATAAAATCCCTCCTTAAATTGCATGAAAATACTATAAAAAAATGGCTGTTTCGTACATTCTGCGGTTGCAGGATGGAAACAACACTCTTTATAAAGTAAATATTATCATATTTTAAATTTGAATACAATCCGCCCATTTTCCATAAGATTGCGCGATATTTTGTGCAACTCTGATAAAATATACTGCAAATAGGGAATTTGTTCTTGTAAAATAGGTCGAGTTGTGGTATCAATTTAAGAGGTGAGAAATTTTAGTTTTACACATACCACGCAAAAGACATCCTGTAAAAGGAACATATAAAAGGAAATACATTATTTTATTTGCATAATAGAAAAAGCGGGAAATGGGAAGCGATTGAAAAGAGGTGGACTGCATGAATAAAACTGCAATCGTATTGGCAGGAGGAGGTTCCAGAGGAGCCTATCAGATCGGCGTCTGGAAGGCGCTGCGGGAAATGGGAATCGACTATCAGCTGGTGACCGGCACTTCGGTGGGTGCGCTCAATGGTGTGCTGATGGTGCAGCAGGAGTACGACAAGGCACTGGCTGTGTGGGAAAACATCTCCTCACAGCAGGTGCTGGGGGATATGCTGGAAGGGAAAGAGGATTTGGACGACCGCGGACTGCGCAAGGCGTTTGCAAAGGAAGCACTGACCAAGGGCGGAGCGGATATTTCCCCGCTGGAGAGCTTCGTTGCCTCCTTGCTGGATGAGGAAAAATTTTGGCAGTCACCGGTCGATTTTGCGCTGGTAACGGTGGAATATCCAATCTTAAAGCCGCTGGAGCTGCACAAGCAGGACATCCCGAAGGGAAAGCTGCGGGAATATCTGCTGGCTTCTGCCGCCTGCTTTCCGGCATTTCAGGCAAAGGAAATCGACGGAAAAAAATATATCGATGGCGGTTACCACGACAATATGCCGGTGAATCTGGCACTGGAGATGGGTGCGCAGCGGGTCATTGCGGTCGACTTGGAGTCGATTGGCATTATGCACCGCATCCGCGCCAAACAGCAGCAGGTCATCCAGATTTACAGCTTGTGGCCGCTGGGCTCCTTTTTAAAATTCGATGGGGAGCTTGCCCGCAAAAATATTCAGCTGGGCTATCTGGATACCCGAAAAGCGTTTGGGGAAGCAGATGGTCAGCTGTATGCCTTTGTCAAGGACAGCGCCTTCTTTTACACCGCACGCCTGCGAGAGGAGGCAGAAAAGCTGTTTGAGCAGGCAAGGCAGCGGGATGAGAGGGTGTTCACTGCCATCCATGGAGGACTGCTGCGTCGGATGCTGCGGGAGTTCCGCAAGCGGGCAATCCGCACCGGTCAGCCGACCGCCTTTACTATGTCTCGCCAGATGATGATGGCAGCGGAATATCTGGGTCAGGCGATGGGACTGCTGCCGGACGAGGAGTATGAGTTTGGTGACTTTTTGATGCGGGCAGTGGGTGCAGCAAAGCAGGCTGCACAGCGTCCCATCCATCTGGAGGCAGGTGCAGACCTGCGCCGGATGGGAGAAGAGCTGCAAAAGCTGGACAAAGCCTTTCTGGTGCTTCTGATTTGCGAGCGCATCAAGAGCTTTTTGCAGGGCGGTGGCAATCTGGGAGAGCTGGCGTTTGTTTCCGCTTTTTGGCGGGAGTTTGCCGCAGCGGTCATTTTATATCTGCTCGAACAGACCGACCCGCATCATCTGTATCAATAGACCGTTATTTTGGGTGTTGACGAAAGGGAAAAAATCATTCAAAATAGAGATAGAAAAAGCGTGTATCAAAGGGCGATCCGCCAACCGGATGCCCAAACAATATAATGGAGGGTTTAACCTATGAGAAAACCAATCATTGCAATTACACCGAAAACAGGAAATACCAATCAGGAAGAGCAGAAGTACTGCTATGTTTTCCCGAACTTTATCCACTGTGTCAGCGCGTGCGGCGGTATCCCAATCCAGCTGAACAACCTGGAGGGCACTGTCAGTGCAGCGGACGTTGAAGAAATCCTCAACCATGTGGATGGCGTGATCTTCAGCGGCGGACCGGACATCCACCCGGGTCTGTATGGCGAAGAGCTGATGGACTGCTGCGGCGCACTGGCTCCCGAGCGCGATGCGCTGGAGATTCCACTGATGCAGAAGGCAATCGAGATGAACAAACCGGTTTTGGGTGTTTGCAGAGGTTTTCAGGTGCTGAATGTGGCAACCGGCGGAACTCTGTACCAGGACATCAACACCCAGCTCAAGAGCAGTGTCAAGATTGAGCACAGCCGCTCGTCGGATGAAGACAAGGACAAAGAGGTACACAAGGTCAATGTCATCCGCGACACCCCTCTGCACACCTTCAGCGAGGGTCTGCTGCAAATCGGTGTCAACACCCTGCACCATCAGGGAGTCAAAAAGCTGGGCGAGCCACTGCGCAGCATGGCAGTAGCAGACGACGGTATCATCGAGGCAGTTTATCACCCGGACAAAAAGTTTGTGATGGGCTTCCAATGGCATCCTGAGATTCTGGGACTTTCCAACAGCATCTCTTCCCGTATTTTTGAAGCATTTATCGACGCCTGCACCAAACAGGACTAAAAAGAAAAAGGTATTATTGTCAAAGACAATAATACCTTTTTTGTATGCTTTGTGGCAAATTCCAGTAAGAGCCGAGCCTGTCACCGGCAAAATTTATTCACAGTGCTGTTTTGTCGAAATAGCGGTTGAAATTATTGGAGGCTTATAGTATCATAATTAGAAATATAAGCTGTGTTGTCAGGAACAAATTTTAAATTGATGTGAGGAGCGTTAAGATTATGGCATACTATTTTAATGAGCCGTCCCATACCTTTGGTGAGTACCTGCTGGTACCGGGCTATTCTTCTTCGGAGTGCATTCCGGCGAACGTCAGCCTGAAAACCCCACTGGTAAAATTTAAAAAAGGTCAGGAAGAGTGCCCACTGACCATGAACATTCCGCTGGTTTCTGCGATCATGCAGTCGGTATCCGACGATAAAATGGCAATCGCATTGGCAAAAGAGGGCGGTATTTCCTTTATTTATGGTTCTCAGTCGGTAGCTGACGAGGCAGCAATGGTTGCAAGAGTAAAAAGCTACAAAGCAGGCTTTGTTACCAGCGATTCCAACATCAGCCCGGATAAGACCCTCAAGGACATCCTGGCGCTGAAAGAAAAAACCGGTCACTCCACCGTTGCTGTTACCGAGGACGGAACTGCTACCGGCAAACTGGTCGGTATCGTAACCAGCCGTGACTACCGTGTCAGCAGAATGAGCCTGGATACTCCGGTCAGCGAGTTTATGACCAAGTTCGAAAACCTCATCATGGCAGATGCTAACACCTCCCTGAAGGAAGCAAATGACATCATCTGGGAGCACAAGCTCAACTCTCTGCCGCTGGTGGATGAAAACCAGAGACTCAAATACTTTGTATTCCGCAAGGACTACTCCTCTCATAAAGAAAATGCAAACGAGCTGCTGGATGCACACAAACGCTATGTAGTCGGCGCCGGTATCAACACCCGCGACTATGAAGAGCGTGTACCTGCTCTGGTAGAAGCCGGTGCAGACGTACTGTGCATCGACTCCTCCGAGGGCTTCTCCGAGTGGCAGAAACGCACCATCGACTTCATCCGTGCAAAATACGGCGACACCGTTAAGGTCGGCGCAGGTAACGTAGTAGACCGCGAAGGCTTCCTCTTCCTGGCAAAAGCAGGCGCAGACTTTGTTAAGGTCGGCATCGGCGGCGGCTCTATCTGCATCACCCGTGAGCAGAAGGGTATCGGTCGTGGACAGGCAACCGCAGTAATTGAGGTAGCAAAAGCCCGTGACGAATACTTCAAAGAGACCGGCATCTATGTTCCAATCTGCTCGGACGGCGGTATCGTACAGGACTACCACATGACCCTGGCTTTGGCAATGGGCTCCGACTTTATCATGCTGGGTCGTTACTTTGCACGTTTTGACGAAAGCCCCACCAACAAGGTCAACATCAACGGTAACTATATGAAGGAATACTGGGGCGAAGGTTCTGCCCGCGCAAGAAACTGGCAGAGATACGACCTGGGCGGCGATAAGAAACTCTCCTTCGAAGAGGGCGTTGACTCCTATGTTCCATACGCAGGCTCGCTCAAGGATAACGTGGGTCTGTCGCTGAGCAAAGTCCGCTCCACCATGTGCAACTGCGGCGCGCTGACCATTCCAGAGCTGCAGGAAAAAGCAAAACTGACCCTGGTCTCCTCTGTTTCCATCGTCGAAGGCGGCAGCCACGACGTTGTCCTCAAGGACAGAAGCAACCAGATTATCTAATTGTGCCATCCCTGACACAGGCAAATCGAATCGACAAAAAGCCAGCCCAAATGCTGAGTGCCCATAATACAGGAAGCAACAAATTTTCTATGATTACGGCATCTGGCAGTCGAGGTTAGCAAAAAACATAATGAGCGATACTTGGTTTGAACGACCAGGTATCGCTCATTTGCGTATGTGACAAACTTCACTTTTTCTTTTCATTTGGGTACAATCAAAATGCAAACAAGATTGATTGGAGGTACTATTATGGTGCAAAATTTAACCTATATTCAATGCGGGGACTACTTTATCCCTGACATCAGATTAGTAAATGCAGAAACACAGATACTCGGAAAATATGGCAGGATGCGTAGGGCATTTCTTGAGGAAAACAATCAGGTGCTATTGAATGATTTGATTTTGACGGAGAAGTTATTTCCGCATCTTTGGGAGATTGACGAAACCGCACATCACAGAATGAAGCAGTTGACAGCAGAGCTTTTAGAGATAAATCCAGCTCCAGATAAAGAAAAAGAACAGCTTTCTTGGGTCAGGCATATGAATGGGATAAGAGCGCAGGCAGAAGAAATCATCGTTGCAGAGCTGATTTGTTGTTGAACTGAATATTCTACATTAAAGGCTGGCTGATGAGGTCAGCCTTTCTTCTTTGGTGGAAAAATAGTTCTTGAGTTGTCAAAAGGACAATTCTGGACTTATCGTAATCACAATTCTTGAGTTGTCAAAAGCACAATGTAATAATACTGATATTAATAATACTGATTATAGTAATACTGATCCTTTCCTTTCTTCCGATTTTCTGGAAAGAAATACGACAAGATTAGATAAACAATCTCTTTCCTTTCAATGATTGAGAATTACAATCTGAAATTGAAATTTGAAAAAATAATGTTATAATGTTCTTATAACACAAAATTATGAGAAGTTATGCTGGCAGGAGGTAATAACATGGCTGTTTGTTATAATAAATTATGGAAAATTCTTATTGATCGTGGGATGAGCAAAACGGAGCTTATCAAGGCAGCCAAAATTAGCACAAATGCCATGGCAAAACTGGGGAAAAATGAAGATGTTCGAGTAGAGGTCTTAGTTAAAATATGTGGAGTATTAAATTGTTCTATTGATGATATATTGGAAATTGTTCCAGATAGCAACAGTTAGTGAGAGGAGGATATACAAATGAGTACAATTTTATCGAAAAAAGAAATGTCTGAAGAAGATATCAAATTGCAGTATATTACCCCTGCTATTACTTCCAAATGGGATAGAGGCAAAATTACCATGGAGACACAGGTTACAGATGGTAAAATAAACCTGAAGGGTAACTTTGTGTTCCGTGAAAAGCCAAAGCGTGCAGACTATATTCTGTATCTGAACGCAAATAACCCGATTGCCATTATCGAAGCAAAGGACAACAAGCACAGCGTTTCACATGGTTTACAGCAGGCTATGACCTATGCTCAGATGCTTGATCTTCCGTTTGCCTATAGCTCTAATGGTGATGGGTTTGCTGAGCATGATTTCCTTACTGGCAAAGAGCGTCAGTTCGGTCTGGATGAATTCCCAACCGAAGCCGAACTGGTTGCCCGCTTCAAGCATGAGTCTGGAATGACACCGGCACAGGAAATGGTAATTGAGCAACCTTATTATAGCAGCCAGAATACATACCCTCCTCGTTACTATCAACGTATTGCTATCAATAGAACCGTAGATGCCATTGCAAGAGGTCAGAACCGCTTATTACTTGTTATGGCTACCGGTACGGGAAAAACCTATACTGCTTTCCAGATCGTTTACCGTATGCTGCAAAGCGGTTTGAAGCGAAAGATACTTTACCTTGCTGACCGTAATATTCTTGTGGATCAGTCCATTCAGCAGGACTTTGCTCCGCTGGAAAAGGTTATTCATAAAATTAATGTTGCCAAGGATGATAAGAGTACCATTACTTCCCATGAGGTATATTTCTCTCTGTATCAGCAGTTGGTTGGTGACGATGATAAGGAACATTTCAGCGAACTGTTTACCCCGGATTTCTTTGATCTCATTATCGTAGATGAGTGTCATCGTGGATCTGCGAAAGAGGAAAGCCGTTGGCGCAGAATTTTAGAATATTTCAATTCTGCAACCCAGATTGGTATGACTGCAACTCCAAAGGAAACCAAGTATATCTCCAACCTGAGTTACTTTGGCGAGCCTATCTATATGTACAGCCTGAAAGAAGGTATCGAAGATGGCTTCCTTGCGCCGTTCAAAGTTATCAATATTATGACCGATATTGGTGATGGCTGGCGCCCTCGTAAGGGTCAAAGAGATATTTACGGTAATGAAATTGAAGATCGCATCTATACCAACAGCGACTATGATTATAATATCATTATCGAAAATCGCATTCATCAGGTTGCTTCTGAAATCACCCGCTACCTGAAAAGCACAGACAGAATGGCGAAAACCATCGTGTTCTGTGCAACAGAAGATGCTGCGGAGCGTATGCGTCAGGCATTGGTCAACCTGAACTCTGACATGGTTAAAGAAAATCCAGATTATGTTGTGCGTATTACCGGCAGTGATGATTACGGCAAAAAGAAACTGGATTACTTCATTTCCGTTTCTGCACCTTATCCGGTTATTGCGACCACATCTAAACTACTATCTACCGGTGCAGATTGTAAGATGACAAAGCTGATTGTTCTGGATGAAATGATTGGTTCTATGACTGAGTTTAAGCAGATTATTGGACGAGGAACCAGACTGCGTGAAAAGGAAGGTAAAACACATTTTGTGGTTATGGACTTCCGTAATGTCAGCAGGCTGTTTGCAGATCCTGATTGGGATGGCCCAATTATGATTGATCCGGGATTCACTCCAGGTGGTCATACACCGTCTCCGAATGGTGATGGCCCAGTTGACCCGCCTATACCGCCTAATCCTCCAGCTGTAAAGCCGGTTGTTGGTCGTGATGGCTGCAAGGTAGAAATTATTCATAAAACGGTTTCTGTTTATGATGCAAATGGCAAACTGCTCCGCAAGGAAAGCATTGTCGATTACACGAAAGAGAATATTCGTGGTGAATATGCATCTTTGGATAATTTTATCCGCCAGTGGTCGAAGGAAGAAAAAAAGGAAAAAATCAGAGAAATGCTTTTGGAGCGTGGCATTGACCTTGAATTGATGAAAGCAGATCAAAACATGGTTGATGTAGATGACTTCGACTTTATCTGTCATGTGGCTTTTGATAAAAAGCCATTGACCCGCAAAGAAAGAGCTAACAATGTGAAAAAGCGTGATTTTCTTAGTAAATACAGTGGTGTTGCAAGGGAGGTACTGGAAGCACTTCTCGATAAGTATATGAACACGGGTATTTATGAGATAGAAAAGACAGAGATTCTAAAACTTGATCCGTTCCTAAAGCTTGGAAAACCTGCAAAGATTGCCGGTTATTTCGGTGGGAAGTCAGGATATATGCAAGCAGTTAAGGAACTTGAAGAAGCAATTTATTCAGAAGAGGCGGTATAAACTATGAGTAATTTATCAGGATTTGTAAAAAGGCTCCGTGATATCATGCGCAACGATGCAGGTATCAATGGAGATGCCCAGCGTATTGAGCAGATTGCATGGATGCTCTTTCTGAAAGTATATGATGCTAAAGAGCAGGATTGGGGATGGGACGATGAAGAGTATGTTTCCATCATTCCAGAAGAATGCCGTTGGCAGAACTGGGCTGTTGATGACCATACCGGTACTGCTTTAACAGGCGATAAGTTGCTGAACTTTGTGAATAACACTTTGTTCCCAACTCTGAAAAAACTCCCTGTTGATGTGTCTACCCCAATTAAAAAAGCTATCGTGCAGACCACTTTTGCCGATGCCAATCAGTATATGAAAGATGGTGTGTTGCTTCGTCAGGTTATCAATGTTATTGATGATCTCGACCTTGGAGACTATGAGGAGAGCCATGCTTTCGGTGAAATCTATGAAACCATTTTGAAGGAACTGCAAAGTGCAGGTTCCTCTGGTGAGTTCTATACTCCTCGTGCCGTGACTGATTTTATGGCAAAGATGATCAATCCGCAGATTGGCGAACAGGTTGCAGATTTTGCCTGTGGCACTGGTGGCTTCCTTACAAGCTGGCTGAAAGAACTTGCTACTAAAATCGAAACTACCGAAGATCAGTCGGCTTATGATGCATCAATTTACGGTATCGAGAAAAAGCAGTTCCCTTATATGCTGTGCATCACAAATATGCTGTTGCATGGAATTGATGTGCCGAAAATCTACCATGACAACTCTTTGCTGAAAGATGTTCTGGACTACACACAGGATGACCAGTTTGATGTTATCCTGATGAATCCTCCGTATGGTGGTAATGAAAAAACCGAAGTCAAGAACCACTTCCCAGCAGACTTAGCAAGCAGCGAAACCGCAGACCTCTTTATGTCTGTTATCATGTACCGTTTGAAAAAGAATGGTCGTGCAGCTGTTATCCTGCCAGATGGTTTTCTGTTTGGTACTGATAATGCAAAAGTTGCTATCAAGAAGAAGCTGTTTTCTGAGTTCAATCTGCATACTGTAATCCGTATGCCACACAGTGTATTTGCTCCATACACATCTATTACTACCAACATTCTGTTCTTTGATCATACAAAGCCAACAGAGGAAACTTGGTTTTATCGTTTGGATATGCCGGAAGGATACAAAAATTTCTCAAAGACCAAACCAATGGAACTTAAGCACTTTACTCCAGCGATGGATTGGTGGGATAACAGAGAAGAAATCAATGTAGACGGCTTTGATAAAGCAAAGAAATTTACGGTTGATGAGATTGCTGCCAGAAATTACAATATTGACCTTTGCGGTTATCCTCATGAGGAAGAAGAAATCCTCCCTCCCAAAGAGTTGATTCAGCAGTATCAGGAAAAACGAGCAAGCCTGAATGCTGATATTGACCGCATCTTGGCACAAATTACAGAAATCTTGGGAATTGACTTGGAGGAAGAATAATGACCGGACAACAGCTGAAAAATTCAATATTGCAGATGGCTGTTCAGGGCAAGCTCGTTCCGCAAGACCCAAATGACGAACCGGCTTCTGTATTGCTTGAAAGAATCAGAAAAGAAAAGGAACAACTCATTAAGGAGGGAAAAATTAAAAAAGAAAAGAACCCTTCATATATCTTCCGTGGTGCCGATAATTTGCCTTATGAGAAAGTTGGAAAAAATGAGCCGGTGTGTATTGCAGATAAGGTGCCTTTTGAGATTCCTGAGAGTTGGGAGTGGGTACGAATTAGTTCCCTCGGAAGTATTGTCCGAGGAAGTGGAATAAAAAGGACAGAAACCGTTGAATCTGGAAAACCTTGCGTACGCTACGGAGAGCTATACACAACTTATCACATGTCTTTCAATCAAGCGGTTTCGTTTGTTTCAGAAGAATTATTTGAACGATGCAAGCATTTCTCTTATGGTGATATTCTTATGACTCTTACCGGCGAGAATAAGCCTGATATAGCCAAGGCTGTGGTTTATCTTGGGAATGATCTAATTGCAGCTGGCGGAGATTTGGCATATTGGACAGCTCATGGAATGAATCCGCTTTACCTTACATACCTTATGGCATCGCCGTATGTAGTTGGACGAAAGGTTAATCTTGCTACCGGAGATATTATTGTTCATATTTCTGGTGATAAGTTGGGAACAATCTTAATTCCAATACCACCCTTGTCTGAACAACAGCGTATCGTTGATAAAATTCTTGAAGCAGAAGTAAAGTTAGCAGAATATACCGGAAAAGAAAATTCGTTGAATGTGTTGCAAAAGAATTTTCCTGATGCCTTAAAAAAATCAATTCTCCAATGGGCTGTACAAGGAAAACTTGTACCACAAGACCCAAACGATGAACCGGCATCCGTTCTGCTGGAACGTATTCGTGCGGAGAAGCAAAAGTTAATTGCCGAAGGTAAAATCAAGAAGGACAAGCACGAATCCGTCATTTTCAGAAGGGATAATTCTCATTATGAAAAGCGAGGTTCAGAGGAAGTCTGCATTGATGATGAAATACCATTCGAAATACCTGAAAATTGGACGTGGTGCAGACTCAACGAGTTGTGTAAAAAAATCGGAGCAGGTAGTACACCAACAGGTGGAAAAGCTGTATATGTGTCCGATGGAGTTAAATTTATTCGTTCTCAAAACGTTTATAATGATGGTTTGAGGTTAAACGATATTGCTTATATTACAGAAGAAACTAACTCAAAAAAATCAGGCAGTGTCGTTAAAGCAAAAGATATTCTGCTGAATATTACTGGCGGGTCGATAGGTCGTTGTGCGATTGTTCCAGATAATTTTGACATTGCTAATGTTAATCAGCATGTCATGATTATACGATTGATTAACCCTGCAATGCGCCAATGGATACACGCAATTTTAATTTCAGAATATATTCAAAACCTCATTATGGATGTTCAAGTCGGTGTTTCGAGGGAAGGTCTCAGTGCTACAAAACTAATAAATTTTCTTATTCCGCTTCCTCCAATTAGCGAGCAAGAACGCATACTCAAGTTTTACGCTAAAGTTTCAGCTCAACTGATTAGTTTGTAGAGTTCTCATTATGAGAAGTTGGACGGAATTGAGCGCTGTATTGACGATGAGATACCGTTTGATATTCCAGATACATGGGAATGGGTTAGGATGGGTTCCTTGTTTATGATCAACCCAAGAAACATTATTTCTGATGATACCGTTGTTGGCTTTATGCCAATGCCGCTTTTACAAGACGGATTTAGTAATAGCCATACCTTTGAAGAAAGACAATGGAAGGATATAAAATCTGGATTTACCCATTTTGCTAACAATGATGTTGTTATTGCAAAAATAACTCCATGTTTTCAGAATAGAAAGTCTGCCGTAATCTTCGATCTTCCCAACGGATATGGTGCTGGTACAACAGAGCTTCATGTACTTCGTGACTATACAAAAATATTGTATATGCCATACTTTTTGCTGTTCTGCAAAACCCATGCCTTTATCCAAGATGGTATGAAAAACTTTACTGGAACAGCAGGACAACAGCGTATCGGAAAAGATTTCATTTCCAACTACCTTGTTCCACTTCCTCCAGTAGAGGAACAAAAGAGAATTGTCCAACGAGCAAATTTCGTAATTAAATCCTGTGACATTCTATAAAATCAGGCATACACTTCAACGAACCGAAGTGTATGCCTTTCTTTTTACCAATCTACGATTGTATCAACAATTTCTCTCTGTTCTGTAGCTGTTTTTCTGAGGTAAATACGGGTAGTTTCGATGCTTTCATGTCCCATAAGATCAGCCAGGAACGCTATATCATTGCAACGGTCAAGGAAGCTCTTGGCAAACCTGTGACGGAATGAGTGTGGATACACAACCACAGGACTGATACCATATTTTACTGCCAGTTTCTTCAACTGTCCAGAGATGCCACGGGTGGTAATACGTTCCCCATACTTGTTCAAAAAAATGAAGCCGCTTTTTTGTTGCTTTTCAGCCAACCAAGAAAGGGCTTCATTTTGCAATTCTTTGGGGATATAAATTTTGCGTAATTTACCACCTTTGGAGTACAGGTCAAGATGCCCTAACTTAACATGTTCAGCCTTAATCTGAATCAGTTCGCTGACTCTGGCTCCGGTGGCGGCAAGGAAGCGGATTACGAAATACCAGAACATTTCATCGTCATTCTTCAGACAAGATTTAAAGTATTTGTAGTCTGCTTCACTAATGACATTTTCCAGAAAAGTTTTCTGCTGCACACGGACAAAGGGCAGTTTCCATTTTTCTTTGCCAATGCACTCTAAATAGCAGTTGATGGCTCGAAGTCTGAGATTAACTGTCTTGGGCTTGTAATTCTCAATCAGCCATACTTTGTACTCACGCAGCTTTTTCTGGGTGACATCATCGTATTGCTCCCCATACTGTTTGATGGCAAACAGATACGATGAAATTGTGTTTTCCGAGAGGTTTGTGCCCCTCAAATGTCTTTCGAATTTTTCTTTTTCTATCATGGCGAAAGACCTCCTTTCGCCAGATATTATATAATTCTACGCTAAATCAGCGTGATTTTATCGAATAATTCTTGCTGTTTTTCAACGATGCGACGTTGCTCTGATAGCGGAGGAATCGGCACCAGTAAGTTGGTCATTGTTTCTGTACTAACTCTGGGCATTTTCACACCATAAGTAACAGCATTTATAAATGCATCTACATACGGACATTTTAAGAAAGCAACAATATACTCGGGCTCAAGGCTTCCAAACACCTTAAATGGAACAATTTCAGGTGTACATATCCCACAACCTGGAGCAACAAGAATTTTTAGTAAATATGGACGGAGTTTGCTATAAAGAATGTCTCCTCTATAAAAAAGGTTTTTTTCACCAACGGCTTTGCGCTCACCAACTGTTTTGATATCCAAAAGTTTACCGCCTTTTTCAATATCTTCAAGATCAAGCCCCCACATATTAGAATCGGCATTTTGAACATTGATTTTCTGCTTTGTCTGCGAGTAGGTAGAAATCATTCCAAGCCTTGCCCATTCCCAATTTGCTGGGATCTCAAACGGTATCTCATCATCGATACAACGCTCGATTCCGTCCAACTTCTCATAATGAGAATTATCCCTTCTGAAAATGACGGATTCGTGCTTGTCTCGCTTGATTTTACCTGCCTTAATCAGCTGCTCTTTCTCAGCACGAATACGTTCCAGAAGAACCGTAGCAGGTTCATCAACAGGATCTTGGGGAACAAGTTTGCCTTGTACTGCTTCTTGCAAAATAGATTTTTTAAGAAGGTCAGGAAAAGCCTTGTTCAACGAATTTACTGTCGAACATGCTTCGCCATATCGTTCAATATACGGAAGCACTTCCTTGATTTTGGCAACAATGCGATATTGCTCAGCTAACGAAGGTAACGGCATAAGCGTAGCTACGATTTTTTCCTTTGAAATATTTGGCTGTGCTCCACCTTCACTTTGTTTTACAAAGGCAACTTTCTGCGACATCAAGAAATAAAACAAGTATTCATTGCAAATTTCAATAGGCAGACAAGCGCAACATGCTTGATTAGTGGTAGCAGGAAATGTGAGTATTCCTAATTTACCGATTGTTGCACCATACATTGCAATCAAAACAGAGCCAGCTGGATTGAGCCTAACCGATGTTTTTTCTAAAGCCAACCGGCTTATGTTTTCTGGAATATATTCAATGTATCCATCATTCAGGTCACCGGTTTTGAGCCAAGGAATATCTCCACCATAGTATTCTGGAATTGATCTGCTTGGCGTAGCACCCGAACCCCAATCGCCAATACTTCCTAAACGTACCCATTCCCATGTGTCCGGAATCTCAAAAGACACTTCATCTGCAATGCAAACCGGCTCATTTTTCCCGACTTTCTCATAAGGCAAATTATCGGTAGGGTACATGAATTTACGATAGAATAACTTAATCCCAATTTGGGACGAAGTTATAAATTGGATTTTAGATAAGTTATTGATAAGAATTTATAAGCTATAAAAATGAGTATCGGAATTTAACTTTTACATCATTTATGCTGATGTTGTCACTTCGGACCAAGTTGGACTGAAGTGACAACACAACGTCCCGATAATTTATCAGGAATAAAAATAACTTCTGCCCAAATTGAACAGAAGTTAAATTTGTCAGTCATCTGTTCTGACCTCGTGCCAAATTGGCGAGAGGTACGATTCCTGCTCTTTGACTTGTTCCCGATTTGGGAACAGGTCAGATCGTGAGAACTCTTAATTTCACTTGTATCCAAGTTGGGCACAAGTTCAAAATACCAAAAGAGAATTTTGGCTTGTGGAAGAATTGGTCACAGGCAGTATAGAGAAATTATTCCCAAGCTGGGAATAATTTAGAGGCATATTTTGACCTTAAGATTTATGAGGACAATGCTAAAGGAAAGCTGTCTGATGAGCGTTTCTCCATGA